>Ga0193959_1000642_pt1 | contig 14220 bp, 12 predicted proteins | sample FB_2_MG_FD_140333 | JGI IMG/M metagenome (GOLD analysis project Ga0193959, IMG submission 140333) | Microbial mat bacterial communities from the Broadkill River, Lewes, Delaware, United States - FB_2_MG | ecosystem: Environmental > Aquatic > Freshwater > River > Microbial mats | place: USA... | reverse complement strand
GCTCGCTACTGCTTATTCCTCTTGCATGTAGTCTGTTTGGAATCCCAAATGAGATTTCGATGGAAGTCGTCGCAGCAGGATTTATCATCGGGGTGATACAGGATTCAGCAGAAACGGCGCTCAACAGTTCTACCGATGTTATTTTCACCGCAGCAGCCGATACGGCTGCAGTTCGTGGTAGCACAGCTGTAGGGACTCAAACCGCAAAGGTGCAGGCCGGCTGATAACTGTCTTGATACAATCTCTAGGTTCATGATGGAAAAGGGAAGCATATGCATATATGCTTCCCTTTTTTGATATCAATTCGACAGATGTGAAGCATCTTTTTGAATTATTTCAATAACTGAGGAGTGTGATTACCAAAACACTCAAGGCTATAGCAGAGTTTATGTGTTTTTAAATGCACCTTTGAATCATCATCCGTCAGTGAATGATGAAAAAAAGCCCCATGCTGATTATTGTCGTGAGTAATGTGTGCCGAGTGAGATAGGCGAGAGCGACGGCGACGCAAGCACAGATCATGTATGTATTTTCTGTGCTCAATGCAAGTTGGTGATCGTGGACAAAAACAACAGGGCCTGAAATTGCGGTTAGCACAGCCGCTGCTGAATAACGAAAAAAGTGTAAAGCACGATCACTTAACCGCAGTGGTAGTCTGGGTTCTAGAAAAATGTATCTGCTAAAGACAACGACGATCGCCAATAACAGGATCACCAGCCAGTTCATGCTGATTCTCCGAAGACTTTTGCGCTAAATACTCCCGCTGACATACCAGTCAAAGAAGCGATGAGGAGGCCCGATTCGAGGTTTAAAAGGGCACAGAACACCGAAGTAAGCAAAGATGTTATCACGCAAATCAAAGTTGACCTGGTTTTGATCGTCGGTACGACCAGGGCAATGAAAGTGGCCGCGATTGCAAAGTCCAGCCCTAATGAGTGAAGGTTTGGAATGTTATGTCCGGCAATGATTCCGACGCAGGTCGATATGTTCCAGCCGATATAAAAGCTGAGACCTCCTCCCAGAGCATACCAGGGGCTGAATGGATGTTTTTGCTCGGGGTTAGAAATGGCGAAAAGCTCGTCAGTTAGTAAAAAGCCTAGAGACAGGCGCCACTTCAAAGGCAGGGGGCTGACTTGCGAGCGCATGCTGAGGCCATATAGAAAGTGTCTGGATGTTACCAGTAATGCTGTTAAAAGAATGGTACTTAATCCTATGCCTGATTTGATCATACCGACTGCAATAAGTTGTGCCGCACCGGCAAAGACAATAGCTGACATGGCCTGACTTTCCCAAGCGCTAAGCCCAGCTTCTAAAGCATAAGATCCTGCAAGAATCCCCCAGGGAATGACAGCGAGGATCAGTGGGAAAACAGCGTAGCTGCCCTTGATGAATAATGTTTTTCGATTGTGAGATTTGTACTGTTCAGACGTCACAAAGATCTCCTTTGAAAGATTGTAACGACCTTAGCAGTTTGGACCTTATCCTTCTTGGATGTTCTTGCGGCCAATTTCTTTAGAATATTGTCCTGGAGTGGCACCAAAGGCTTTTTTAAAGTGGCGGTGGAAGTGACTCTGGTCGTTAAATCCACAATCCTGAGCGACATCGATGAGTGCTTTGCCTCTTTGGATCAGCTGTTTTGCTTGTCTGAGTCTGGTTTGAATTTGATAGGCATGGGGTGGAAGACCATACTGATTATGGAACTGACGTACCAGGTGGAAAGGACTCAGTTCTGCCAGTTGTGACAGGGCTTCCAGAGAAATATTGACATTCGGCTGATCGTCTAAAAAACTTTTTACCCGACTGAGTTGATGTCTGGATTTCAGCTGCGGCGCTAATGATTGGTGACTTTTCCCATGGCGCAGCATCAGTTGGACGAGGGTGGTGTAAACGAGAGTTTCTTTCAGCAGGAGGTTGTTTGAATTGTCCAGAGTTTGGAAGGTAAGTCTCAGTAAATCGGCGAACTTTTTGTCCTGAACAACGGGAGATGGGAAGTAGGGGGCTCCTTTTTCCGAGCAGCCAAACTCTTCACTGAGGCGGGCAAATTGAGTCGGGAGCGGGTACAGAGCCTTATAGGACCATCCATTTTCAGTTGCAGAACTACCGTCGTGAACCTCTTCTGCATTGACTAGAATAATGCTGTTTTCAGGCGCAACATGATCTCCTCCCGTACGAAAAAAACGCTGAGCTCCCGCTTCTATGACGCCTACAGTGTAGCCTTCGTGGATGTGGCGAGAAAAATTCTGCCTGCGATAGCTGGCATCAAGCGTTTCAATGCCGCCTAATATATCCACAAATCGATAATCAGCGCGCTCTTTGGATCGTCCCAACAGTTCACTCCTTTTTACATCATCGTAACAGAAAGTGGGTTGGGAGTTTTGTATGAAATTGCTCTTGTGATATTTTATGAGTGATAAAAACCAATTGGTGTTGCCTCATTGTCATTCTGGACACATAGATAAACTTCCGCTTTCTGTGTTTTCTCTCTGTCTTGCCATATGGGGACTTTAACTGAATGAGGTAATGTCCCAGTGGGAAAAGGAAGGATGTTTTTGGGGATGATACACAACATTAAAGCGACTAAAGGTCCGCAATAGATAATTTAGACGAGAATGATAAAGGCCGCCCCCGTTAAGAAGCAGCCTTTATTTCTCGTTACTGAAATGTGCTTACATCTTATGCTTGGCGCGCATTTCTTTTGCAAGGTGCTTAATCTCGCCAAGGTCTTCGGTCATCATGTTCCAGCCGTACCAGTAAGCATAGTCGGGATTGACATGGAAGAAGGCCTGGTAGGCCCGCATGCGGTGTTTCATGAACATACGTAAAAGAACTTGATCGACATAGGAAAAACCATCAAGGTTTTCATCCCATCTCGCACCATTTGTATGCATAAACATCAGCAGGAATGGGTAGTTGAAAGGGTAACCTTCCGGCTTCTTGATGATGCCGTCTTTGTAGAGCGCAGCAACGGTTTCAATCCCCTCGGCCATCAGGCGGTCTGCCTTAGTCAGAATTGAATCGCCCATGTCCAGTTGCTCTTTAGCGTATTTATAAGAGTGGCACTGGGTACAGGTGTCGAGCATTTTGTTACGCTCTTTTTCCCATGAAGCCTGATCGAGGCGCACCATGTCGACTGCTTTGACAGCGTCAAGAATAGGGGTTGGTTCACCAGTCTCTGGATTAAGGACACCTAAAGCTTTGAGGATAGTTACACGATCAGCAGCAGCTTGTGGATCTTCAGGCAGTGGCAAACGTACACCAAGGAAGCCCCAGGCAGTGTGGTTTTCGTGAGTTCCGTCAGGCAGGTGACAGGTCTGGCAGGTTGGAGCAGCAGCACTTTCTGGCAGGTCGCCATCTTTTTTAGCAAAGTAGCGGGCACCATGCTTGGAGCTGGACCACATTTCCCACTGGGGGTGGTCGTAGCCCATGTGGCATTGCTGGCAGGCCTTGGGGTTTTGTGCCTCTTTTGCAGAAAAGGTGTGGCGGGTGTGACACTCGTCACAAGAATTGGTCTGATATCGATAGCCTTTGGCCAACTGGTCAGCTTTCTGTTGTTCGGTTTTGATCCCCATGTTATGGCAACCACCGCAACCGCGGCCACCTTCGATCAACTCATCGGGAGCCATGTGAGTGGCAGGGATGGCGTTGAGTGATGTCCAGCCAAAGTTGTGCTTGCCATGAGAGAAGGAAGTGAACTGCTCTTCATGACATTCAGAACAGACTTTTTCGTCTGGCATTTTTGCATTTTTATAGTCAGCTGCGTTTTTGTGAGCATCACCGTGGCAGGAATCACAGGAGACACCTATCTCTGAGTGTTTACTTGCTTGCCAATCTTTCACTTGGCCGGGCGAAATGTTGCTGTGACAGTCAATACAAAGATTTTCTGCCAGAGCTGATCCATTCAAGACCAGTACTGAAAGCGTACAGATCAGAATGAACAAAAGTCCTCTCTTCATTTTTACCTCCCAATGTAAACGTACATGAAGAATTGCTGGCCATACGGAATGTATGGGAGCAGTCTTCGCTAAAAAGAATTAAATGTATGATTATAATAATAATTGAATAAATAAAATTGACCAAAGTCAAAAAATATATAAAAGATATTTATCTGCCTGAATTTAAAAAGGGAGTTCGTGACGTAATGTTGTATTGGCAGTATAGATCATTGGCTTCTAGAATAGCATTTATTGACTTGAGGGCAACTCGGTGGAGAGGAAATCATTTCAGTCCAATGGTTAATTTTGTATCGCATGGGAGGTGCTTAGGTGTTGGAGAAGATTATGAGGTCGTTCCCGGCGAGTATGTTAGGTGGGTGTCGGTGTTATCTTGCGATGTTATCGGCTTTCCAAGGTTTGCTAAATTCTTTTTGCCGCCTTAGATGCTCATCTTTAGGCATATTTAAATTGTTGAAATGAATCTCTGCCAAAGAGTTATTTACCTTTAGGCGATCGTACCGTTTATCATTGTGTTTTTGTGTTGTTCCTAGGTTTATTGAAATGTATGATGATCATGTACGTCATGGAAGGGGGCCAGACGGCGTACCTTCTATCGCCTCCCTTCCAAATTCACAATACAATGATAAATGTGATAACAACGCTAGTTGATCGACGCGCCGAATGTTAATTTTTGACATCTCAGTTATCTAAAGCTTTGTGTGATCTAATTTCTTTGAGACCTGTTTAACCGATTTTTTCAAATCTTTGTGGTGGTATCGCGTCATGATCTTGGTGTTGCTGATGACACAAGTTCCCGCGGTCATCGATTATCAAATCGGCAGGATTTTTAATGTTTCGAACATTGATGCTGACAAAAATTGATAACGATAAATTTTATTGATACAAATCGATGCAGGACGGTGTCGATTATTTTAAAATGAAAAGAAGGAAATAATATGGATGGTAGAAATCGTTCAGATATTAAGTCAGGGGCAGAGGTGAAAATTGTTCTTAAAAAAGACCAACGTTCTGGTGTCCTTACAGAAGGAATTGTCAAAGATCTATTGACTAAATCCGCATTTCATCCACATGGGATTAAGGTTCGTCTGGAGGGTGGAGAGGTTGGAAGAGTCAAAGAAGTATTAGATTAAATGGAGCACGAGAAGAAGGTATGGGCGAATATATCAGTGCATTTGTTGATGCAATGGCGTGGACAAACGATCATAGCGATAAAAGATGGAACTACCCTCTACTGATCGATCCATCTAAAAAATTCGATATGGACACAATTACTGAACGCATCGCTGATGAATTTTCGGAAATTATACCCAATAGCGACGTTCTTCCTGGTCGATGCTTCAGAGTCGCAAGAAGACTGTCTTATCATCTTATTAAGCTTCAAATAAAACATACCGTCACCATTGGTGACATTAAGTTAGACAGTGGATGGTACGTCTCAACAAGCAGGAAAAAGATAAAAAATGAATTAGAGGCAGGGTATCAATTTAGCATTAATGATGGAGGGTTGCTCATTGGTCGGCCGATTGATGCTCATGCCTGGATCACCTTGGAAAATGGACAGATATTAGACGCGACAATTCTCCCCTTGCATCATCGTGAAAACAAGCCCGCTGCAGAGCCTCTTTCTTTTAAAGAATCAATCTATTATCACGGTAAAGAAAATACACCGACAATAAAGCACATTCCCTTGATGACAGGTTTTGGTTATCACGCAATGGTTCTTATGCACCCTAAAGATGGCTATTATAAGAATAACGTCCAATGGGTTAAGGACTATTTCAACGTTATCAATCAGATATAACCTTGCCCTTAAAATCAATACAGACCTGATCAATTCGTTTATTAGCGATTGGGGAGTGACTATCTGACAAGGCAGAACTCTAAAACCTGTCCCGATTCCTTTTCCTATATTTAACCCTTCCGCACTGCCCGATCTTTTTTTATTGAACTATCAACAACATTGCCCTTGGATTTATCCCCCAGTATCAGGTACCTTTGGGTCGTTAATCTGCACGTTTCTAATGTGGAGGCCAGAAATGTTCCAGTCAGAAACGAATGAGACCTAAACATCAAAAACAGGAAGGGTCTGTCCCTGTGAATCGCAAATATCGTTTCATGTCCGTTTTGGCAACTTTACTTGTGACCGGTTTCTTATTTACCAGTGTCATCAGTTATTTCGTGGCTCATAAATCCCTTTCGGAACAGATTGCCGGTAGCACCTTGCCTTTGACCAGCGACAACATCTATTCTGAAATACAGCAGGATCTGCTGCGTCCCATTTTTATCTCATCTTTGATGGCCCATGACACGTTTGTCCGTGACTGGGTTCTTGGGGGAGAAACTGAACCGGATAAAATGACCCGCTTTCTGAGAGAAATTAAGAAACGCTACGGGACGGTCACCAGCTTCTTCGTTTCAGAAAACAGCCGTCAGTACTATCATTCCAGCGGTGTCCTCAAAACCGTTTCCGAGAAGGACCCCCAGGATCAATGGTATTTCAATATGGCCAATGTCCTGCAGGACTATTTGGTGAATATCGATCGTGACACTGCCGATCTGACCAGTATGACTGTTTTTATCAATCATAAAGTCTACGATTACATCGGCAACTATATGGGAACTATTGGCGTGGGGTTGGATGTCCGGTCGGTCAAAGAGCTTATTGAAACCTATCAGCAACGTTACGGACGCACCATATTTTTTACTGATCGTTTAGGCAATGCGACTCTGGTCGGAAGTGAGTTCGACGGTCCTCCTAATTTGAGAGATATCCCTGGTCTTGAAGTTTATGCTACTCAGATTTTGACTTCACCGAGCACTTCATTGAGCTTTGAACAGAACAACCGCACTGTTTATTTCAATAGTCGTCTGGTTGAAGATTTTGATTGGTATCTGGTGGTTCTTGAAGATGAAATTATTGGAGAGGCAAGAATACAAAAAACCATGCTGATCAATATTGCTATCAGTTTGGGGATCACCATCCTTGTTCTTATTATTGCAGGAATCACTATTGGTAATGATCAAAAGAAGCTTGAGGCCATGGCGATGACCGATAAGCTGACCGGTGTAGCCAATCGGCAAACGTTTGATTTTCTTTTTAACCAGGCTTTTAAGTCAAACCAAAGACGGAAGACAGCTCTTGCTGTTTTGATCATTGATATCGACCATTTCAAAAATATCAATGATACCTATGGTCATCCGGCAGGTGATCAAGTCTTACAAGGCTTAGCAAAGGGGATTAGTGATATTCTCAGGGGGGACGATGTCTTGTTTCGCTGGGGTGGGGAAGAGTTCCTGATATTATCCTCAGATTGTGATGAAAAGCAGGCCGCTCGATTGGCAGAACGGGTCCGTACTCAGATCGAATCTCTTGCCGTGTATCGTGGCGAGGCGACTATTCAAGTTACCGTCAGTGTTGGAGCTGCACAGTTGCAGTCTGGAGAAAATGCCGATTCTTTGATATCGCGGGCAGATAAAGCTCTTTATCAGGCAAAAGAAAAAGGTCGTAACAGGGTTGAATTGGCTGGTTGATAACGAAATGGAAACTATGACAAAAGAAGTTGAATTGTCAGTTGATTTTGAGGTGAGCTGTGATAATTGCGAGGCTTGCTGCTGCCGTCAAGAAGCAATGCTGTTTGGCGATACCGAAGTCCCCGATAGGTTTATTGAAGAAAATGAGCAGGGGGGGATGAGCATGGCGCGTCTGGAAGATGGCTGGTGTGCAGCACTGGACAGAAAGACTATGAGATGTACGATCTATGAAAAGCGGCCATGGATTTGTCGTGAATTTGAGATGGGCGACTATGAGTGTCTTGCTGCACGAGCCAGCAAAGAACAATAATAGCTCTTTCTAGTTTTAGCGGGTGTTAGGGCACAAACCTTTAATTCCTTCCCTGAATTACTTTATTCTCAGATCTGTAACCCGCTAGAGGTTCAAGAGAAACAAAACTCTAAAACTGTTGATGTCAGGTCTCTTGGCGTTGTTGGTGCCTTGGTGGCCAACTGTCTTTATTTGGGTTATACACCCATATTCTTTCTCTTTTTATCCTCTGTTAAATGAAGCCCGCAAGAAAAACAACGTCTTACCGGGCGGAAGAGGTATCCGCTCATATGAAAGCAGTTTCCACATTGAGGGCAGCGAACCAGGGCCATCAGGGCGACGGCGACGATGAGAAGTAACACCCAGACCACAAAGGCTGTAACAATGGCTTGAGCTGATTGTTCTGCCCGCATGGCGAGCATCATCAATGGCAAGTAAGAGATGATCAGAGCCCAGAGAAACCAGCGACGCAAGCGGATTTTTTTGAGCCCTGCCCGGAGCTCAGCGGTTGTGATTTCGTTGCTTGGTTCCATAATCTCCTCCTCGATAATAACAGATGCCATCAATTTCCCCGTAAAGGAGGGTACTTCATGCTGCTAGGGAGCGCAACGTATTAATTTTTCAGGACTTCTTTTTTGTGATGCGCGGATCAGGTGACGTTGTTTCAGGAGCACGCTTGTCGGCGTTGACATGAAGGGCGCAGTGCAGGCAACGCCGAAAGGGAAGGAACGTTGGCCCATGTGTGTGGAAACATTCACCGCAGCGTGGACAACGGACGATACAGGCAAAGGCAACGGCTACAATTAGTAGAACAATCCATGTGGTAAAAACAATTGTGACCCAGGTTTTATAATCGGGAGAATCGAGCGCGAACTTCATTGAGGGCAGGTAAACGAGAATAATCAGCCATAGGAACCAGCGCCGCTTGCGGACTTTGTTAAGCCCCGGCTTGTATGCTGATGGATCTGTCGGTCTGTTCTCATCCATGGTCTAGCCTCGTGATGGGATCGTTGAGGTTGGAATACTACTGTTTTTTGCGGTCATTTTCAACGTGATAGAGAAAATGGTTAACGACGAACAAAAGGGACAGCATCATGACTGTCCCTTTTGTTCGAATGTTTTTCTGTGAAGTGCTTATGGATCAATCGTTGTGTTTTGGGCTTTGAACTTTGAACTGTTGAGCCAGCTCATTGTCTATCAGGTAGATACAGACCTCTTTCGCCCCGAGCTTTGAATATCCAAATTTTTCACAGAGGTTCTTCATCAAAAAACTGACATCATTACGGATGCGGTTATCGAACGTTTTGAATTCATCCCGTCCGAAATCCTTGATGGCCTGACGAAAGTTATCGTTGTTGAGAAACGGTTCCAGTACGCTTTCTTTGAGATGGTGAACGTAACGTTCGTACAGGTTTTGGTAGAGGGCGGTCTCAGGTAGTTCTTTTTGGTCCAGTTGTATCTCCTGGGTCAGAGTTCGAGCCGTATATTCTTTCTGAATATCTTTTCTGAATGACAGTACGTGACTGCGATCATCTGCTGAAGCGATCAAGCGTTTTTCAATCGGTTTGAAAAAATCTTCACTGACATGGATCCGATCTCCAGAATAAGGGCAGTCAATGGTACGCCCGGTTTCAAAATTGATGGCGAAGATATAATTCTGCAGATCCCGTACGATCTGTTCTTCATTGTAATAATAGAGAGATTCCTTGATCTCTTGCATGATTGTATAGTTGTACATATGCAGTAAGGCATCGAGAAAACCTTCTGGAATCAAACTCATCCATTCTTCATGCTTTCTGAAAAAACTATCGAGGGTCGCCATGTCGATCATCGACCCCTCTTTTGCATGGGCAGAATAAAGTTCGTTAAAAATCCGGATGGAATCTCGCCCGGAAAACCCCTGGTCTCCCTCATTCTCTGACTCATTGATGATTTTTCGTCTGAGATGAGACGTCAGTTCTTTGCGGTCATTTTCTCCCAACCATTTAGGAATATTCCCAGTGTAAAGTTCCATTTTTAGCAGCTGCAGATTTTTATCACAGTAACTGCTGTAGCGCGCTGGTTGTTTGATCCATTCAAGCATGGAGGGGGAGTCTTTTTTCATCCGTGTTGCAATGATGATTCTGGCGAAGTTGTGCAGAACGCGCGGTAAGAAGCGGTTGTCTATGTGACGGCCAAAGGTATTACGGTAGATTTCGACTTCGGTACAAAGATCCAGAACGTATGGAATCTTTATTGTTTCGATACGATCAGATAGTGATGGCAGATCTTTGATGCTTTCTTCATCTTCCGGGTTCATCAGAGCCAAGAACAAAGAATTAACCTTTTCTTCAATGTATTCGACTTTGTGGACGCCTTCACTGATGATGTTATGCAGTTCCAGCAAACGTTCAACATTGTGCCCTTTGATATCCATCAGGGCGTAGATGCCGTTATTGGTTTTTGCGAAGTTTGAGAACATGTACTGCACCAGATTACTGTCGTGTAGCAGGGCATTGATCCGTTTCTGTAGCATTTCATTGCCGAGCACGTTCTGCTTAACAATTTTGTCGCCGGGGTTGTAGACGCTGATCCCTTCTCCCAGCCTGCGGTTAAATTGATAGTGGCGGGCGTAAAGCATTTTCAGGACGAGCGTGGGATCATGTAAACGGCTGAGAAGTGCCTGATAGATTGATTCGCAAATCGTGCAAGGGCTGTCTTTAAATAGCCATTCGTATTGTTTTTCTGTAAACAATTTCCACTTTGTTTCATCGTTCTTGAACAAATCGTCAAAAAAATCACGCCGGTATTCGCGCGGAATCATCAGAATCGGACTGTCGTGACTCGGGCAGGGGATTTCGATGTAAGCAGAGTCCCCATGATTGAGTTCACTGCTTGCTTGCATCACATCGTTTTGCCGAACTTCATGTTCATCCAGTAACGTACTAAGCTTATTCAGGAAAAGATCTGTTTCATTTTTTCCAAACTGGCCTAAAATTTGTCTGTCCAATCTCCACACGGCTTCATATGTACTGCCTTCAGGGCTATTGGTAAATTGTTCAAACTTGCGTAGAAGGTTGTCGAGGAAAGTGCTCTTGCCGCAACCATGGGGGCCTTTAAAAATATAAATTTTGTTTTGCCGTGAACCATGACGGAAGTTTTCAGCTAAATTTACCAGACGATTGCTGAAGAGACGATCAGCAAAAAAAGGATTGTCTGCGCCTTCAACAAAAAGGCGATTGGTGTCATAGAGGGCGTAATTAATCGATTCTGGATCATCCTGGTATTCATCAACGCCTGTTTCGACGTATGTTTCGATCATATCGTGAAAGACTTGAAAGATATTCCGAATGGCTTGATCAGGGCTGTCTGTAACCTGCTTCAGGTAAAGATCAAGCGGGATCAATTTCGTGCTTTGGCCGCTTTGATGAATACTGTTAAAGTGCTCCATCGCTTTATCAATGTTTGTTTTTTTATCAATATTGTCGACCATGGACTACAATGCCTCCATGCTCAGTTGACGGTTCTTCATACTGTAGAGAACTCTTCTCCAGCTGACCGTGTAGGATTGATCTGTTTCATCATTTCCTGATGCTGTACTGATATTTGCTTCACTTGTCTCCAGTTTGATCCCTTCGCCCCAAAGGTATTCTATCCCGAGCATGGTGTTAGCGATGTATTCGTTCACCAGAGGTTTTCCCTCGTTTATATGGTTGAGATAGAGGTTACCATCTGTTGATTTTTCAGCGACGATATCAATCTGTGGTGGATGATAAAGGGATCCAAAAAGCATTTTGCGGTAATCTTCGGCTTTGCGACTTTGAATGTAATATTCCCATGTCATGCGTTCTTTATTCATGCGTCTGTTGGCTACAAAGAGGTCATTTTTGTCGATGAAATCCTGATCGACAAAACGATTGATAAAAGTGAAATCACAGTTGTTCTCACGGACTTCAAAAATAGAGTCACGCCCGCTTGAGGTATGTTTATTATAGTTGCGGCGCTCTTCCTTGGATTGCATTAGCTTGTAGTCCATCGAATAGCAACCTCGCTCAGCCTGCTCCTCTATCCAGTAAAAAAGACGCATACCAAGAGCGTAGGGATTAAGGCCAACGCGCGGCATGGAGGTGACTGCTGAGTTAACGCGAGAAAAATCGACTTCATGCCCTTTTATCCGGTCATCCTGCAGGAAGAGAGTCTCATGCCAATAGCTTGCCCAACCTTCGTTCAAAATTTTTGTGCGGATCTGAGGTTGGAAATAAAGTGACGTTGTGCGTACAATTTCTAGAATTGATTTCATCCATTTATTATCATCACGATTTAAAAATGGAGAGTGATCGATCAAAAATTGAAGTAAATCTGGACTCTTCTGTGTGTGGTCAGCCTGATGCTTTTCATAGGCTGAATCAAACTCTGGATATTTTTTCTGAACCTCAGTAAAGAAGACCTTTTCGCCCAGATCACCATGTTCTTCATTGTGTTGATTAAAGATTTCTATCTGCTTGATATAGTCCGAGACGCTGATCTGCTTGTCCGTTTGCAGGAACTTATCGAAATAAAAATCGAGCCGACTTGAACATTGACTGTCAGGGCGATAATGGTCGGCTAATTCCTGATGGATCCCGACCAGATTATCAATCCCACGTGCAAATTCAATGACGTAGTCAACCCATCGGCCATGCTCAGAGCGAAGTCGGGCGATCAGGCGCTTGTCTGCGAGTGCTTTGCCGGTCAGATCATAGTCCCAGGTGTGACGGAAATAGAGGTTGTTCTGGAAAAAATCAATATGGCCGATGACATGGTAGAAGATCATGACATTCAACCAATCCGGGTTGTTATCATTGTAGAATGAGATTGCCGGGCGGGTATTAATCACCGTTTCGTAGGGATTACTTGGATACAGATCATATTTACCCTGTTCATGCATAATTTCAACATCATGCACCCAATAATCATACAGGGTTGGGATCATATTTTTGGGGGCCAGTTCCAACATGTTGCGGTTGCTGACGATGTATTCCAGGGTTTCATTTTCAAAGGTCAACCCGGCATCACGCGCCCGTTCCTTGCAACCCTCCATAATTCTTTTTGTTTTCTGGTCTATTAGCTGCATAGACGTCCCTTTATTCAGAAACCAGATTGCGGATACTTTCGATGATCCGTTCTTCAGTCACATCATTTTTCATACTGTCGAGGCGGATCAGTTCTTTCGCTTGTTCCAGCAATCCTGATTGCTTCAGGTAAGTTTCCATCTGGGTGTTACCGCTTGAGGTATAGGGATGCTCCGCAATGGTAATCCCGATGCGGTTGGTGTATTCGAGCAATTTTTTCAGTTCGGCAATGGTATTTTTTCCTTCGCGATCCCAGTCATCACCATCCGTTCCATGGAAAACATAGATGTTATAATCTGTTGCCAGACTTTCCTCAGTGACGATTTTATTGATCAGATTGAAGCCTGCGGCGACCTGGGTTCCGCCAGCGACACGCGAATTGTAGTAGGTATAGAAGTCTTCAACTTCTGTCGCCTCGGTGTCGTGCAGAATAAAGCGGGTTTCAACCTGCCCGGCATACTGGTAGAGCAGCCAGCTGTAAATAAGTATGTGCTGACTGACGATTAATTCAGTTGTTTTCCCGTGCATTGAGCCGGAATAATCACGGATAAAGAAGATCATAGCTTGTGATTCGTAGTCTTTCTCGCGCGAAAGAATACGGTATATCCGGTCTCTGGGAGCTATGAGAAGTCGGGTTGGGTCAATGTTGTCAGGATCGGGAATATTGTTCAATCCAATGTTGGTGATCAGAACCTGACGCAATGTTGCTTTTTTATCGAGCACCTGTCCAAAGGCCCGGTTTTTATCAGTCAGATCATAAGTGTAACGGGTCAGAGAACGTTTTTTACCCTTGTCTTTCAGATTGGGAAGTTGAAACTTCTCTGTCAGAATACGTCCTAGATCATAAGCGTTGGCATCAATCTCGTGAGACCCTCCCTGACCTTGCCCCGCTCCAGTTCCTTCTCCTTGTTCCGAATGGACAGGTTGCTCACCGATGACTTCTCCCTCTTCGCCAGCGCCTTGTCCACTTCCTGAGCCCTGTTCTGAAGGGTCAGAAAAACGATTGTCATGAATAAGCTTTTCTTCAACGGTTGTCGGAACGACGACGACTTTGTCTTCACTTCCCCGCACTGGTTTGACGAGTTTTCCAACTTTAATTTTCCGCGGAAAGCCATCCTGCTCACGAATGCGATCGCGCTCGAGCAGATCATCGAGACTGCGAATGCTTGATTGCACCGGCTCTTTCTCCGGTGGCATCTCCTGCAGCATGCTGAAATCTGTGAAGCGGTAAAGGTCATTCAGCGGAGGGGAGGGCGTCATTTCAATCTCAGCTGATGATTGCTGCAGCTCTTCGTTGAGTTTATTGAGCTGCTGTTCTTCACTGATGGGATGCTGGTGATCTGATCTATGGTTATCT
>Ga0193959_1000641_pt1 | contig 14241 bp, 12 predicted proteins | sample FB_2_MG_FD_140333 | JGI IMG/M metagenome (GOLD analysis project Ga0193959, IMG submission 140333) | Microbial mat bacterial communities from the Broadkill River, Lewes, Delaware, United States - FB_2_MG | ecosystem: Environmental > Aquatic > Freshwater > River > Microbial mats | place: USA... | reverse complement strand
TGTTTGATACAAATATAGACCCTTCGTTTTGATTCTGCAAATGTTTTTTCAAATAGTACCTTATTTAGATAGTTTCTAAATAGATGCGACATGTTGGTTTTGTTGTTTTTGGGTTGTATTTTTGTGTAGTTAACGTATGGTGGTATGTTATCGCCATCCCGTAGGGTGGTGGAATATACCACGTGTTAACTACTGGCGGATTAATTACCCACTGCCGTTGGTACGAAGCACTAAAAAAAATAAAAAGAAGGGTGGGAAAATTAAATACATATTTTTATGAAAACAGATGTTTCAATTCATTTTACGATTAAAGGACAAACGACAAAAGACCTTGAATTAAAATTAGATGCTTATTGTAGTGGCGAAAACTGCAAGAACCCTAAGTTCGATTTTTCTGAGCGACAATTTGACGACAAAAGAAACGTGTTGCATCATTGCTTTTTGCCCGAGAAAGTTGTGAAAGAAAAAGGCTTTTCAACTGAGGTTTACGATGACATTCTTCACCCTTTTTCTGAGGATAAAGTTTGTTGGTATGGTACTTCTGATTATGGTTTAGTTTGGGATAGAAGATTGATGCTTGAAAACCTTAAAAAAGTGGATGGCGTTGCTATTTTCTTAGGCGAAATTAAAGAAGGTGTTGAAGAGGAATACAAGATTGCTCAGGAACTTGGAATTGAGTGTATTTTGATTCCATAATTGCTTGAAAAGCAAAAGCGGGTGGCTTTTATTTTTTTCTTCGCATACGCAGGAACTTAAATACGAGCCACTGCACCCGCTTGTAGTTAACTATATTATATAGATACATAAAAAGCTAAAACACTAAACTAAAACAAGTTAAATAAATCTTTATTGCGTAAATGCGCAACTGCATATATATCAATTGCGCAAAAGCGCAAATACAAACTCGTCTAAATGTAAGGCGAGTTTTTTTATGCCTGATTTTCTAGTTTAGAAACGTTCTAAATAATATCGCTATCTTTGTATTAAAAGGTTTGTATTATGGCGTTGGCTGAACAACAAGCATTAAAAGCTACAAAGAAGATAATAGCGGAGTTAAAAATGCGCTATGAACGATCTGTTAAAAAACAGACAGGCTTTATGCTGAAGCTAAATGAAAAACAATTAGACCAAGGCAAAAAGAATAATGATAATCCCATAACACCATTTTACACTGACGCATATGCCAAAAAGAAAAAAAGAAATATCCCAGATTTAAAAGATACTGGAGATTTTAGAGATTCATTTTATATAGACGTTAATCAAAGCGGCCTTAACTATTGGGCCACCGATGAGAAAACAACATTTTTAGCAGAAAAATACACAACTGACATTTTTGGGTTAACTGAAGATAACGCAATTATCGCATTTGGTAGAGTATTTAAACCCGTTAATAAATTCGTAAATGGCACTGTTTCAAAATATCTTTAAGAAAGAAATCACCACTAAAAATGATGAATTAAGATACTATAAGAGTATTGATTTTCTTCCCATGTGGAATTACTACAAGACTCAAGAAACTGAAGATTTAAGATATTTATTAAAATTGGACGATTATGAATCGTTGCCTGATGTTGATGAATCAATCTTTAATGAAATATGGCAAGAAATTACCTATCAAGTAATAGATTTTAATAATGAAACAGATAGGCGTAGCAAAAGGATATTTGATAAGCGCAAAGAGATTGCTATGCTTAATGCTAAACATAAAACTATTAAAATGCTTCTTTCTGCGTTGGCTCATGGGCCTAATGAATCACTAATGAAAGACCTAGCAGATTTAGGATATAGATTTGTTAAGAATAGGCCATTCGAATTAGAATGGACTAGGATAAATAAACAATCAGATGGATTGCTCACTCAGTTAAAGATAAAAGAGGCAGACTATAATGACATGATACCAAAAGGTAATAATGTAGTAATAGAATCAGTTATTGATTCTATTTCTGATTATAAAAATAGAGACATAAACCCGCATGATATAACTATAAAAACATGGCTTGTCATGTGCAATAAAGTAAATTTAGAAATATCAAAAAAACAAATGAAAAATGGCTGAAGCGTCAAATAAACTCTATTTAGATGGCGCAAAAGCCATTGAAACATATATAGATGCTCAAAAGAAATTAGAAACGCAACTGAATGAAAGTTTAGATGCAAAAAAGAAACTAATTGAGCAGCAGAAAATACTTAATAAAGCTTTGCTATCTGCTGATGGGGCTAAGGAATTTGCGGCTGCGCAAAAACAAGTAGAAGCTAATATAAAACTTGCGGCAAAAGCTGAAAAGGAATCTATTGAAATACAGAAGAAAGGCGAGCAATTAAAGAGGGAGAAAGTTAAAACATCCCAAGCTGAAGCTAGAGAAATTTTAAAAACTAAAAAAGCCCAGGATAATTATAATGAAACATTAAAACAGGCTGATAGTGCGTATCGAAAAGCGTCAATGGAATTGACAGCTGCTAGAAATAAAGCCAAGGATTTAGGCCAAACATACGGCGTGACATCCAAGCAATTTAGGCAAGCTGCTAATGATGTAAGGGTTTTAGATGCGAATTTAAAAAAGATAGATTCAGCTGTAGGACAGAACCAACGAAGTGTTGGTAATTATGGTAAGGCTTTGGGGGGGGTAAGAGGCACATTAATGTCAGTAGCCGGGGCGCTTGGTTTCGTTGGTGGAATACAGATGATTACTAAGGCATTCAAAGACGGGATTGAAACAGCTCGTAACTATGAAAAGGCAAATGCTGAATTAGCTGGCGTATTAGGCAAACAAAGAAAAGATACCGTAGCACTCCAAAAGGAATCTAAAAGACTTGGATCTACTACAGCATTCACTGCATCAGAAGTCACAGCTTTACAGATTGAGCTTGCGCGATTAGGTAAAAGTGAAGAAGATATTATAGCAAGCACAGAAGGCATTATAGATGCAACAGTAGCATTAGGATCAGAAACCGCAGAAACGGCGGCTTTAGTTGGTTCGACTTTGAATACATTTAAATTAGGGGCAGAAGAAAGTTCAAAAGTAGCTGACATACTTACATTATCAACACAAAGAAGCGCGTTAAGTTTTGAGAAATTAAATACAGCTCTTCCAATAGCTGGAGGTGCCGCAGCCGCAGCTGGTGTAAAACTTGAAACGGTAGTAGCTCAACTAGGGCAGGCAGCCGATAGGGGTATAGATGCTAGTACTGCCGCAACTTCATTACGGAATATTTATATAAAATTAGCTGAAAAGGGCCTAACTCTTGAACAGGCTTTAGCTAAAATAAATGGATCTCAAGATAAACTAACTGAATCAGTTGAAATATTTGGTGTTAGGGCAGCAGTAACAGGATTAGCACTTGCAGAAACTACCGGAAAAACAGAAGAATTAACAGCCGCATTAGAAGATGCAGGCGGTACAGCAAAGAGGGTAGCCGAGGAGCAATTAAATACTTTAGATGGATCATTAAGACTATTGAGTAGTGCTTACGAAGGATTAGTATTAGAGATATTTAAAACTGACGGAGCTATTAAGTTGGTTGACGGATTATCAGCAGCAATAAATAATTTAGTCAAGAGTTTTAAAACAATTGATGAGTTATCTTCTGAAACATCTGATTCAATAATAGGGGCCATTAAAGCCTCTGGGGGATCAGCCGAAGAGCAATTAGCCAGATTAAATAAATCTATCGGCATATCACAAGAGGGAATAGCCACACTCGAAAAGCAAAGAGCTGATTTATTATCAAGAAGGGCTACAGGTGCAGGGCTAGTAGATCCTAAAGAGATTAGGGAATTAGCCGTAGAGATTCAGAAGCAGCAAAAGATACTTGAAACATTCAATAATTTCAGGGCACAATTAAACGAGCAAGCTGCAATAGAAAGGATAGATTTAACATCTGAAACAACTGAGGAATTAATTAAATGGGAGGGTTTATATACTAATAGTTTTGCGGCTCTGACTCAAGATCAAATCAGGAGACTAAAGGCTATTCAATTAGAGCTTAAAAGACGTAATGATTTAGTAGAGGAAGGTACTGAAATAGTAGTTTCAGCAACAAACGAGCAGATTGGAGCATTAAATAAATTATCAGCTGCAATAGAGTTGCCTAAAGATTTATCTAAAGATGTTGCGGATTCAATATTAAGCGATGATTTAAAAATAGCCGCTAGTGCTGTAAGGAAATCAGATAAGATAATAGAAGAAGCTCAAAGGGCAGCTGACAAGGTTGCTGAAATAGAAGCAGCAAGGGCAGAAACAGAATTAGCATTAAAAGAAGGTGCCTTCGAAAGCGCTGGTATATTGTCAGATCAATTCTTTGCCAATTCACAAATGCGCAGAGATGAAGAAACGCAAGCGCAAATAGACGCTATGAATCAGCGTTTGGAAAATGATACTTTAGATGCTGAACAAAGAGAGCTTATTCAAAAACAGATTGCAGAAAAAGAAAAAAAGCTAAAAACAGACCAAGCCAAGGCAGATAAAAAAGCTGCTATCATTCAGAGCGTTGTAAATACTGCTTTGGCAATTGGTAAAACGGCTGCTACTCTTGGATTCCCGGCGGCTATACCATTTATTGCATTTGCCGCCGCAACCGGATTAGCACAAACTATTGCCATTGCTTCACAGCCTTTGCCAAAATTTGATAAGGGAACAAAGAATTTTCCAGGACTTGGTGAAGTAGCTGAAAGACGACCAGAATTAGTAGTTAATAGAGGTGTTACAGAATTGTTCACTAAACCTACTATATTAGGAAGTGATTATAAAGGTGCTGAGATTATAGGCGGTGCAGATACGGCTAAATTATTAGATCAAGCTAACAGAGCGCAGTTAGTTAATGGGGTATCTAAAAATTCAAGCAAAATAGACACCTTGCAAATGGAATTGTCATTTGAAAAGATGATGGATAAGCATACTAATAGAATGGTTAATGAATTGAGAAAAAATAGACCAATAAAGCAATCAGCAAATGATTATAGGGCTGATTATTCAAGAAATAAATACGGTGCATAATGGCTAAAGAATATAAATCAATAATAAAATATAGTGGTGGATCTCTTGAATTTTTCTCTAATAGATGGGCTGATTGGGATAGTTTCAAGGTTGAATTAAAGCGTAGTGCAACTTATAAAGGCCTTGTTTCTTCTTTCACAAATACTATTACATATGTCAAAAACATACGTGATAGAATGGTAATTTTGCTTGATTCTGAAGGAATAAACACAGATGCTGAATTGACAATAAGTATATCAAATAAAAATGGAGATCGCAATAGCTATCAAAAGGTAGGTGATAGTCAATCTTTCAGCCTTGATTTTTCAAAAGCTGAAGTTACTGAAACAAGCATCTCATTAAACGCAGAAGATTCAAGTTTTGCAAATAAATTTTTTGCAAGGCATAAAGAGAAGATAAACTTTGACACGACTACAAATCTTGATGGTGGCGTAATGTCGGATTATAAAGTTGATTTAGATACTATTACTCTTCATGATAGAACTATATTATTTGACAGTCTGCTTTCTTTAAAAGAAACTACTAATTATCCAAGTACTTCTCAACTTAATAATTTCATTTATTTGCCTTTAAATGTTGATTACAAGTCTGATGATAATTTTAAATTTGTTATAGCTAATTATAGTAATGATAGAACATTAGCAGACTCAATATTTTATTTGCAATCAGATAGAAAAAGAGTTTTAGATTTATCTATAAAAATAGATGTAGATTTAACAATAGCTATACCTGGATTAGTACCTTCAATTGATTTAACTTTGAATTATATAATATATGATTCAGATTTTAATACTAAAGTTAATGAAACGTTAGGGACAAATAATTACCCAAACACAGGTATAAATACAAGAAATTACACACATTATTCAGATAGGCAAATAACGTTAGAAGAAGGGGATAGTATTCAATTAGGTTTTATCGTAGTGCAGGGTGATAGATCTTTTTTACCCTTAACGATAACTCCTAATAAATTATCAGTAAGTGGCATATCAACTGAATATTATGAAAAAACAACTGCTGAGTGCATTAAGCCATTAATAGCATTTAGAAGATTAATAGAGGCAATTACGGGAGAAGAAAACGCTGTATATTCTGAAGTTTTTGGACTTCAATCTGACGGTTACGAACAGGATGGAGAATGGGCAAATCTAGTAACGCTGAATGGTAAAATGATAAGGGGATTTAATTTTGAAGACAACCCTTATAATGTGACTTTTGAAGATTTATTTAAATACTACAATGCAATAACACCTTTAGCTCTCACAATAGAAACAATAGGAGGAAAACAGAGGGTTAGAATTGAAAAATATGAAGACATTTTTGAAAATGGAATAATATTAGAGTTAGGTTCAGAAATTAATAATTTAGTAAGAAGAGTAAGAGAAGATTCGCTTTTTACAACTATAATAGCAGGTTACAAAGATCAGTTATATGAAGAGGTTAACGGTCTTGATTCTGCTCATGGAGAAAGCAACTATACAACACCATTAACTCCGAAAGATAAAAAATATGATATACTTTGCAAGGCTAGAACAGGTGGTTACGATATACATTTTCCAAGAATACAGCAATTTGCAGATGATCCAACTTTAGATACGCGATATGATAAGGATAATTATCTAATAGATGCCTACATAGTTAGTGGAAATTTAATTGCTAGAAAAGATGAATTATTTCAATCAGTGACAGGTATATTTAACCCTCAATATGCATATAATCTAAGGTTATTGCCTTCCAGAAACGTAAGACGACACGGAGGCGTAATTAAAGAATCTTTAACAGTAAATAATAATGATTTGCTGGTCTATACAAAAGGTTCAAATAATCTAAATGTAACTAGTCAGCTACTAACAGAGTCGGAACCTGTAATAGAAAATGAAGATATTAAAATATCAGATTTACAGCGGCCAAAAGTATTATCTGAATTGCTTTCTTTCAATACTCCATTGACCTTAACAGAGTATAATTTAATAAATCTAAATAAAAATAAATTGATTACCTTTGTTGATATAGGTGGTAATGAACTGAGTGGTTATGTTGATTCATTAAAATTCGATGAGCCAAAAGGAGAAGCTGAAATAGTATTGATTAGAGCTAATAAATAATGGCAAATTTCGCAAGAGTAGAAATAGAAATAATTAGCATACCTATATCAGGTCAAAATGTATCTGTACAGATTGATTCAGATCCTACATACATAAGCGAACGACCTTTATCTGCAAGAACTGGACCCGCAACATTTACTATAGGTGTAAATATTCCAGATTCAGTTATCAGTTTACGATCGGCATTAGAGTTAGATTATGAACTAGGTGGTTTAGCTGTCTCATTTCCAATAACAGTAACTCAGAATGTAGCTCAAAACAAAGTAATAATAACCGCGACAGAATATGGGCATTCATTCACTGAACAAGTAACCCCATCATGGTGTACCGTTGCAATAATACCAGAAGTTGCTCCGGTTCCAGAATTTGATATAGATGCTATAACAATACAAGAAGCCGATGGACTAGATAAGTGTGGGACAGTAAGGTATGATTTCACAGTTAAAAATGATGTTCCAGCAGATTTTCCTGTTCAGATAATTGATCCTGTATCTAAAATATGCAACACATCAGGAGATTTATATTTTGATTACGGAAGAAATCCAGTAATATCAGATTTACTGAGAATAGAATCAGCTCAGTCTATTCAGGCTACTAGTAATTTAAATACTGTAGGAACGTATACGCTAGATAATGTTAACGTTTTAGAATCTATAACAGGCGCAACAGCAACAATAAATACGACCAAATATTTAGATACAGAGGTTCCTTTAATTATTAGCTATTCACTTGATAACGTAACGTTTCAGTCTGGAAATATTTATTATGGTCTTACTCCAGGATCTTACACGGCTTACACAAAAGATCAATTTGCATGCGTAAAAAGTGCGCCATTTAATGTTATTGGTGTCACGGTAGATAAGCCAGACCCTGTGTTTACTATTTCAAACAATAACTCCTTTAAGTTTTTTGAAAAACAATCACTTCCATTTACAGGAAAGGGTGATTCATTTCCAAATTATTATAATTCGCAATTAAACGAGCAATTGTATTTTAACACTGAAAAAACGTGTTATTATCAGCCTGTCCAACAAAATGATGATCCAGTTACGCAAATACTTACAAATTATGAGACTGTGACGGCTGATTTAAAGGATCTAAATACTAACGATATAATAGCGACATTGTCGCCTACAGAAGTCGTCACAAACATTTTACAAAAAGACAAGAGGGATTGTATTATAATTGGTGGAGATCCTGGTAAAACAATTATTTATTTTAATGGTGGTAACATATATGAACCAGGTACTACTAATGTAATATCAACATATAACAATATTAATTTATTACTTCCTAGTTTCTTGGATTCAGAGACAATAAACAGTGGAGTTAAAGTTGATTTATCAAATAACGCAGTAATTAATGGCAATTTCAAAATAGAGGGGAGCGTATCTATAGAATTGCAGTCTGGATCAAATGCCGGAGAGATAGCGCAAGGAATACAGATAAATGCAGTTTATACAGGAAGTTCAGACGGGACTCCTGCAATAGTAGAAAGCTTATATAATGCATTAGATTATAATGTATGGGAATTCAAAACTATTTTCACAACAATCCCTGATGGATATTATTATTTTGATGTAAATGGAACAGATACAGACCCAAGATACGAAGATGTAAGATGGTTAAGCGAGCCGATTAATGTCGAGAATGGGGTATGGGAAAAAACTACATACATTGAATGGTCTAATACGGAAAATTTTGAGGGATCTGATTATTCAACAGGCATAGTCCATATGCTTAGAATACCAGCAAGATTCGTCAAGTATAGAAATGGTGGAGAAAAAGAAACATTCGAGGATAGCAGTGGTAATGTAGTGCCTCTTAAAGAAGTTGTAGTTACAGATATTACGCTTGAAACATCACTTTTGCCGCAATATATAGTTGAAAAAATAAATCTAATAGTTGCGCACGATACTATAAGAATAAACGGATTAGGGGGTGCTTTTTCAGAAAAATCAGAGGATGAAGATTTATTTGAAGATCAAAATAGAAACTATAAATCTGTAGCTGTATTTAGATTAAATAAAACAACATCTATCGGAGGATCAAGTGTTATAAGTGAGTCAGGTAAAGTACTTGGAGTAGGTTCTGGTACATTTGTGTTAAGTATAAAATATTAAAATAAAATGGGATCACAACTAACAACTGATGATATAAGACAAGGCAATCAACTGCCAAATGGTAGAGATACAAGAAATAATGACGTTAGTCTATTTTATGATACAGTTACAGGTAATTTATCTCAAACGCCAATATCAAGGACGTTTCAAGTACAGGATTGGATAGCAAAAACGTATCAGAAAGATCCGCAATTAGTATTTAGTCCTACTGATAAATCAAAAATATACAGATTAAATACATATGACAATGCATTAGGTGGTCAAGTATCATTACCATTTAACTCTACTGATTTTGCAACAGAGCTAGCAGCTGATAAATGGAAGTTGATTAGTGGAGGTGGTGTTTCTGGAGAATTAAATACTTTATTACAATGGGAATTTGATACATCTACTACAGACTCAGATCCAGGCCCAAATAAGTTTAGATTTTCATCACTTTTCGATTTTATTTATATATCAAATACACCTGTAAACAATGGTGGAGATATATCTGCAAGACTCGCATCGCTGGTTAATGGTGCGACTATTTCTGCTATAAATAAAAATGATCAACAATATTATGCGTTAATTTCTGTAATAGGTGCCATTATTGATGCTAGTACTTATTTCAAGATTCCCATAAGAATAGATGATATAGACTCAAATTTTCTTTCTGGGCATATTGTTGCGTTCGACTTTATGAATTCTGGAATTTTCGGTTCATCATCTGTCATAACAGATCAGCAACCTTTAGAGTCTTTGAAGTTTGACAATTCATATTGGCCTGACGAAACAAGACAGCTGGATTTATCCACAGGGGCTAAGACGCTAACACTAGATACGGGAGTTACAAATATAGTTGGCAATTCTAATTTTTTTGATGTTATAGCAGATGGTATAAATACCATTAATTTAGGTTCAGGTTTTAAGTCAAATGGCGTATTTCCAAGCGATTTAAATGGGAAAATATTGGATGCTGGCACTTATATTTTTGCATGTATTTATTCTAGTAACGGAATAGTTGTCAGCGTACCTGCATTAGGAGGTACAGCACCAGAACCAAGTACACCTCCAACAGCAACAAACGTGTACTTCACAGGGCAGCCAGTTGTGGGAGAAACGATGTCAGGTCAATATACATTTAATGCCGGAAGCGGGGGGCTTCCGGAAAATGGATCGACATACAAATGGTACAGAGCAACAGACCAAGGTGGAACCGGTAGAGCTGCAATAGCAGGAGCTACATTTAAGAATTATGTTGTTGCTGCTGGTGATGAAAACTTTTATTTACAATTCGAAATAACTCCATCTGACGGGACAAATACTGGTGATGCAGCTCAAAGCGCATGGAGCAGGCAAGTTTCATTAACTGACACATTCCCTCCTGAAATACAAATAGCAATAATTGAAGACTCAACACCAAATATACTAAGGTTGATATTCGATGAAAATGTTACCGCAACTAATTTGGGATATACAGTTAAATTTGATACTGTTACACAAGCTATAAATTCTTTATCTGGAAGCGGAACTAATGAGCTTTTATTGATGCTGAATAGATTCGCTCAAAATGGCGAAGTTGTAACTGTTGATTATGATAGTGTTATAGGTGACACTGTTGACGGTAATACTAATGAATTAGTTTCATTCACAAATAAGGCCGTTGTAAATGATGTTCAGTCATCTCCAATATCAGCAATACCATATAATTCAGACTTGAATGCAGCATATATGTATAATTTACGTGAGGTTGACGGAGTTTCTGGCAATGTGACAACCATAAATAATCCAATTAATTCTTCATTAAATCTACCATGTTCTTTGGTAGATTCCAGGCGGCCTGTCGTTGATGATGCTAATAAAAGATTATTAATGTATGACAAGGAGATACTTGATGGTGCATATAATTTCAGTGTTGACGGTATTTTTACTGTAGTATTTTTAATTGAAATGCGAGCTGATGATCCAAATGAACAGAATAGATCACTGCTGTACGATGGTGCTTCAAGGACTTTAAATATAAGAACTTTCACTCAGGGTTATCTTATAAACAACCTTAAATCAATAAATAAAGCTGATTATGGAATTCATTTCAATAGGCATATGATAACCATGGTATCTGATGGAATTGATGTAAATGTTTATTTGGACGAGAAAACAACACCTATTTTTAGTCAATCGGTCTCATTGGCAGATCTGGACATTACATCTATTTTAAAAACAAACACTGTACTAAGTAAATTTGAAGCTTTTCAAGAAATATTATTTTATAACAGGAATTTATCTGAAGCTGAAAGGCTTGTAGTCATAAATGATTATTTGGGTAATAAGTACGATGTTGACGTTTCAGACAGGCCAGTTATTACGTCATTTGGAATGACTAACGTATTAAATGGAGGCAGTGTTAATAATGGATATTTAGGAGAATTTAGCTTAACTATTTCAGATACGAGGACTATAGATAGGATAGTAATTATCCAAACTGCTAATGCTGCTTTTGTTTATTCAAACACTTCATATTTAATCTTAGAAGATGGTACATCAAGACAATTCAACTTCAATGTTCCTCCTTTTGTAGCTGGCGGAAATACTGAAATGGGTATAATTGTAGTAGATGATAAAGGTAGAGTTTCTGATACATTTATTGATACAACTATTAATTTCACAATAACAGACGTTTAATGAGTGGAATGAGAATATTTGCAAGTATGTTGAATAATGGGGGTGGCGGTTCGCCAACTCCACCAACTCCAGATGTTGATTTTCTAATATTCTTATCATATGGCCAATCAAATGATGATGGTCGAGCACCATTTTCCGACAGGCCTAACTATGTAGGTGCAGACGGAATTGTACCTGGCGTAAAGATGTGGAGTGGAGACTCATTTCCAAATATGCAACTTGGCGTTAATTCAGGTGCAGAAATCCCAGCTTTAGATCAGTGGGCGTTTGATTTGCCTTTATTTTATCAGATTAGTAAATATTTAAATAAGAATATTTTAGTTGTAAAACGAAGCAAGGGAGGCACATCTTTAGCTATTGGAGTCACGACGCAGGGATGTTGGAATGTTGATTTTGCAAGCATTCCAGAAGGCACACCAGCTTTATTGGAAGAATTCGAGGCAAAATATAATGCTGCAATATCATATATTGAAGGACTAGGAAAAACTTATAGAGTGGTAGCAGCTTTCAGACACCAAGGAGAGGCAGATGCAGGGTCGCCATACAATACACAATTTGAAAATAATCTAACTAATGAGATTGCGTATGTTCGAAATTTTGTTGGTAATTCAGATTTTCCAATTTTTATAGGCAATATTTCAACTTCTTCAACTGGGTATGATCCAATAGTAAATCAGGCAATATCGAATGTTGTTTATTCAAATATCAATAATTATCTTTTTGACTGTGACGGTAAGAGTTTATTAGAAGATAGTTTACATTTCAATGCGGCTGGTAATGTGAGCATAGCTTCAGACTTATTTGCATCACTTTTAAGTAATAGTATTATATAATAATTTTGTACCTTTGAAAAAGGGTAAATTAATAGTAATCATTAAAAAAAAGGAAAATGTTGAAATTTAATCGAGTTTACGAAATGCCAGACCCGGAAGAAGATCCAACAGGCAATGAGCCTAAAGGTTCTGGTGGTAAATAGCCAATATGAAATATTTGATTGATAAATATTGGGTAGTATTATTAGTAGGGGCATGGTTTGCCCTTACTTGTATTTACAATGAATGGGGTCATTCAAGGGATGTATTTTGGAATACATACATCAAAACTGTTAGGGATGCACTATTGATTGGATTGTTTTTCGGAATAAAGAGGACTCTGAGCAATACTATATCAATATTATTTTGTTATGGTGGTATAGCTGTAGCTTTGTCATATGTTCTATTTAGATTTTATTGTGGTATAAAGTCTAATTTTGTGGAGTTAATAGAAGGGCAAGATAGATACGGTGTTTATTTTGAATTCATGAAAAATACTGAATATAGATTATTCATGTCAATTATAATATTACTTGTGCTACTTATTATTAACTACATAAATAAAAAATAATGGAATGGTTTAAGAAAAATATAATACTTGCTATACTTCAGTTATTGACGTTAGCTATACTTGGTATTGTTGGATATAGTTTCAAGGGGATAATGGAAGAAATAGATAAGAAAGTAGATAAGGAAACTATAGACATTATAATAATCCCTATAAAGGAAGATATAATAGAACTTAAGGATAGCGATCGGGATATGCAAAAGTTATTCCTAGATGAAGTTAGATTGTTAAGGCAAGATTTGAAACTAAAAGCTGATAAATCATGAGTTTTAAACTATCACAAACATCATTATCAAGACTCCATGGGGTTAATGATAAGCTAATAGAGATGATACAATCTGCTATATCAAAAAGCCCTATTGATTTTGGCATTCCTAAAGATGGTGGCTTAAGAACATCTGAAGACCAATACCAATTATTCTTAAATGGGGTATCAAAATGCGATGGGACTAATAAGAAAAGCTATCACCAATCAGGCAACGCATTTGATGTTTACGCATGGCATAAAGGTAAAGCATCATGGGATAAAGTTCATCTTGCATTAATAGCCGGGGTTATTCTTGCAGAATCAAAATCTATGGGATTAAACATTAGATGGGGAGGAACGTTTGGGTCTGACTCTTATCACGGTTGGGATTTTGGACACTTTGAGATAATTTAAATTAACTATTATGAAACTAAGAAATGTAATACAAGAAAAAAAGACATCTGTAATAGGTTTCCTATTGGCTATGTCTACTATGGCAAAAGTAATGGGATGGATTCCTGAAGATGTAGCCGGAGGTTTAACAGCTTTTATTCCGGAAACTGTAAATTTCGGTATAGTTCTGTATCTAGCACTTTCTAAAGATGGCAAAGAATGAATTGGCTTAAACAAATAGCATTAGCATTGTGGGGTATCGTATGCTTTATTGGTGGATTGTTTGTTTACGCTAAGATGTTGGATAAACCGGAGACAGTTATAAATAACGAATACGA
>Ga0193959_1000640_pt1 | contig 14249 bp, 15 predicted proteins | sample FB_2_MG_FD_140333 | JGI IMG/M metagenome (GOLD analysis project Ga0193959, IMG submission 140333) | Microbial mat bacterial communities from the Broadkill River, Lewes, Delaware, United States - FB_2_MG | ecosystem: Environmental > Aquatic > Freshwater > River > Microbial mats | place: USA... | reverse complement strand
CACTTGGTTATGATGATAGTTTAGATGCATTTGGAATTCACTTTTTAGTTGGTCTTTGGGGTGCTCTTGCAACCGGTTTATTAGCACTTGATGATAAAAATCTTTTATGGGATGGACCATTAAAAGAATCTGGAGATAGAATGGGACAATTTATGGTTCAAGTTGAATCAGTTGTAGTTGTTGGTCTTGTAACACTAATAGGAACTGTAGTTGTTTACTATATAGCAGCAGCAATCACTGGTGGTGGTAGAGTAGATGAAGAGGCAGAGAGTGTAGGACTTGACGAATCAGAACATGGTGAAAAAAGTTTTAACTTATAAAAATCAATAATAAATAAATCCTCTTAGTACATAAGTTTATTAAGAGGAATTTTGATTGAGCGAAGCTTAATCTAAAGGAGACAATAAATGAAAAAAATAGAAGCAGTAATTAAGCCTTTTAAACTTGAAGATGTAAAAGATGCTCTTGGAACACTAGAATTAACTGGTATGACAGTAAGTGAAGTAAAAGGTTATGGAAGACAACAAGGTCACTCTGAACTTTACAGGGGAGCTGAATATGTAGTTGATTTTTTACCAAAAATCAAAATTGAACTTGTTGTTAAAGATGAAGTAGTTGACGAAGTCATCAAAGTTATAAGCGAAAGTGCAAAAACAGGTAAAATCGGAGATGGAAAAATCTTCGTAAGTAATATAGAAAAATCTGTTCGTATTAGAACAGGTGAGACTGACGACGAAGCTTTATAAATCTAGTAGAGAGGAGTAGATATCTACTCCCTCATACTCTTTTGGAATCTCAATATTTCGATTATTCATCTCTTTAAAAAGTATCTGCTTATATCCCTCAATTTGTGTATCAAAATAGCTTTTTTGAGATAAAAAATCCATTGTACTCATCCCTGTTAAGTTTAACGCTTTTAGTACCTCAGGAGAATTAATTTTATTTATATTTTCTTGTGATATTAGTTTTTCTAACCAAGAATTATCACTTTCATTTGCTTTTTTTGAATCATAATTAAGAAGAAAATCTACAAAGGTACCTTTGTCTCCCTTTATAGAGTTATATAGTCCATAACTACTAGCCGCCATTGGATCTACTAAAAAAAGATTTGTTTGCATAATTTAAACTCCTTGCATAGAAACTAAAGCAAATTTTATGCCTTAGTTAATTACAATTAGTCAAAAATTAGGATTATTATGAAAGAAATTTATGAAAATTACACTTCTATAGTTGTATTTTTACACATTTTGTCAGCCGTTGTTTGGGTTGGTGGTATGATTGCTATCAAAATTGCAGTACATCCTGCTCTTCAAAACATAGAAGATGCAAAAATTAAACTTGGAAAAACTCTTCAAATTGTGGGAAGATTGTTTAATCTCGTATTGCCATTTATATTTATTAGTCTTATTTGTGCACTAATCTTGATAATTGGTGCTGGATTTGGTGGAGGGTATATTCATCTTAAAGAAGCAATATGGACAATTATGACATTGAACTATTTCTTTATGTATATCAAAAGAACAAAAGCTCAAAAGCTCTTCAATCAAGGTGAATTTGCTAAAGCAAAAGAATCTGTAGCGATATTGCCTACTATTTTACTTCCTATCAATATTGCTTTAGGTTTGTTAGCAATTTATCTAGGTGTTTTACTCAGAGGGTATTGATTCTCTTTGTTCAAGCATTCTGTATGCCATGACTAGATTAAAACATAATTCACTTAACATCATAAGCTCCCAATGTGAAATAATCTCTAAAAATGGCATACCCTCTTCTAATGCTTCAAAATCTACATTACATGTAAATCCATAATTCATATCAGGTGAACCAATTTCAGGTAAGTCATTTGCATATAATAGAGTAAAAAATATGTTTGTATCTCTTTTATGACGACGAATTCTTTTTAAAGTTCCTGCATAATCTTTTTCATTGAGTTTTATTTGTGCATGAATATTATGAGAGAGAACATTTCTCACAAATGAGATCAAATCAAAAAAGTTTTCAAACTGATCTCCAAGTCGAATTTGCATAAAGTTTCTAAAAGAACTCTCGAGTCTTAAAGCTTCAACCATTGCCATGCATATTCCACGAAATGCATTAAACTCAACAAAGTATTCAAACAGAGTAATTTCTTTACTTTTACTTGCATCTTTTAAAAGCTCTTTGATAATAGCTGGATTAAAAATATAGTTTTGGGATGCATCAAAAGTTCTTTTTACACTCAAGTCATTATTTGATAAATCCTCCTTTTTAGATAATTCTCCAAAAAATTCCCCTACATGTAAAAAATAAAAATTTTGCTCTACAAGAAGTAAGGCATCATCTAAGAGGACACTATTTGACATTTTACCTCCTGAAATATAGCCGATTCGCCTTCATCACTTTTTAAATATGGTGTTAGCATATTGGCATTTTTATTTCCTGAGTAAAGTAACATACAATCATCTCTTAGATTTTCATCATTTTTTACTATATACTCACACTCATAAGTTCCATTTGTTAATTTGATTGATTGATTATCTTTAAGCCCTAAGCAAAGAGGCACATGTAAAAATTGTTCTGTTTGAAATTGTGAATTTAAAGACTTGTTATATTTTGCACTTAAAAGATAAAAACCCTCTTCTAAATCTTCTTCTTTAAATCCATCATAAAAATCATCAAAAAATTCAAATTTTCCACTGTCTGTATAAAACTCTTTTTCATAAGGAATATTTTCATAAGTTTTAGAGATATATCTTCCATTTTTTTCTAAAGAATTAGATTCAAAGATTTCATCAAGGTACTCTTGTTCTTCTTTTAGTTCATATCCTAATTTAGAACACAAGTCATACTCACTTATACCTATCTCACTTTCGACTATCTTTGGCATAAATCCTATGTACTCATGTCCGTATGAAAGCTTCATATCATTTTTTTCTAAAAATGTTTTTGCTGGGATTATCAGATCTGCCATTTTTGAAGTTTCATTTTCATGTAAACCAAAATAAACCACAAACTTGGCTTTTTCCAAACCCTCTTTTACTTTTGGAGTGCAAGGCATCTGATTGACTGGATTTCCCCCTTGGATAAAGACCAAATCATAGTTTCCAAAGTTCACCAAAGGCATACAAACTCGATTTGATTTTACACTAAAAGGTGATTTGAATCCAAAAGCACTATTAGCGATGTAACTTACACCACAGCCCTCTTCCCCAAACAAACCTAGCATTGCTACAAAAGAGTCAATAGCTCTTAAAACACTATGTCCAAAGCTATATTTTTGTACTCCTAAACCGACAAGAAAAGAGACTTTTTTCCCATCTATCATTGATAAAATTTTGTCTACTTCTGTACAAGATACTCCACTTCTATTTTCCAGCATAACAATAGGCTTAATGTTAACAAAATCTATAAAATAATCAAAGTTTTCACCTCTTTTTTCTATAAAATCTTCATCCTCCATTTGGTCCATATATGCCATGCGTGAGAGAAGCATAGCTAAGTATATATCCCCTCTTGGTTTTATCTGTACATGTAAGTCTGCTTTTTTTGCTATCTCTGTCTTATAAGGATCAATTACTATGATTGTTTTGCCTTTTAAAGCGGGTAAAACATGCGAGTTTGTTGCACTTGGATTTTGACCCCAAATGACGACAACATCACTTTGTTTTACTCTCTCAGGACTCCAAGACAAACTCGCACCTCGTCCTTCTTCTATGCCATAAGCACCCGCATCTTCACAAAGAGAACCTTTTGCAATATCAGCACCCTCTTCTGCAAAAAAAAGCTTTGTGATCCCTTGCATAACACCCAAGTTACCACTCCCTTTAAAATAGAGAGTTTTTTTACTTAATTTATTTTTTATTGTATCAACAGCTTCATCTATACTAATGTCTTTGCCATAAAGTGTTGCATTTTTAAGACGAGGATATTTATGAAAATCGTTCATATGAGGACATAAAAATCCCTTAGTGATTGGATGAGATTTTTCACCTTTAAGTTTTAAATTTTCATCAACAACAATACTACAACTATCAAAACAATCTAAAGGACAAGTTGTAATCATTATTTTGCTTTAAACTCTACTTTTAAAAGTTCAGAAAATCTTTTTGGTGCAGGTATTATTATCTCTGCTCTATATGAAGAAATATTTTGAGTATCAACGACTTTCCAAATTTTATTTATTTTTATATCTGTTGCTTTGTCATTAATATACACAACACTAGAGTCTACAGCATCTACATCTTCTTTTGATAAAAATATAGTTAGCTTTCCTTTAGAAATATCATATGCATCTACAAGAAGCGTTCCAACATTAACAAAATCCCCTTTTGTCACATATATTTTGTATATTAAAAAACCTTCCTCTATTTTTACGCTTTTTTTATTGATGGTATCATTTAACATTGCTATTTTATACTCTAAATCACTTATAGAAACTTTTAAATTCTCTAATGAATTTTCTAAAGATATAACTTGATTGCTAGCATTAATAAGGTTAATTAACTCTGCATCTTTACTTGTTTTTGATTTTGTTTTTAAATCTTTTATTCTGTTGTAATTATCAGCTCTAATCTTTTCCACTTCTTTAGAATTATTGATATTTTCTTGAGTCAATTCTAGTGTTCTTTGCAAAGACTTTAATTTTTTTTCTGAAGCAACTAACTCTTTTTTATTCAAAAAATCATCTTGCTGAATTAAAACACCACCATTTGATACTTTTCCTTCTGCTTCAGTATATACAGAAACAATCTCTCCACTAGCAGTGGCTTTGATAGAAAAAGACTCATATGGGTCAACTTTGGCATAATAAATGCTTGCATTTAGACTTAGAGCTAAAACAAATAGACTTAACAGATACTTCATATTGGGTTCCTCATAATTAATTATCTGTTATTATACATTAGTTTTTGTAAATGAATTATAATAAGGTAAATAATATGAAAATTCTTATTCTTGGCTCAGGTGGAGTTGGTGGCTACATCGGTGCAAAAATTATAAAGAGTGGTTTTTTGGATATTACTCTTTTAGCTAGAGGTAAACATTTTGAAGCAATAAAAGAAAATGGCCTTACCATTCTTGATGAAGATACAAAACTCAATATATCATCTTATCATATTACAAATAATATAGCACAAAATGCTCCCTATGATTTTGTGATAATTACTACAAAATCTTATGATTTAAATGAAAGCTGTGAAGCTATAAAAGAATTTGTAACTGAGCACACAATTTTGATGACAACAGCCAATGGTGTAGGTTATAAGGAAAAATTAAAAAAATATTTTCCAATAAATCCTATATGTGAGTCATGTATATACATATTTTCCAACATCGTAAAGCCTGGCGTCATAAAAAAATATGGAGGAGTTTTTCAACTTTTTATAGGCTCAGATGAAATAAGTCCTACAAAACTTGAAGAGATTAATCATCTCTTCAATAATGCCGATTTAAAAACAAAAATTTCTAAAGATATAACACTACAATGTTGGAGAAAATATCTTTTCATTAGCTCATTTGCAACTCTAACTAGTTTTTATAATGTAAGCATAGGAGAAGTTGTTAAAAACCATGAAAGTGAGCTGAGAAAAGTCCTTAGTGAAATAGTTGCTCTTGCAAATTTCAAGGGAATTAATTTGACTCAAGAGAATATAGAAAAATCAATCTATCAAGCAAAAAACAACATTCCTTTTAATGCAACGACATCTATGCTACTCGACTTTAGAAACAAACGAAAAAGTGAAATTGATGCTCTTACTGGATATGTATGTATGGAGGGGGATAGGCTTGAAGTAGAAGTAAAAACTATAAAATCACTTTATAAACAACTCTTAATGAAAGATATTGAAAACAGTTAAGCTTTTTGCAAAGAATAGGAAGTTCTATTTCCTATTCTTCAGTCGTGTTATATTTTAAAGTGTAATCTCTTTAATATCCGCTATTAATCTAAACTCTTTGTAAATACTAGCAATTAAATTTAGCCTGTTTCTTTTTACTTTTGTATCTTCTACATTTACCATTACATTGTCAAAAAAGTTGTCTATTTGGGGCTTTAGTCCAAAAAGTGCATCCAGTTTTTCTTCATATGTTTCATAATCATATGAGGACTTACTAATAAACTCTTCAAAAAGTCCTTTTTCTTCATCTTGTGTAAATAAATCTTCATCTACTTTTGTATCTTCATTAATATCCAAGTCTTTTATGATATTTGCAACTCTTTTAAAGGTAGAAAAGACTTCTTTAAAATCACTACTATTTGCAATGTTTTTTAAAGCTTCAATTTTCAATGAAAGTTTTAAGATATCTCTCTCTCCACTACTCACTACTGCCTTAATCACAGAAGGATTAACATCAAAAAATTGATAAATTCTCTCTAGAAAAAAGTTTTCCAATTTTACATAGTCTATATTCCCATAGTTTTTACCCATCAATCGTATATCATCATGAATATTAAAATCTAACTTTTTCTCTAAAACTATTTTTATTATTCCATTTACAGCACGACGAAGAGCAAAAGGATCTTTTGTTCCTGTTGGGATCTTATCTATACTAAATAAAGCTAATAGAGAATCTACCTTATTTGCAATAGCTATGATTGAGCTAAAAATATTACTAGGAAGCTCACTATCTTCACTTTTTGGAAGATACTGCTCTTTTAAGGCTAAACTTACTAAGTCATCTTCACCAGCAGCTTTTGCATAATAATAACCCATAAGTCCCTGAAGTTCTGTAAACTCATATACCATTTCGCTAAGAAGATCTGCTTTACTAAGCATAACTGCTCGATTTAGTATATCCTCTACTTTTTTATCTGTATTTTCTTTACAAGTAGCTAATTTTTGATTGTATTTTTTTCCAAGATACTCTACTATAGACTTCTCTCTAATAACCTTATCAAAAACACTTCCAAGACCATCAAGATAAACTACATCTTTTAATCCTGAAAACTCTAGTCCATTTTTAAGATCATTATCATAAAAAAATAGTCCATCACTCAATCTTGCACGAAGTACTTTTTCATTTCCTCTGACTATCAAATCATAATCATCACTAATTGCGTTTGATACTACTATAAATCTATTAGTAATTTTTCCATTCTTAAAAACTGGAAAATATCTCTGATGTTCTTTCATAGAAGTAATAATCACTTCAGGAGGAAGTCTTAAAAATTCTTCATCAAATGAACCAATCAAGGCCTTAGGATACTCAGTAATAGCAACTATTTCAGCTAAAAGCTCTTTATCTATTTCTATTACTACACCACTCGTAGCTTCAATCTGTTTAAATTGTTCTAATATAATCTCTTCTCTTTTACTTGGATAAAGAACTACACCATTATTTTCAAGTTTTTCAAAATAATCCCCGGCAAAATCATAACTAAAAGGCTCATAAGATATCGTTCTATGAGGATATGAAAGCTGTTTAGAGTCTATATTATAAAGACTAAAAGGAATATGTTCATCTCCAAGCATTGCACCTACCCATCTTATAGGACGAATAAAACTTTTTTCATAGCTTCCCCATCTCATAGATTTTCCAAAACTTAATGAAGATATAAAGTCTTCTACCATTGTGCCAATAAGTGTCTTAGAATCTTTTCCTTTGAGTACTTTTTTATAATATAAAACTTCTCTTCCCTCTTTTAAAATTGTACCAATTTCTTCTAAACTAACGCCACATTTTTTTGCAAATCCATTTGCAGCAGCAGTTGCAACACCATCTTTAAAAGCAACAGCAATTGGAGCACCATACATTTCCTCTTCTCTATCGTTTTGAGAAAGTGGAAACTCACTATGCCACAAGACTAATCTTCTAGGAGTATAATAAAACTCAAATTCGCTCGTTAAAGCATTTTCTTCAAGTATATTTAGCCATTTTTTCTCTATATTTGGTAACTCTTTTAAAAATGGAACTGCTGGAAGTTCCTCAACACCTATTTCTATCAAAAGTGGTTTGACCATAAAAAAACCTTATCATTATTTGTTTCTTTAATTTGAACTTGTTCAAATTAAATTCATTGCACTAAAGCTTTGCCTTTGGCAAGAATTTTCGTACTTAATCGCTTATTTTATCTACATTGTAGTTAAAATCCACTAAAACTATCTCTTTGTTCCCTTTATAGGTAGCTAACTCTTTTATATGTAAATTATAAATTTTTCCAACTTCTAGATTGATATCTGGTTGATACATATAGATTTTATCTCTATTTTTATCTTCAATAGTAACTCCATATTTTGTGGCATCAATCACCATAACATCTTTTAGAAGAAAATTAACTCTTCTTCTTTGTGTATGCAATAGCATCTTAATAGTTGCTTCTTCTACTTTTGGCTTATTAATTTTATGTGTAGAAAATGTAGCTTTCAAAGCAAAATGGTCGCTATAGCCAATACCAAGATGTTGCCCCTTGCCTTTTTGACTAATTAACCAACGATTTGGCTGTTTGTACTTGTTTAAAAGGTATTGAGGTTTAAAGACTATAAAAGAACCTTCTTTATAATTAATATTTTTGGAGATTATTATATGGTCTAGTGCATTTTTATCTTTAAAGAAAACATGTGAATATCTATCTTTTTTAGGGAGGTCATACCATAGATTTGTATTGTCTTTACTGATATAATTTACTGCTTCTCCCCAATTTCTTTTATCCTTGACTAAAGGAGAATTAAAATCACCAAGAATTATATAGTTTTTATCTTTTTTATAAATTTTTTCAAGTGCTTTGGCAAATTCCATTCTTTTTGCATTGCCATTTTTATATGATGGCCAATGATTTAAAAAAAAATTTACATGTAAGCCTTTTACATTAACAACTACTTTATGGATTGGTCTAAATCTACTATTTATATTGAAGCTCTTGTGAAATTTTATAGGGTATCTAGAAAATAAAACAGAATCAATACCTTTGTTTCTAAAATTGCTGTACATGTAAGGATATTTTTTACTACCAAGTGCTAAATTCAGCCTTTTAGCAATAGTGATATTTTCTAACTCTTGAAGAGCGATTATATCTGCATCAATGTCTTTAACAACTTTTACTATATTTTTTATTTTTATATTGAGCATTTCATCATTCCAGCCACTTTTGGTATTTGGAATATACTCTTTGTATTCATTACCATTTTTTTTTGTATCAAAAAGATTTTCTATATTGTAAGTCGCTACACTAAAATCAATAGCTAGTAAAAATATAGGAAATAAAAAAAGAATTAAAAACTTTATCATACCATTGGTTTGAATTCTCGTTCTTTATCACAAAAGTACTCTAATTCTCCTGTTTCCAATTTATAATACCAACCACGAATTGACAACTTTCCAGAATCAACTCTGGAATCAACTTCAGGATATGTAAGTAAATTTTTCATCTGCAAAACAATTGAAACTTTTTCTGTCAATTCTAGTTTTTCTTCATGAGTTGCACCAGTTTTTATACTATTTTCTACATAGTTTTTAGCTTCCAATCCCAAATCTAACCACTTCTTTACATGCAAAAGATTTATACTACTTACATCTTGATAAAGACTATTAATTGCTCCACAGTGAGAATGTCCACATACAATAATATCTGTTACTTTTAAAATATGAGTAGCATACTCAATACCAGCTGCTGTTGCATGATAGTCATTATCAGGAGAAAAAGGAGGAACAAAGTTTCCTATGTTTCTTAAAATAAATAAATCTCCAGGATCAGAATTTGTAATCAAAACGGGATCCACTCTTGAATCACTACAAGCTATAAACAATACTTTTGCTTTTTGACCATTTTTAACCAAATCTAAAAACTTATTTTCATACTTTTTAAATTTTTTATCTTTAAAATTTTCATGTCCATCTATTAAATCTTGTACTTTCATAAAATATCCTTCATTTTCATAATTATAGTTAAATTTACTAAAAATTAAGTTATTAAATATGAGTTGTTAATGATTTTGCTGAAGCAAAAGCCCATTGAAAGTTGTATCCCCCAAGCTCTCCCGTAACATCGAGAACTTCACCAATAAAATATAAATCTTTTTGTAACTTACTTTCAAATGTCAAAGCATTGATTTCATCCGTATTTACTCCACCTTTTGTTACTTCAGCTTTTGTAAAACCAAAGTTTCCAGCTGGAGCAAATTCATAGTGCTTTAATACTTGTAACTTATCAATCTCGTCTTTTTTTAATTTGCATATTGGTTTATCTTCTACATGTAAAGAATCTAAAAACTCTGTCATAAATCTTTTTGGAAGAGGTATTTGTGAGCTAATTAATTTTTTAACTTTTTTATCTAAAAGTTTTTTTAAATCATAATTTGGTAAAAAATCTAATGCAACCTTTCCTTTTTTCCAGTAAAGAGATCCACTTAAAACAACAGGTCCACTAATCCCTTTATGTGTAAAAAGTAAATCACTTTCTAAAACCTTTCCTTCAACACTTAATTTAGTATTAAAAGAGATTCCACTAAGCTTTTTCATCCAAAACTGATCTTTTTGTACAGTCAATCCTACAAGTGCAGGCGCAGGGGTAATAATACTATGTCCAAATGATTTTGCTATTTCATACCCAATAGAACTTGCTCCAATAGTTATATAGCTTAATCCACCACTTGCAACTATAACCTTTTTTGCTTCTATGGTATTCTTTTCTGTCTTAATTTTAAAATTATTATTAAACTCTACATGTAAAACTTTACTGTTCATAAAAAAGTGACAATGTTTTGTAAGTTTTTCAAATATATTTACCAAATCTTTTGCAGATTTTTTGCAAAAATATTGTCCATATCTTCTCTCTTCAAGCTGTAGCTGAAACTTATCTAAAAATGATAAAAGCTCTTTGGGGGTAAAACTATCTAAACTCTTTTTTATAAACTCTTTATCGCCTAGGTAGTTATCTTCTGTTACATTTTTATTTGTAACATTACATTTTCCACCACCGCTTGCAAGAATCTTAAGTCCTATCTTAGAATTACCATCAATTATAGCTATGTTTTTATTTGGCATCAAAGAAGCTGACATAAGCCCACTTGCTCCTGCCCCAATAATAGCTATATCATAAATCTTCAATTAGACTCTTTCAAATAAACTATAATTTTGCCTTATTGCATCATAAAGAACGATACCTACTGATACTGCTTGATTAAGACTTCTTCCATTTTTTCCCATAGGAATTGTTATAGCATTTTCCCATTTTATTTTCATAAGCTCCATTGGGAGTCCTGTTGATTCTCCTCCAAAAAAGATAAAATCATCTTTTTGAAACTCTGCTTCAAAATATGGCTTGTCACTTTTAGTAGTTGCAAAGTAAAAACTATCTTTTTTATCACCATTTGCAGCTAAAAAATCATCTAAATTTTCCCAAACAGTAACATCAAGTAAATGCCAATAATCTAACCCTGCCCTTTTAACATTTTTATCATTAATTTCAAAGCAAGTTGGCTTTACAATATGAAGTTTACAATCACAATTTACGCACAATCTTCCTATACTTCCAGTGTTTTGAGGGATTTGTGGGTGAACAAGAACTATATTGAACATTAAAAAATTACCGTTTTATTAGCCGAAACAAAAACCCTATCATCTAAGACTAAATCAAGTGCATTTGAGAGGACTACTTTTTCTACATTTCGTCCCGCTTTTTGCATATCTCGCCAAGAAAACTCATGAGTTACATTGATAACATCTTGGGCAATAATCGGACCTTCATCAAGGTCATTTGTCACAAAATGTGCAGTAGCCCCTATAGTTTTTACACCTCGATTAAATGCTTGTTTATAAGGATTTGCTCCTATGAAAGCTGGCAAGAAAGAGTGATGGATATTGACCATTTTTCCTGTATAGTGTTTAACAAACTCACTAGATAAAATCCTCATATATTTTGCTAAAACTATATAATCACTCATAGTTTTGTAAAACTTCTATAACTTTTTTTTCATGTTCATCTCTACTTAAACCTTGATGGCAAACAAAATGATAAGGTATATTGAACTTATCCACTAACTCTTTTAAATAATCATAGTTAGACACAACAGCTACAACCTCAGCATTTAAATCATCACTGTACTCTTTTAAAAGTAAATCGCCCAAACAATGCGACTCTTTTGTAGCCATTATAACTATCTTTTTTCTTCTTCTTTGCATTAGCTCTATATTTGCATCATGAGGCATAGAATCTTTTAATTTTTTAATCAAATTATTTTTTTCAACACCACCGTTTACAATAGCACGAAAGAAAAACTTACTATTTTCACTATCAACAAACTCATCATTTTTTACAATATTCAAATCACTTTTATATAACACATCAGAAATCTTGTAAATAAGTCCTTTCGAATCTGTACAATCAATTTTTAATATATAATTATTCACTTATTTTCTCCAAAATAAAAAAGTTATTCTACCCAAAAAGTACTTAGAACTTTAATAAGCAAATATTTCTTGTAAAGAGCATAAAATTTTTCCATATAACCACCCTCACAATTCACAAAAAGAAACAAAAAGGTAAATATAGACTATCAACTTTTTTACTTACTCCTTTTTTTATTGATTATATGCTATTATTTACATGTAAACAAAAAGTTGTGTACAGAAAAAAGGGTAGATATGCAAACAAACAAAAATAATTTCAAAGTTAATGGTGAATTATTTCTAACAAAAATTGATGAAGTTATTAGTAATATATCCTGCCAGACAGAAATACTACAAAAAATTATGGACATTACTATAGAAGCTTTTAACTGTGATAGAGCCTATATACTTTATCCTTGTGACCCTAATGCTGATAGTTGGAGTGCAATTGAGCGTTCCAAAGATGAATATCCCGGCGTTTGTAATATAGGACAACACTTATTGATGGATGAGTCTATCATCACAATTTGCAATATCTTACTTAAGCATGATGGAGTCATCGCCTTTGGTCCCAATACGGAATTCTCTATTCCTGAAACACTTCAATCAACTTTTGATATTCAATCTCAACTCTCAATGCTTATAACTTCCAAAAATGATTCTCCAAGAAACTTTGGTATTCATCAATGCTCTTACCCGCGAGTCTGGAAAGATGAAGAAAAAAAACTATTATATCAAATAGGTGAACGCATAAATAAGATTTTAGAGAACAATTAAAAAGGCAATTAGCACCTGTAGAAATTTTTTAAACGATTGTCTGTTTAAAATATCCCTCGTCAGTTCTATATAAAAAGTCTGCTCTTAGTTTTAGTGAGACATTTTACACTTTTACCTGCTGTCAAACGAAGTGCTAAATACTCTTAACTGATTGTGCCACAAATTCTGAGTTTATTACAAATTTTTTTGGATTTTGACTCAACATCTATATTGCAAGTGTTTATCTGCTTTATTACTCTTCTTTTATACTCTATTTTTATATTTTCTTTCTCAAATCCGTCTTTTATAACATCTTGAATATCAATACCACCATCATAAACTTCATCCCAAATATCAAGTCTTTTTGCTTGTTCTTTTACATTCTTTTTATAATTTCCCAGCCACAGTTTTATGGGTATATCTATTGCTATCATAATCAATTCTTTATCATTTAAAGTTTTACATGTAAAGGTTTGGTTTTTATAGGCTCTAAGATAATGATTTGGTGCTTCAAGTTTTTTTGCCCACTCATATGGATTAAATCCACTCATATTTGCTACAATATACAAAAAATAATACTCTTTTAAATCTTCTACAAAGCCTTTATACGCTTGTTTTAACTCTGCTTCAATATGTTGATTCTTTACCTTACATGTAAAAACTTTTTCAAAAATATTAAGTCTATACATATAAACAAACCCTAAAGCTAAAAACTCTGCTTTGAAAAGCTTTTCAAACTCCCAAAAAATTCTAGTTTTACTCAAATCATCTAAATCAATTTTACGCATAACTTCTAAAGTTTTATCTTCAATATTAAATCCAAACCTAGCACTAAATTGGATAGCCCTTAAAACTCTTAAGCTGTCTTCTTTAAAAGATTCTTCATCTATAAGTTTAATCTCTTTTTTCTCTAAACTTCTTTGTCCATCCCACAAATCTAAAAGCTGTCCATCAAAAATATTGATCATCATAGCATTCATCGTAAAATCTCGTCTTTTTGAAGCAACTTTTTCATCATCTGTAATTTCTACTTCAAAAGCTTTATGCCCCACCCCAACTTTTCTCTCGATTCTAGGTAAAGATAAATCAATATCATCTATCTTATAAACAAAAAAACTTTTTCCAACCCCAATAGCCTCATTTTTTTGCATGATTTTGTCAAAGTCTTCTGGAGCTATATCGTAAACTTCTAT
>Ga0193959_1000639_pt1 | contig 14249 bp, 15 predicted proteins | sample FB_2_MG_FD_140333 | JGI IMG/M metagenome (GOLD analysis project Ga0193959, IMG submission 140333) | Microbial mat bacterial communities from the Broadkill River, Lewes, Delaware, United States - FB_2_MG | ecosystem: Environmental > Aquatic > Freshwater > River > Microbial mats | place: USA... | reverse complement strand
TACCGCTATCGCTAGTAGTGACACTATGGCTGAGCTTTGTGTTGGTAAAACTGTTGATGCAGCAGTTAAAATTACAAACATAGATGTTGAATTTGCAATGCGTGACAACCCAGATACTCCAGCAGTTCCACCTCAAAAAATGCACTGTTCTGTTATGGCTTATGATGTTATAAAAGCTGCAGCTGCTTCATATAAAGGTGTTGATGCTGAGAGTTTTGAAGATGAAATCATGGTTTGTGAATGTGCACGAGTAAGCCTTGGAACGATTAAAGAAGTTATTAAAATCAATGATCTTCATACTGTTGAAGAGATTACAAACTATACTAAAGCAGGTGCATTTTGTAAATCGTGTATCAAGCCTGGTGGTCATGAAGATAGAGAATACTACCTTGTTGATATTCTAAAAGATACAAGAGCTGAAATGGAAATGGGAAAAATGTCTGCCCTTGCAGATGCGAAGATAGCTGGTAGTGAAAGTGAACTATCTTTTGACGATTATACAATGGTTCAAAAACTTAAAGCTGTTGAAGCTGCAATCGATAAAGATATTCGTCCTATGCTAGTAATGGATGGTGGAAATTTAGAAATACTAGATATTAAAGATACAGATGATGGAAATACTGATATTTATATCAGATATTTAGGAGCCTGTTCTGGTTGTGCAAGTAGCTCAACAGGAACTCTTTTTGCAATAGAATCTGTTTTGAAAGAAGAATGTTCTCCTAAAATTAGAGTGTTACCTATCTAAAAAACTTCTTTACATGTAGAGGAAAAGCTTCCTCTACATATAAAATTTATTGTATAATAATCCTTTAAAGGATTATTGTGAATAAAAACGCCCCTACACTTTTTCATATGTTTCTTGAGACATGTGAAAAACATAAAAACAATATTGCATTTATATTTAAAGTAGATGATAAACAGTTTGAAGTAAGTTATGAAAAGCTTTTTGAAGATGTTCTTCTGCTTTCTCGTGTGTTCAAAGCTAAAGGAGTTAAAAAAGGCTCAAAGGTAATGTTTGTTTGTGATAACAGATATGAATGGATGGTCACTGATTTGGCATTAGTCTCTTTGGGAGCTATAAGTATCCCTAGAGGAAGTGATACTCCAACACAAGAGCTAGAATTTATCATGAACCATAGCGAAGCAAATTTTTTAATTCTTGAAAATGAATCCTTGTACGCTATGCATAAAGACATGATAGAAAAATTGAAACTAAAAGCTACTTTTATCATAGAAGCTGGTAATGTACATACGCTGTTTGACAATATTTACTCTTATATCGATTTGCTTAAAAACAGAGAAATATACAATAACGAAATAGACGACTTTTATGCACTAAAAGATGAGCTAACACAAGATAATATTTTTACTCTCATCTATACTTCAGGTACAACAGGAACACCTAAAGGAGTTATGCTAACACATCAAAACATTATGTACAATGTTAGAGTTTTACCAACTCTTATAGACTTAAAAGAAGAAGATTTGTGGGTATCAATTTTACCTTCTTGGCATATTTTTGAAAGAGCTGCTGAGTACTTAAGTGTTGCTTATGGTTGTATTTTAGTCTACTCAACGATCAAAACTTTTGCTGCAGATTTACAAGAGTATAAACCAACACTAGTGGCAACTGTACCAAGACTATGGGAGTCAATGTACACAAAAATCAATAATACTTTAGAAAAGCAAGATGCAAAAAAAGCAAAAATATTTAAAAAGCTAGTAAGTATCTCAGCTAAATACAACTACAATCTACGAGTTATAAAAGATGAACTCCCTGTATTTGAAAAAGAAAATTTCCTCTTTACATGTAGCAAAAAATTTATTGCTAGTATAAAACTGGCATTTCTATACCCCCTAAATCTCTTTGCAAAAAAGAAACTAAAAGCTGTACAAGAGAAATTTGGTGGCCGCCTTCGCTTAGCTATTAGTGGAGGAGGAAGCCTTCCTGCATATCTTGATAGTTGGATAGATGCTATAGGTATTCGTATAGTCAATGCATATGGTATGACAGAGTGTGCTCCTGGTATTGCCGGTAGAGCATTGAACTGTAACACTTTTTCAACTTTAGGACTTCCAACAGAGGGAACTGATCTAAAGATAATAGGTGATTTTGGAGAAAATTTAGAGTATGGCAAAGTTGGAGAAATTATTTTAAAAGGGGATCAAGTCACACCAGGGTACTATAAAAATGATGAAGAAAATGAAAAGTCATTTACAAAAGATCGATATTTTAAAACAGGTGATTTAGGTAAACTTACGATTCGAGGTGAGCTTGTTATCACCGGTCGCTCAAAAGAAATAATAGTGCTTGCAAATGGCGAAAATGTAGACCCAAGTCGAATTGAATCTGCAATCTCAATGCTACCATTTATAAGCGATAATATTCTGGTTGGGCAAGATAAAAAAGGTCTCGGTATGTTAGTAGTGCCTGATCTTGAAAAACTCAAAGAGTATGTACAAGTAAACTTTGACAAAGCCCTTCATAGTATTGAACAAATAAAAGAAGACCAAGGGATTATGAATAAAATCAAAAAAGATATGAATGCCTTATTGCATCAAAAAGAGGGATTTAAGCCCTTTGAAAAGCTGCAAAACATTTACTTTTTAAAAGATGAATTTAAAACAGGAGAAGAACTTACAAATACTTTTAAAAAGAAAAGACATATAATTGAAAAAAAATATCAAGAAATTATAGATAAATTTTTAAAATAACTTTTTTCTCTTATTTCTATTTTTTATCTGAGGATATCCATTTATAAAAATTGCTGAAATGACAAATGTTCCACCAAGTACTGTTAAGCTAGGTGGAATTTCTCCAATAAAAAACCACAACCAAATAGGTGCTAATGTTGTTTCAATCGTAGAAAAAATACCAACTTCTGATGAACTTATATACTTTGTTGCTCCATAAATAAGAAACATAGCAACCACTTGCATAAGTCCCATCAATACTAACCAAAATAGACTTTTTAATCCTATATCAAATGGATTATCTGCTACAAAATACATAACAAACATCAAAAAGAAACCACTTGCTGAAATTATAAAATAGTGTGAAAAACTCTTGAATTTTCTAAGTAAAGTTAGTTGAAATCCCATAGAAACAGCAAGTAAAATGCCAAGCAAATCGCCTATAAGATTGCCCCCTATACTAAAAGAATTTCCAAAGATAACCACTACTCCAAAAAATGAAAAAGCAATCGCAATTGCTGTCTCTTTTCTAATTTTCTCTTTGAGTAAAAAATAAGAAAATATTGCCCCAAAAAAAGATGATGTTGCAAGAAAAACAACTGTATTTGCAGCAACAGTGTATTTTACTGAAAAAACAAATAACGAAGTACCAAACCCTGAAATAAAAGCAATAAATAGAATCATAAATATATCTTTTTTTGCTTTTGGAATCACATCTTTTTCACCTTTTATAAGCCACACGCAAAGCATTATAACACCCATAAAAAGACCTCTATAAAAAGCAATTATCGAGGCATCAGTATCTGCAAGTCTCACCAAAAGTGCATCAAAACTTAAAACTCCTATGCCTGAAGCGGCAAAAAGCATGCCTTTTATTTTTTGATTAACCAAGTAAAGCTCTCACGCCATCTACAAACATTTGAACTGCAAGCATCAAAAGTAACATACCCATCAATTTTTCTAAGGCACTTAATCCTTTTTCTTTCAATATTTTATATAACACTGGAGACATATAAAGTATGCAAGTTGACATTGTCCAAGCGAGTATTACAGAAGTAAAAAGTGCCCAAAAATGCTCACCATATGATTTAGTCATTATCATGATAGTAGCTAGTGCTGAAGGCCCAGCTATAAGTGGAATTGCAATTGGTACCACAAAAGGATCTTCTACTCCAAACAAAGAGACATTGCCTTTTTCTCCTGGAAATATCATCTTTAAAGCAATCACAAAAAATATAATACCCCCTGCAATCGTTACAGATGCTGTTTCAAGATGAAATATGTTTAAAAAACTATCGCCAAAGAAAAAGAAAAAAAGAAGTATAGCCAATCCAAAAATTGACTCTCTAATGATGATGATTTTTTTTCTTTTTTCATCAACACCTTTTAATATGGACAAAAGTAAAGGAACATTTCCAAATGGATCTAAAATAAACATGAGAAGAATAGCTGTCCCTATGATTGAAAATTCTACGCTCATCTTAATCCTTTACATGTAAACCTTAAATACACTTGTTTTTGCCAACATACCATTTTACAACTGCTAAAGTTGAGTAGTTCATCTCTCTTTGCTCAAAAGGTATAGAGTTTATTCTCATTTTTGAGATGACAACACCAGAAGCGAGCATAGCAAAAAGTAAAAACAAAAATCCTATCCAAGCACTATGAAGATACCACCAAAAGAAAACACCTACACCAAAAGGGGTAAGCACTATCGCTAAATAAACAATCCAAACAAGAAACTTACACCCAAAACCTTCAATTTTGGGCATAACTTCTATCTGAAAAAGAGTTTCGTCGTGTTCCATTACTTTAAATTTATAAAATTAAGAGGTATTTCCATCTCAGCTTCACGAAGTTCTTTCATAGCAGATTGAAGATCATCAATTGACTTTCCTACTACTCTCACTTCTTCTCCACGAATCGAAGCTTTTACTTTTAAACCTAAATCTTTAATCTTTTTTACAATAGCTTTTCCATCATCTTTACTCAGTGTGTCATTTATACTAACAACTAGTTTTGTGTTACCGCCACCGACAGTAGCACGACTAGCCTCTTTTATACCTTTTGAGCTGATATCTCGTTTGATGGCTTCACTCACAATTGTATCAAACATCGCTTCTACCTTTGAATCATTTGCACTAACAAGTGTAATAACTTTTCCCTTTTCATTAAAATCAAACTCACAAGTTACTCCTTTAAAATCCCAACGATTTGTGATGATTTTCTTTGCTTGTTCGTATGCATCTTTAAGATGTTGCTTATCTATTTCTGCTGTTATATCAAAACTATGTTCTTTTGCCATACTGTATCCTTATTTGTTTTTGTTATTCTACCTGAATTTGGTAAAAAAAATTTGAAAGCGTTTTGTAATTTTTTTGTGATATACTAAAATTGTATATTTTTTACAAAGGAACCTACATGAGTGATATTACTTTTTTCGACCTATCAGAAAACCATCAAACAAGTTGTTTTTTTAAAATCGTATATCTTCTTTTTATCCCTTTAGCGATATTTTTAGCGATTGTTGCTGGTTATTTTAAAATAATTCCTTTTAAGGTAGAAGTACATAGTGTTTTTTTAATCGGTATTATTTTTGTTCTATATCTGTTTTTTCTAAAACATAATGCATTTTATGCTTCATGTAAATTTAAAAATGAACTTCCTCTTTTTAAAGAAGAACTCAAAAAATATGTGCAAAAAAATAAGCTAAGCATTGGCGGTAAAGAAAAAGCAAATGCCCCTTTTAATACTTTTGCTAAAGAGTACACTTCAAGTCTAAGAGATGAAAACTTTGCAAGTGTTGCTGCTGGTATATTTCCTACACTTGGTATACTAGGTACTTTCATATCTATTGCTATTTCAATGCCAGATTTTTCATCAAAAACTTCTGCTGTTTTAGAAAGAGAAATTTCCTTGCTTCTAGGTGGTGTAGGAACTGCTTTTTATGTCTCTATATATGGTATATTTTTATCAATATGGTGGATTTTATTTGACAAAGCTGGTATTAGTGCGTTTGAGAAAAGTGTAAACTACATAAAAGAGCGCACAAAATCACTTTTTTGGAGTAAAGAAGAAATAGAACAAACCTATTTTCAAAAAAGCATGGAGAACTTTGAAAGACTCAATAGTGTTTTTGATAATTTTGCAAAAGATGAAATCATAGAAAATATGAATAAAACACTCAACCAAAGAATAGAAATGTTCGAAAAAATCATAACCCTAGAACAAGAATCCATATCAAAAACTTCTGCAATTATGCGTGAAAATTTAGAAATTACAAATCAAGCTCAGGATACGCAACAAGTACTATTTGCAGAGTTTAAATTAATGCTAAAAGAAGCAAAAGAGACCTCTTCGAGACTTGAAAAGAGTAGTGCATCCCTAGAAAGTATTGAGCACTCTTTAAAATCGAAAGAAGAAAACTTAGAGCAAATTGCAAATGCACTAAAAAGCATAAACTCAGAAAATATAGAACAACTCTACACAGCAATAGTCAAAAATTTTGAAGTTATGAAAAAAGATACAGACCAAATTGGTTGGTCTTTTAACTCTTATCTCAACGAGTTTGATGATAAATTTTCAAATAAACTAAAAAATACACTGCTTACTATTGATAGTGAGGTTGCGAAAATTGTGAGTTCTTTAGCAGAAGTCCATAATGTATCAAGATAATAAAAATAAAGACGAAGCACAAAACTTTTGGATATCCTATGCCGATTTGATGGCGGGGCTATTATTTGTTTTTATACTTCTTGTAGGAGCCATAGTTATCAAATATGTTTTTATTCAAACTGACTTACAAGCGATAAGAACTGATTTACAAGAACAAAAAGATGCACTTGGACTTAGTGAAAGCGCACTAGCAGATAAGAAAAAAAGACTTAATGATATAAGAAGCAAACTAAAAGATGCACAACAAGAAAATCTGCACCTTGCATTTGAGTTAAGCTCTGCTCAAACAAGATTGAAGATATTAAACAAAGACTTAGAAAGTGAGCAAATAAAAACCAGAGAGCTAAACGACTATATAGCAACTAAAATCGAAGAGATTTCTTTAAACAAAGTTGAGATTCAAAAGCTTAAAGACCTCATATTTGATTATGAGTTAAAAGAAAAAGAGCTCAATAGCACAAATGTGTTTTTAACTCAAGAACTAAATAAAAAAGACAATGTTTTAGTGCTCAAAAACGAAGAGTTAGCACAACTAGAAAATACTCTTCTTATACAAAGCAAAGAACACCAAAAAATAGTAGAAGAGCTCAATATAACCAAAGTAAAAATCAAAAACCTAACAGGTATCAGGATTAAGGTAGTCACAAAACTAAAAGAAAAACTAGGCAAGAGCATAAAAATTGACCCCAAAAGTGGCGCTATTGTATTTAATTCAAACATTTTGTTTGAACAAGGCAGTTTTAAACTAAAAGAGGGAGCCAAACAAGAGCTAAGTTCAGTCCTTCAAAAGTATATTAATGCCCTTTTATTTGATGAAGAAATTAGACAATACATCGACCAAGTTGTTATCGAAGGTCATACGAACTCTGATGGTTCATATCTTTATAACCTTGAACTTTCTCAAAAAAGAGCTTTGGAAGTTATGCAGTTTTTATATCAAAAATACCCAAAAAATAGTGCAACCCTAAGAGAATACATCAGTGCAAGTGGTCGCTCTTACGCAAATCTTATTAAAAACAATGGTGTTGAAGACAAAAATGCTTCAAGAAGAATAGAGATAAAATTTAGGATAAAAAATGAGAAAGCAATCAACGAACTCAAAAACTTTTTGGGAAAATGATTATGTCCTAAAAACGGCGATAGAAAGAAAAAAAATAGAATTTTTAACTAAAAAATATATAGAAAAAAATAATACAGTTTTTGCAAAGTTAAAAAGAATATTTTTCAAAATATTTTAACCATACAAATACTCTAAGCTTAGTTAGTAACCAAACTTAGAGTGGATAATTATATTAGAACTTTCTGTTTCTTTGCATATTTTTTTGTTGTTGTATACTAAACTCATTCATATCTACAAAACCATCTTTGTTTGTATCAACCATATCGAAAGTTGGTACATTTCTTGCATTTCTCATCAACTTTCCAGCATTTGCATTGGCTGTCATTTTTGATTGTTGCAAATTTTCAAATTCACTTTGAGTGACTTTACCATCGCCATCTACATCAAAATCACTAAATGAACTCATGTTTCGATTCATCCCTTGTCTTGGACCATTACCTCCACGCATGCCTTGATTCATCCCTTGATTCATGCCTTGGCGATTACCATTATTTGCTCTTTGAGACATTTGTCTTTGCATATTTTTTTGTTGTTGTATACTAAACTCATTCATATCCACAAAACCATCTTTGTTTGTATCAACCATATCGAAAGTTGGTGCATTTCCTACATTTCTCATCAACTTTCCAGCATTTGCATTGGCTGTCATTTTTGATTGTTGCAAATTTTCAAATTCACTTTGAGTAACTTTACCATCGCCATCCGCATCAAAATCACTAAATGAACTCATGTTTTGATTCATCCCTGCAACCAATGCACCACTTACTAATAACATCACTAATGTAATCTTTTTCATTTCGAACTCCTTATGGTATAAATACCGATTTATTGATGAAATTATGACACAGTTATGTTAGCTTATCGTTAAGAAGGAAAGTAGAATTTAATAAGCTTAATTAAATGAAAGGATAAATGAGCTTCCATTTGAACTAGATTTTACTTGTATATCTATATTCATAGATTTAGCAAGTCTTTTTACTATATCCAAACCTATACCAGTACTATGTTTAGTACTATATGATCGCTCAAAAATTTTATTTGGATCTTTTATACCACTTCCACTATCATCAATATAGAGACTGTTATTTTTTGTATAAATTTTGATATAGCCGTCTTTTGAGTTGTATTTACAGGCATTAGAAATAATATTTTGCAAAATTTGTTTCATTGCATTTGGGTTTATTTTTACTTTTAGCGTTGAATGAGAAACCTGAAAACTTAATTTTGGATATATTTGTTCTTGAATCTGGACTACCTCTTGCACAATACCATATATATTCGTTTCTTGCATTTGAAAAGTCTTTTCCTCTAAAAGCGTAGTTAAATTTTCATGCAATTCCGAAATAGTATATACACTTTTATTAACTCGTTGCAGTGCTTTATTTTCTGCAAAATTTTTATCTTTATTCAGTATTCTCATATTTAATTTTATTGAAGTCACAGGAGTATTTAAATCGTGAATCAAATCTTTAGTAAATTTATCAAGAGTATTGATGCTAGTTTCTAGTGGTTTTAAAGCATTTTTTGCTAAATGATAACTAATATATCCAAATAAAAGCAACAATATAATTTGAGTTATGGCAATATTTATCTTGAGTTCTAGTATCTTTTGTTTATATACTTTTGCAGATTTAAATAATACAAGAGATTGTCCTCTTCTATTTGGTGGCATATACTTTACAAATTCGTTATTTACAATTTTAAAGTTATTCATACCTATAGTTTTATCGACTTTGGTTAAATACTCATATCTATATGAAGCAGAAAATTTATCCAAATTTTTTCTCATATTTATCTGTCTACGATAGTCTATCATAGAAAATTCTTCTGCTTTTAAATACTCATCATCTACATGCATAAAATGCAAAAATCCAGCGGCTATTATTAAACTAGCTACACTTAAAAAATAGATTAAAAAAAACTTTAAAAAGGCCTTTTTTTCATAATGAAGCAAGACGGTATCCTATACCTTTAACTGTATTAATTGGTAAACCTATGTTTCTAAGCTTATTAATATGCACCCTTAAAGCTCCTTCGCTCATCTCATTTCCTTCACTAAGAGTATTTAACAATAACTCTTTAGATAGAGTCTTGTTTAAATTTTGAAAAAAAAGTCTAGTAATATGAAGTTCATATGGAGGCAATGCAATAAAATCAGCATTTAAATAAAGCTCATCTTTTTCAATAACAAAACGAAAATTATCTACTTTTACTTCATTTGCATATGTATGATACTGCTTTTTTAAAAGCGCTTTTATGCGGATTAAAAGCTCATCAAAATCAAATGGTTTTTTTATATAGTCATCTACTCCTACCTCGAAACCTTTAGAAAGTGAAGCAACATCTGTAAGAGCCGTAATAAATATAGCAGGAGTCATATCCCCACTCTCTCTCAAACTTTTTAAAAGCTCAAACCCATTTAAAAAAGGGACATTCACGTCTAACAACATAAGATCAAAACTACTAACAAATGTAGCATCAAGAGCCATCTCTCCATCGTTTACATGTAAGACTTCAAAATTCTCACTCTCCAGCAGTTCAACCAGTGTTTCAGACAACACATCATCGTCTTCTAATAATAGTATTTTTGACATACCAAAAGTATATAAAAAACAATGTTAACTTATCGTTAAGCACTTTATAGTGTAAAAGCAACTTGACGAAATAATTTTATCTTTACATGTAAAAAAATATAATGAAAAAGTTTAGAGTTTAGCCCTGACCCCTTTTCTATTTTACTTTTTATTAAATTTTAAGCTATTATCAATAAGGCTGTTTTTTGAAACATCTTGATATAATATATTTTAAGGAAAGGAGATTTATGGAAAATAAGAAAAAACATTCAACTGTTTTAAAACCTGTTTTTTATCCATCTGTTGCAATTATTGCAATACTTGTAATATTTGCAATAACAATGCCCCAAATAGCAGGTGAAACCTTTAATGGTATTAAACAATTTATAGCAGATAAATTTGGTTGGTTTTATATGCTTAGCGTTGGAATTTTTACTATATTTGTAATATCATTAGCGGTTTCTCCCTTTGGACGATTTAAACTTGGTCCTGACCAATCAAAACCAGCATATAGTCATATCTCATGGTTTGCTATGCTTTTTAGTGCAGGTATGGGAATTGGGCTAATGTTTTGGGGTGTAGCAGAACCTGTTATGCACTATGGTGCACCTCCTGTTAGTGACAAAGAGACTATAGAAGCGGCTAAACAAGCTATGAGGATTACTTTTTTTCACTGGGGGTTACACGCTTGGGCAATATATGCTGTTGTTGGTTTAGTCTTAGCATATTTTTCTTTTAGACATGGATTGCCCCTCTCTATTAGATCAGCTCTCTATCCTCTGATTGGGGATAAGATTTATGGGAAAATAGGACATACCGTTGATACGATTGCAATACTTGGAACTATTTTTGGGGTTGCAACATCACTTGGTTTGGGAGTTTTACAAGTAAATGCAGGACTTAATTATATCTTTGATATTCCTGTGGGGCTTACCACACAAATTCTTTTGATTGCTATTATTACAACTATGGCAACAGTTTCAGTTGTTTTAGGACTTGATGGAGGAATTAAACGTTTATCTGAACTAAATCTTTATCTTGCACTAGCACTTGTTTTATTTGTATTTTTAGCAGGTCCAACTTTCTTCTTACTTGGAGCACTAGTTCAAAATATAGGAAATTATTTATCTCATATTGTACAAATGACTTTCAACCAATACATTTATTTAGATACAAAATGGATGGGTTGGTGGACATTTTTCTATTGGGCTTGGTGGATTGCATGGGCACCTTTTGTTGGGATGTTTATTGCACGAGTTTCAAGAGGTAGAACTATAAGGGAGTTTGTTCTTGGTGTGTTATTTGTTCCTGTTGGATTTACTTTAGTATGGATGACAATTTTTGGAAACAGTGCCCTACATGCAATTATGAAAGAGGGATTTACTAATCTAAGTTCAGCTGTATCAGCAGATGTTGCAACTGCCTTATTTAAATTTTTAGAGCACTTCCCTTTTTCTAGTGTTACTTCAATTCTTGCTATTATCTTAGTTATTACTTTCTTTGTAACTTCTTCAGATTCAGGTTCATTGGTAGTTGATACTATTTCAAGTGGAGGAAGAGAAAATAATCCTGTGTGGCAAAGAATATTTTGGGCAGTACTTGAAGGTGTTGTGGCAGCAGCACTATTAATAGCAGGTGGATTAGGAGCCTTACAAGCAGCTTCTATTGTTATCGCTTTACCTTTTGCTATTATTATGCTTATTGCATGTTGGGGACTTTATAAAGCCCTACACTTAGAATCTATTCGATATGAATCTCTTCAACATCACATGAATGCAGGAAGACATGGAGAAGTATCTGGAACTTGGAAAAATAGACTTTCAAGACTCATTGAATTTCCAACGCCAGATGAAACGCGAAGATACATCAATGAAGATGTAATTGATGCCATGAAAAATGTTGAAGAAGAACTTGAAAGACATGGTTGGAATGTAGAAATTTTTAATAATAAAGAAAAAAGTGTTTCTATTTTAACAGTAGAACACAATGGTGATCTAGACTTTACATATGAAGTAAGATTCAGTAGATATGATACACCAACATATGCATTTCCTGAGATAGTTAACCCTACGCATGAACAAAAGAAATATGCTAGAGCGGAAGTCTACTTACAAGATGGTAATAAAGCCTATGATATTTACGGCTATGAAGTAGATGTAGTTGCAAATGATATTATTGATCAATTTGAAAAACACAGACACTTTTTACATATTACCGCTGGACTAAATCCTGTTATACCTATAGATTAGAAAATTTATACCAATAGCTTTAAAGCTATTGGTATATTAAGACTCTCATTAAATTTAGATTTTATTATATAATATATTGAAATCTTCATCTGGCAACAATTGCGTATTCTAATGAAGCAACACCAGCAATATACTTTACTTCTCAAGAAGATTAAATTATTATTTTTCTCCAGTGTTTTGTTATACTTTGTATGCTAACATAGCAAATACAATACCTAATATGATACATAATGGTGAAAAATATTTTGTATCATAAATGGCAAATTCTGTACCTTTTATTTTTTTAAAAAAACCAACAGCATTAAACTCACCTATTGCTCTGATTGTAAAAGTAATTGATAAAAATATTCCAGAATATAAATAAAAACTTTTGTTTGTATTGACTGTAAAATCATAAAATTGCAAACCATAAGCAATATATGCAAAAACAATTAAAACAATACCAACAAAAAAGGTTAAAGCTTTACTTGGATTTAATAGTTTTATTCCATCTTTAGTTGGTAAAGCTTTATCCAAACCAACTTTACCACCAAATGCCCAGTAAAAATGAAACCATCCCATAATTATTAACGCTAAAATTGTAATGGTCGCTATAAAACTCATCGTGCTCCTTTATAGGTATAATGGCAGTGCTGAGCGACACTCAGAAAGAAGGATTGAAAACGAAGTGTTCACTCCTACGACTTGTTATCTGAACGCCGAAGGCGGAGGATAACAAGAACTCGCTCAGCACTGCCGTTAGCCGTCGCTCATTTTGCTAACAATGAACTGTGCTCTTTCTTCAACTGACACCTTCGGTACTTCAATTAAGTCATAGCCAAATTTAGTATATGCACTTACCATTTCATGATATGTCGCAACTGCTTCAGTGAAGTCCTGCTTTCGTTCTGCGTCATTTTCATAAATTTCTTCCCAAGGCGGAAAAATGAAAACTTTACGGCAATAGTCTAATTCACCACATTTAGCTAACAAAAGAGCTGACATAGGTAGACGCTCAAGCTTACTGTACCCATACGAGTCGATAATACTTCGGTCGTAGAATGTAATTTCAGTACCACCAAAGTTTTCATAATTATTGATTTCTTCAAGAACCATTTCATCGCGAAATGCAGTCTTGTCCAACCAAGGTAATGCTGTACCTTGCAATTCTACTTGACTTTGGATAACTTTTCGCCCAACTTCAGGGGCACTTGGGTAACCCATCTGACGCAGAAATACGAGAACGGAAGTCTTCCCTGCACCTGGGCCACCTGTAAAAACAACTCGATTATTCAAATAAAACTCCATAACGGCTAACGTTTAAAATGAGCCGATGAATTGCCCGCAAGGTAATTTATTGGCTCCTCTGATTTGTTATGAGATAAGCTCTCCGAGTAACTTTTCTGCATGTTTTTCTGCCAGAGATTTACTTATTCCAATTACAGCTGATAGTCCCTCATCTTTAAATTTGTTAACAATCACTTCTTTGATTGATGGTTTAGATAAAGCTTCAGCAAAATCATGTCCTTGAGCCGTAAGTCTAACTGGTGTATCCCATTGTACGTAGACGTTCGCATTAGCATTGAACTTAACACCAATATTCGTTGGATCACTAGTGGTACCAATTAAGAGCCCTTTATCCAATAATATAAAAATATGGAAGAAGAAAAGACTCTCATTTTCACGAAGCTCATCATTAAAGTTTTTCCAACTTAAATGAGGCTCTGTAGAGTCCAAGAATTTAGATAAAATTTGTGCCAAATATTCGTATGATATTTTCATTTTCACCTCGTCTCATAACGGGCGCGCGGGTGAGCAACAGCCGTTGGGGAACCTAAAGGTTTGCCAATGGATGTTTGCTCCTCCCGCTTGTTGTTCGATGCTGTGGCATCGGGCAATAAGTGGGTGTTCAGCCCGCGCGCCCGTTGTTCGAATGCGAAGCGTTCGAACAACTAT
>Ga0193959_1000638_pt1 | contig 14268 bp, 19 predicted proteins | sample FB_2_MG_FD_140333 | JGI IMG/M metagenome (GOLD analysis project Ga0193959, IMG submission 140333) | Microbial mat bacterial communities from the Broadkill River, Lewes, Delaware, United States - FB_2_MG | ecosystem: Environmental > Aquatic > Freshwater > River > Microbial mats | place: USA... | reverse complement strand
TTTGCACTAATTGCTATAGCCATAACAGTAGGTTATATACTACAAAAGTTTAAAATATTTCCGGAAGAAACATCAAATATTTTAAATAAATATATTATTTATATTCCTCTTCCAGCTATTATACTTTTACAAGTTCCTAAATTAACATTTTCATTTGATGTGTTAATACCAACTATCATTGCATGGTTAGTTATGGGCTTTAGTGCTTTAATAGTTCTATTTTTCTCAAAGCTTTTATCTTGGAGTAAAGAAGTTACTGGAAGTTTACTTTTAGTTGCTATTTTAACAAACAGTTCTATTATGGGTATTCCTATTATCGAGCTTTATTTAGGTGAAGAATCCCTTCCTTATGTACTTATATATGATCAACTAGGAACATTTTTAGCTTTAGCTGCTTATGGTACTTTTGTAACTGCTTATTATAGTGTGAGTGGAAATATTCATGCAAAAGTTATAGTAAAAAAGATATTAACTTTCCCATCTTTTATAGCTTTGGTAATTGCTCTTTTATTATTAGGACAAGAGTTTCCACCTTTGATTTCTGGAGTTTTAGGACAGTTTGCAGCTACTTTAGTTCCTGTTGCACTTGTATCTGTTGGACTTCAACTACAGTTTAAACTTCCAAAAGATGATTTACAACCTTTAAGTATTGCTTTACTTATTAAGCTAGTACTTGCTCCTATTATTGCTATAGGAATTTGTTATGTATTTGGGTGGACAAATTTAGCAGGAAAAGCTTCTATATTTGAAGCAGGAATGGCACCTATGATAACAGCAGGAGCCATGGCTTCTATGGCAGGACTTGCTCCGCGACTTAGTGTGGCTATTGTTGGATATGGAATTATACTTTCATTTTTAACAACATATATTTTATCCTTAATTATTGTCTAAACAAAGACATTCTTTGGATAAAACATCCTACCTAAAACTAAAACAGCAAATAATCCTAAACTAATAGAAAAGCTAAAATCTAAAGAAAACATCAAAGTTATTAGAAAATAAACAATTAAAACAGCCAAATACCAAAAAGATATAATACTTAACAAAATAAATAAAGCTCTAAAAACAGTACCCGTATAACTATTTAACATATAAATCCTTTTTTAGTATTCTGATTATTTCTTCGGCTTGCCTTCTATGAATAAAAGTATGAATATACATAAATACAGACCAATCAAAATTATTAAACTCTACAAACCAAGGATGTTTTTGTTTTGTAAGGGATTGTTTTTTCTCTAATTTATTTATCATATTTTCATACATTTTCATAAAGTTTAAAAACTTCTCCAAGGAATTATCATCATTATTTTTTGGTTTTACTTGCTCAATTGTAATATCACCTTTTGGCTTTTTCTCTTTTGATAAGTTTTTAATAACACTAGACACGCCCATGCCTGTGATAGTCAAATGCTCACAAAGCATGTTAAGTGAATATTGTCTACTATGGTCTTCAATTGCAAAAGCCCTATTTATGATAACTTGCTTTCCTAAAAGCTCTTTTGGGATTTGAGATACTAATTTTTCTATCTTTTGTACTTCTTTTTTTAATAAAAATAAAGCCATATCCCAAGTAAAAAAAGTCCTTACAAGTGGAACAATAGTGTTTTTGATAAATAGTCTTTCCATATTTGGAAGACCAGCACCCTCTTTTTCTAGTTTCATTTATATCCTTTATAAAAACTATTTTAATAACAATAAAATAAATTTTTACTTAATTTTAGAGTAATTACTCTAAATATTTTAAATTAATAGAGTTATTACTCTAAAATAGTTACAATCCTTTATGATAAAAGTAAAAAAATCTAAAACAAAAGAAAAAATCAAAGCATCTGCAATCAAGCTTTTTAATGAAAATGAAACTTTGAGTATTACTACAAACCACATAGCAAAAGATGCTGGTATTTCTCCGGGGAATTTATATTATCACTATAAAAACAAAGAAGAGATTATTAGAGAGATATACTCTAATATGTCTACAAACTACGAATCTTTTAATAGTTTTAGAAATATAAAAGACTCAAATAATCCTTTGGAAACTTTGTCTTTTATGTTTGATAAACTAGGAGATTTATTTTGGGAATATAGATTTTTGATTCGTGATTCTGCTTTGCTTATGGCTTTAGATGTTGAGCTAAAAAAACATTTTGTATCTAATCAAGAAAAAAGAATACAACAAATTGAAGGATTATTAAATTTTCTAATAAAAGAAGATATTTTAATTCCTCTTCCTAAAGAAGAAGTAAAGTTAAGAGCAAAAGTAAATTGGTTTATCTCAGCTTATTGGCAAGTATTTAGCTCAACTATGGGTGAAATCACAAAAGAGTCCATAAAAGAGGGAAAAGATATACTATTTACTTTACATATTTTTCCTTTTTTAACTACAAAAGGGAAACAATTACTTGAAAACTTCACAGTTTCTAAACAATAAAATAGTATTATAATTGATAATTTTAATATTAGGAAAATTTATGTTTAAAACAGCTAGAAATGTATTATTAACTTTAGCTGTAGCATCTTCTTTAAATGCTGCAGGTACATTATCTCAAAATGAAGTTAATACAATCCAAAACCTTAATCTTTTTAAAAATGCTCAAATCAAAGTAACTAAAGGTTATGACGTTGGTAGTTTATATTTACTTGATATTCAAGTACAAGGAAAAGCAGACGAGATTTATCTTACAAAAGATAAAAAGTATTTAATTACAGGTGATGCAATTGATACAACTTCTGGTGGAAAACTTACAGTTCCAGCTGATATGACAGGTGTTATTGGAAACGAAGCATTTACTTATGGTACAGGTAGTGACGAATATGTTTTATTTACAGATCCTGAGTGTCCATATTGTAAAAAGTTTGAGTCTTACTTCCCTCAAATTAGTGATAAAGTAAAAATTAGAGTTTTCTATTATCCATTAGATTTCCACAAAAATGCTAGAGATATTTCTTTATATGTTATGAGTTTAGACTCAAAAGCTAAAAAAGAAAAAGCTATGTTAAATACAAACAAAGATACAAAAGCTTTCAAAAACAGAAAGATTTCTAAATCAGAGTTAGCTAAGTTAGAAAAACACTTAGATAAACAAATCGAAGTTGCTAACAAACTAAAAGTTAGAGGAACTCCAGCTGTATTTGATAAAGAAGGAAACAAAGTAGTTTGGCCAGAAATGCTAGCTAAATATGGAATTACTGTACAGTAATCTCTTTTAATAAGTATGCTTTTGCATACTTATTAAACAAATAAGAACTTCACTATAAAATAGCCTCCAATAATCAACCAAGAAAATAAAGCCAATGATAAGTAAAGAGGTTTTAGTCCTACATTTTTAAATTTAGAAAAACTCGTTTCCATTCCTAAAGCAGTCATTGCCATAGTTAAAGCAAAATTATCTAAGTAATTTATTCCCTCAACTATATTACTAGGTAAAAAATCAAAAGAATTAAACCCAACAACTACAATAAAAAATACTGCAAACCAAGGTATAGTAATACTTGATTTTGAATTTGTACTTTTTGAAACACTTGTTTTTAAAATCCAAAAAGACAATAATATTAAAAAAGGTGCTAACATCATAACTCTAATCATTTTCACAATCACAGCATTTGATGAAACACTCTCTCCTAATACTGTAGAAGCTCCAACTACATGTGCTACTTCATGAAGTGTTGCACCTATGTAAATTCCCATGTTTTGTCCACTTAAATCAAAAAGCCCAATCTTGTATAAAAATGGGTATAAAAACATAGCAATTGTTCCAAATACAACAATAGAAGACACAGCAATAGCACTTTTGTACGCTTCACATTTTAAAACACTCTCAGTAGCTAAAACAGCCGCTGCTCCACAGATAGCAGAACCTGCACTTGTTAAAATCGTAATTTCTCTATCAAGTTTTAAAACTTTTATACCAAAAATATATCCAAATAAAAAAGTTGATCCTAATAATAAAAAGGCCACAAACACTCCAAGAAGGCCCACCTCTTGAAGGTTTTGAAAAGTTAGCCTGAAACCATATAAAACTATTCCTATTCTTAATATAGTTTTAGTACAAAAGATTATCCCTTTTTGTATCTTTGATGAGAAATACTTTTTAACTGTATTTGCATAAAGCATACCTAATAGTATTCCAATAATCATAGGACTAATCCCAAGATTCTTAAAAAAAGAGAACTCTGCAATTAGAATTGAAAACAATGATAAGATTAATACAAAAATAATTCCAATCATAAAATCCCCTTTTGATAATCACAGTATAGTCTTATGATTTTAATTTGTAAAATATATTAATTTTATTATAATGATATATTTAATTAATAAGGCTAATAATATGACTCTAAAAGAATTAAACTTTTTTTATAAACTTTGTGATAATCCACAAGTAACTCAAGTAGCACAAGAACTAGGGATTAGCCAGTCTGCTATTTCCCTTGCAGTAAAATCCTTAGAAAAGAAATTAAATGAACCCTTATTTGATAGAGTTGGGAAAAAACTAATTTTAAATGAAAGAGGTAGATATTTTAAAGAAGAGACAATTTCACACTATTTAGCACTAAAAGATATGCAAAATACTTTTCAAAACAATAAACTTGTAGGAAATATAAAAGTAGCCTCTAGTAAAACTATCTCAAATTATCTAATGCCAAGTATTTATTATGATTTTTTATCTACATACAAAGATGTAAAGTTTGATATATCAACTGTAAATACAACAAATATTATTGAAAATATTTTAAACTCACAGCTAGATATAGGACTAATAGAATCAGATACAAAACATTCTAATCTAATAAAAGAAAAACTATGTGAAGATGAACTTATAATAGTAAGTAGTGATAAAAATATAAAAAGTAATATCTATATAGATAGTATAAATAAAAAATGGATTCTAAGAGAAAGTGGCTCTGGAACTAGAGATATATTTATAAACAAACTAGGAGATTATGCTAGTAGTTTAGATATTTTTATGGAACTACAAGACTTTGAAGAGATAAAAACTGTTTTATTAAATAACAGTGATACCATAACAGCAATCTCTAAACTTGCAGTACAAGAAGAGTTAAAAGAGAAAAAACTATTTGAAATAAAACTAAAAAATCTAGAGTTCAAAAGAGAATTTCATCTTGTTTATCATAAAGATAAATCAAAAAGTCTTCTTTTTCAAACTTTTATAGATTTTCTAAAGTCTAGATTTTAAGACTCTAAAGCTTTGTTTACTGCTTCAATTCCATGAATTGTAGTAGTATCATAAAGCTTTATATTTGTATGCTCATCTTTAATTAACATACAAATTTCTGTACATCCAAGGATTATTCCTTGTGCACCTTTTGAGTTTAAATCATCCATAATTCTTAAGTATTCATCCCTTGAATCATCTTTTATAATACCTAAGCATAGCTCTTCATAGATTATTTTATGTATGATTTTTATATCTTCTTTATTTGGTACTATTACATCAATACCAAAATTATCTATGATTCTTTGTTTATAAAAATCTTCTTCCATAGTAAAAGCAGTACCTAAAAGCCCTACTTTTGAAACACCATCTTTTTGTAAAGCCTTTGCTGTTGCATCTGCTATATGAACTATTGGAATAGAAATATTTCCTTGAATTATAGGGGCTACTTTATGCATAGTATTTGTACAAATAAGTAGAAAATCAGCACTAGCATTTTGAATATTTAAAGCTGCATCACTTAAGATTTCAGCTGTTTTATCCCAATCACCACTATGTTGTAGCTTTTCAATCTCATCAAAATCCACACTATATATGACCACTTTTGCAGAATGTAAAGAGCCTAATCTTTTTTTAATCTCTTCATTTATTTGTTTATAATAAAGTGCTGTACTTTCCCAGCTCATTCCACCAAGTAGACCTATTGTTTTCATATATTTCCTTTAATTTAAACCCTATTTATACAGTGTTTAAAAATAATTTTCAAGTATTATATCATTTTATTTGACAACATACCATACAGTATGGTATAGTTTTAAAACAAGGATAAATATGACAAAACAAGATTGGTTAGATTCTGCCCTTAAATTGGTTTCTAAATATGGAACAGAAGTACTGAAAATTGATACTCTATGTAAAAAACTAAAAGTAACTAAAGGTTCTTTTTATCATCATTTTAAAAATCATAATTTATTTATTGAAGAGATTTTAGAATATTGGTATAAATTTTTTACACTTGATATTATAGAAAAAATCAAAGATTATCATGATAATCCACTTAAACAAATAGAATTACTAGATAAAATCATTTATTCAAAAGATTTAAACATTGAAATAGAGTTTCGAGCTTGGGGGCTTAGAAATAAGCTTGTTCTTGAATATATGGAAAAGATAGATAAAGAAAGAATTTCTGTTATTAAAAATATTCAAAAGAAACTAAATCCAAATTCAGATAATAAAACAAATGAAAATATGTCTATTTATATCTACTGCCAGTTTATTGGCTCATTATTTATTCAGCCAAAATTATCTAGAGATAAACAAAAAGAGCTTGATAAGTTCTTCTTAAATTTAATACTACAAAAGGACAAACAATGCTAAGTGCATTTTTTACATTTTATATATTTATTGTTATGAGTATCATCACAAAATTTCATATCTATTGGCTTCAAGGTGGCCTTTGGCCAGGAAAAGACAAACAAGATTTTATTGATAAAGTTTTAGGAGAAGGAGATAAAGTTCCAGGAGTTGGTGCATATATATTTGTTATTTTAACATTTGTACTTATGGCAATATTTCCTTTAGTTATTCATTATAATATAGATTTAGGAATCATTTCTTCATATAAAGAGTATATCTTTTTAGCATTTGCAATTATCTTCTTTTTAAGAGGTGCTACAATGTTTGTTTCATTTTTAGCGAAAAAAGCAACTCCTATCTTCCTTGAATACAACAAAAAGTTCTATGCTCCATTATGCCTAAGTCTTAGTATCTCATATTTTTATTTATATACTTTATACATCTAAAGAAAGAATTTCTTTCTTTAGAAAACTTCTTTTCAAATCTTCAGACAATCTCCATAAAACTATTTTATTATTCTTCTAATTTAAAAACTAAGGAAGAAAATGAAAAAGTTAACTACAATCTTAACAGGTCTTGCATGTACTGCTAGTTTATTATTTGGAGCAGATATATATTTAAGTGATAATTCAAAAGTGCCAGAATTAAAGATGAAAAATACAAATTTATCTTTTAAAGAAATTGAAGGTTACCAAAACTACAATATTGTAGCAACACATTTTAGAAAAGATAAAAATGAAATTAGATATATTTTAGCTAATCCTGTTGCATACAATGCAATAAAAGCAGAAAAGAAAATCATGCCAAATGGTAGTAAAATAGTAAAAATTGGTTGGAGTGTAAATGATATGGCAAACTTCCCTACTGCACTTGAAGCAAATAAAATCCAAAGAGTTGAATATATGATAAAAGAAGAAGGAAAAGCAAAAGAGAGTGATGGCTGGGGCTACGCTAGATTTGTTAAAAAAGATGGAGAATACAAAGCTTGGAATGGTGATGTAAAAAGCTGTGTAGCTTGTCATACAATAGCTAGTACTAACGATGCAGTATTCTCAGAATTCCAAAAGATGTTTTAATATATGAAAAAAAATATTTTAATAGTAGAAGATGAACTAGAGATTATCAACTTTATTAAAAACCGTTTAGATAGCGATATTTATCAAATAGATATTGCTATCAATGGTAAAGAAGCTATGAATAAAATAGCTTTAAATACTTATGATTTGGTTACTTTAGATATTATGCTTCCTTTTATAGATGGTTTTGAAATATGTAAAAAAATACGAGAAAAATCAAAACAAACACTAATCATAATGATAAGTGCATTAGATACAGAAGAGTTCAAAATAAAAGCTTACGATTTTGGAGCGGATGATTATATATCTAAGCCCTTTTCAGCAAAAGAACTAGCTAGTAAAATAAAGGCATCTTTAAAAAGAAGAAATGAATTAAGCTTTGAAAAACAAACACATATTTATGATTATTCTTTAGATCACCAAGGCAAACAAATATACATAAATCATAAAGAAATTCTGCTAACTCCTAGTGAATACCTAATACTTTCAAATTTAATACAATATAGCAATCGTATTTTTTCCCGTGCAGACTTAGCTCAACTTATTTTTGACAATGACTTTGGACAAATTGATGATAGAGGAATTGATAGTCATATTTATCATATAAGAAAAAAAATAAAATGCTTAGAAGAAGTAGATAAAATAAAAACAATAAGAGGAATGGGATATAAAATAAATGAAAATTAAATCATATCTAATCACCATATATACATTAGCTGGGCTTTGTATCTCTGTACTTACAGCTATTATGACTTACTTGATTATTGGCCAAGAAATTGGAAGTAAGATGTTCTTTCAGATTGTCTTAGTTATTGTTTTTGTTTTACCTATTATTATGATTATTAGTTTTTATTTTGGAAACTACTTATCAAAAAACTTTAATAAAATACAAGAACAATTAGAAGATATAAAGCTTGGTGATTATAAAAAACAAGAAGAATACAACAAAATAAAAGAGATAAAAGAAATAAATACAAGTATGAATTTCTTATCAAATAAGTTAGAGTTTCTAATAGATGATTTAAAACAAAAAAATCAAAACTTATCTAATTTATTAATTTCCATGGCACATGATGTAAAAACTCCCATAACTATACTAAATGGTTATATCGAAGAGATAGAAGATGGCTTAATAAAACAAGATGAATTACCAAGTATTTTAAATAAAATGAAAAATGAAGTAAACTTTTTAAATGAGTTAACTATTGATATGCTTCAGTTTATAAGTTCTATGGAAAACTCTAAACCAAAAGAGTCAATTAACTTATATAAACTACTTGAAGATGAAGTTTTACCCTTAGTTCCTAGAAATACAAACATAGTTTTTTCAAATGAAATAGATAAATCATTTGAAATATTTTTTAATAAAACTGATCTAAAAAAAGTTTGTATAAATCTTCTATGCAACTCTTATAAGTATACAAAATCTGGTTATGTAAAAGTATATATCTTAAATAATAGTATACACTTTGAAAATACGGGAGAAGTAATAGAAGAGGAATTTAAAAATAAAATATTTGAACCCTTTTTTACTATATCTGAGAGCAAAAATAGAAAAGAAAGTGGCTTTGGGTTAGGGCTTTCTATTGTAGATAATTTATGTAAAAATAATAACCATACTTGTTTTTTAAAACATAGTAATAAAACAAGTACAGTTTTTGTTATAAAGTCAAAATAGACTAAGTAGTTTATCTTTTATAATAAGCTGTAATAGTTGATTTTTCAATTACATGACTATTTATATAATAACCTACAATTGCGGGGTTTGTTTCTTTTTTAAGTCCTAAAGTTTCCACATCTAAAGCATAAACTGTAAACTCATATTTATGTGCTTTATCACCTTTTGGAGGGCAAGCACCACCAAAACCAGTAGTTCCGTAGTTTGTCATACTTTGGATTGCTTTTGTATTCTTTTTAGCTCCAAAACCTTCTTCTAAACTTGTAGTATTTTTATCTATATCAAAAACAAGCCAATGCCACCATCCTGAACCTGTAGGTGCATCTGGGTCATAAACTGTTATTGCAAAAGATTTTGTTCCTTTTGGAGCATTTTCCCAAGATAGTTTTGGTGAGATATTTTCACCCTTACAACCAAAGCCGTTAAACTCTTGTTTTAATCCTAATTGCCCACTAATACTTGTACTTTTTAAAGTTAAACCTTCAGCTAATAATAGTGTTGCACTTAAACTTAAAATACTCAATAGTTTTTTCATATGTTCTCCTTTTTTTGTACCTATAGTTTATACAAAGAAAAGTTATTTGTCTATTGGAAAAGATTTAATTTTTGTTGTTTTTTATTTGTTTTGGAGTTTGATTGTATTGTTTTTTGAAAACTTGTATAAACCAAGAGAGATTATCAAAGCCACTTTCTACACAAACTTCACTTACATTCTTATCTGTAGTTTCTAGAAGTATTTTAGCTTTTTCTAGTCTTTTTTGAGTTTGCCATTTTTTGGGAGTTTGTCCAAATACATCTTTGAATTTTTCTCTAAAACCTAGATTGGTAAGTTTTAATTTTGAGGCTAAATCTAAAATATTATCATCATAAGAAAACTCTTTTTCTACTTGTATTTTAAAATAGTTTGACTCATAAATAGAAGCTAATAAATTTTCAAACTCATCTTTTGAAGAAGAATTTAATATATTTAAAAACGCCTCTTCAAGTTTTAGTTTTATGATTTCTTCTTTATTTGAAATATCATTAGTAAAGTAGCTACAAGTAGTATCTATTAGAGTTTTTAGCTCACTTGTATTATCTATTTTTAAGATACTTGATTGGTCATTTGGTATTTTTTTTGGATTTAGATTGTATTTATTTATAAAATCTAACAGAAGATTATCTTCATATAAAAATAACATCGCTTCGTAGTATTGATCTAAAACTTCTGTCATTATGTAGTTTCCACTTCGAAGAAATAAAATACTATTTTCATCAATATCTAAAGTTTCATCTTTTAAATGAATTTGCTTTACCCCTCTTCTTACAAAAATCAAGATATTACTTTTTATATAAACTTCATTTTTATATTGGGGTTCTTTTTGTACATAATTACAAAAAGAAATATTGCTTACAGTTTTTATATTTGTATCTAAGAAAGTTGGTAATTCTATTTTCATCTAAAACTCATAATCCCGCTCAACTTTGGCAATTCTTGTTTTATAAGATTTGTACCAAAGCTCACGACCTAGTTTTTGAGCTTCTAAATGCTCTATATTTGCTTTCCATTTTGAAATACTCTCTAAATCCTTCCAATAAGAAACTGTAATACCAACTTCTTCACGCGCAGATTCAGCCCCTAAAAAACCATCATAAGAACTAGCTAGCTTTAGCATTTTATCAGCCATTGCCCCATAGCCTTTATCATCTTGGGTTCTATTAGAAGTAAATATCACTGCATAATATGGAGGGTTAGGAGTATTTGCAAACATAATTTTCTCTAGTTAATTGAGATATAAATCTCTATTTCATCTTCACTTAGATATTTTTCAAAGTCAACTTTGAAAGCTCTTTCATATTTTGCCTCATCACTATTAAAGTGCTCCCAAATCTCTGTCCATAGCTCAACTACTACATCAGGAATTTCACCTTTTTTAGTAAAAACTAAATATTTTTGATTATCAATTATGATAGCATTCTTTGGTTTTGTAACTTCTACACCTACAGTGATTTTGTAATCTGCTGAATCATCTGATTCATACTCAGAATAAACACCGTACATATGTGCTTCATGTGCTTTATTAAAAGTTTTTTTGTATATATCTTTTTGGAAATACTCATCCCAAAGTGCAGGAATTTTCCCACCTTCTTCACTAAATTCTGCTTCGTTATTAGTAATTGCACTAATTCCTGAAATCATTAATTTATCTATTTTTGTTACTTTCATAAAACATCCTATTTTTTACTTTTTGAATGTGCTATTGTAGCAAAAGAAAAAACTAATAATATTAACTTTAAGCTTTTTTTGGAAAAAATAAGCAAAATAATTTATCGGATGAGAAATGCTAAAAAATTCAATCATGAAAGAAATACCTTTTGAAGATGAAAAACTAATATTTAAGTTCATTCATAAAAAACATAACTTCGCAAAACACATACATGAAGATAAATACATGATAGGTGTGTGTTTACATGGAGAGAGTTATTTTACCATGGATAATACTGAGTATAAAATGACAGCGGGAATGATATGTCTAATACCTGCAAACACTGTTCACTCTTGTAAGTCATATGATGTTAAAGGAAAATGGCAATACCTAACTTGCTTTATTCCAAAGGATTTTTTTCATACTATTGTTTCATCTATTTACCAAGAAAATGAGGCTTTCTCTTTTAAAAAGTATTTTATTAAAGATGAAGAGCTTGGAGAGTATTTAGAGAAGATTATAAGAGCAACTCTAAATGATGAAAAAGTATATGACCATGAGATTATAAACTTTATTACAATCTTCTGTGAGAAATATATATCTTTTGATAAACAAATAAAAACTATAGAAAATGAAAAGTTCGAAGCTTTATTTACTTTTCTAAAAGATGAAGAGTACAATCTAAAAGAGCTTACTTTTTATCGTATGGCAGAGATTATGAATATGAATCCATATTATTTCCATAGAGTTTTTTCTAAAAGTATTGGGCTTACTCCTCAAACATTTATAAGTTTTTTACGTGTTTCAAAAGCTACTAAACTTTTACAAAACTATGATAGTTTGGCTGATGTGGCTTTGGAGTGTGGTTTTTATGACCAAGCACATTTTACAAAAGAGTTCAAAAAATATCATGGCATAACACCAACAAGATATAAAAATATTTTCTAATTGTACAAAATATTACAATACAAGATTTTTTTTAAGTGATAGAATTCTTTTAAAAACAAAGGAATTCTATGATAAAAAATTTACTTTTTATCTTTACACCTGTATTTATTTATCTAGGGCTTTTTAATTTTATAGAAAATAGCCAAGATTTGATGATAATAACTCTAATCCTTACAACTATAATATTTTGGGCTACAAATGCTGTACCTTTATATTTCTCTTCACTTATATTTTTATTTGTTCCTATAATATTTTCATTAACTTCAAAAGAAGTAGTATTTTCAGGATTTTCATCAAGTGCTTTTTGGCTTGTATTTGCAGGAATGTTAATAGCAAGTGCCATTAAAAATGTTCAACTAAATGATAGATTTTCACTAGTTTTTGGAAATATTAAAAATCTAAGCTATTTAAAACTTCTTATTTATATCTCTGCATTTTCTGTGTTATTTAGTTTTGTTATGCCTTCTAGTGTAGTAAGAATAGTACTTTTAGTTCCTTTAGCTGTTGTAGTTGCTAGAAACTTAGGGTTTAGTGAGAGTGATAAAGGTTATATTGGAATTATGTTAACTTTTATACTTTCAAGTACTCTACCAGCATTTACAATTTTACCAGCAAATGTACCAAATATGATATTAGCAGGACTTACGAAAGAGATATTTGATTATGAGATTTTGTTTTCTCACTATTTTATAGCAAACTTTTTAGTTTTAGGATTTATAAAAAACATAATCATAGTTAGTTTAATCTACTACTTCTTTAAAGACACTCCTAAAAAACAAATAGAAATACCAAAAGCTAAAAGCTTTAGTAAGGATGAAAAGATAGTATTAGCAGTGATTTTAATCATGCTTAGTTTTTGGATGAGTGATTTTATACATAAGATATCACCTAGTATTATTGCCATAATTGGTGTACTATTTTTAGCCTATCCAAGTATAAATATCATAAAAGCAAAAGACATAAATAGTATAAACTTTTCATCTTTGATTTATGTAGCAGCTATTATAAGTCTTGGAAGTTTACTAGCTAGTAATACCTATATAAAAAATATTTTGTTTGAGAGTATCAATCACTTTGAGCCTTTTGATTTAGAAGTTTTAAACTATATAGCTTTGAGTTCTTTTATGTCATTTTCAGGTATTGCTATCACACAGCCTACAATTCCTGCCATATTTACCCCAATAGCTGAGCAATTAAGTTCTATAAGTGGTTTTTCTTTAGATGAAATTTTTATGATGCAAGTAGCTTCTTTTTCAAATGTGTTTTTTCCATTTCAAGCACCGCCTTTAATAGTAGGACTAGCACTATCACAAATCAAACAAAGACATATGTTAAAAGTTATATTTGTTTTAGCCGTGATAACTGTAGTATTTTTGTATCCGTTAGAGTATTTTTGGCTTGTTCAGTTAAGATGAGAGTTTTGATAAACTCTCATTTTGATTAAGATTTTTTTACGTACATTGGAGTGATTTTTAAAGCTCCAACCCCTGGAATTTTACAGTCAATATTATGATCAATTGCACTTTCAACTAATCTAATATTCTTAATTTTAGTACCAACCTTAACTACAGAAGAACTACCTTTTACTTTTAAGTCTTTAATAATAGTAATATCATCACCACTTCTTAAAGTTGCTCCATTTGCATCTTTTACCGTAAATTCTTCATCTTCTGCAGCAGATTCACCTGCTGTCCATTCGTGAGCACACTCAGGACAGATTAATAAGCTTCCGTCTTCATAAGTATATTCCCCTTGACATTTAGGGCAATTTGGTAGTTGTTCCATTTATTTCCTTTAATTATATATATTTTTGCATTATATCCAAACTCTTGTTAGGCCTTGGTAAGAGT
>Ga0193959_1000629_pt1 | contig 14344 bp, 12 predicted proteins | sample FB_2_MG_FD_140333 | JGI IMG/M metagenome (GOLD analysis project Ga0193959, IMG submission 140333) | Microbial mat bacterial communities from the Broadkill River, Lewes, Delaware, United States - FB_2_MG | ecosystem: Environmental > Aquatic > Freshwater > River > Microbial mats | place: USA... | reverse complement strand
TAAAATCAGTGCTAAATGTAAGGCAGAAGTACCAGAAGCTAAGCAAGCTACTTTTGAGTTTTCTCCTACATACTCCTCTAAATCTTTTTCAAAACCATTTACATTAGGGCCCAAAGGTGCTACCCAATTGGTATCGAATGCTTCTTGTACGTATTTTTGTTCGCCACCTCCCATGTGTGGTGAGGATAACCATATTTTTTCTTTATCCATATTATCCATGAAATTTAATTGGTTTTGCAGGAATTCCTACCGCTGTACATTTGGCAGGTAATGATTTAGATACAACAGCACCAGCACCCACAATAGTATTTTCTCCAATCTCTAATAAATTGATAATCTTTGCACCTGTACCCACATAAACACCTTTTTTAATTATCACTTCTCCTGAAACATTAACCGAAGGCATAAAAGCACAATAATCCTCTATAACGGTATCATGTCCTACTGTACATGACAAATTCAAAATAACAAAATTTCCAATTTTTATATTACAAGTAATTATTGTTCCTTCACAAATAATGCATCCGTTACCTATTGCTACATCATCGTTCGAAATTGAAGCATTCGGATGTATTACACTAGGATAATTTATCTTCGAATTTGAAATTTTATTCAGAATATTAGTCTTAATGTTAGGATCTCCAATTGAAATAACCAAATTGAGCTCCTCTTTATAATTATTAACATCTTCAAGACCTCCTAAAACAGGGTAACCATTAACTATTTTCCCTTTCTCTATCCCGTCGTCATAAAACCCAATAAAATTGTACGTATTTGGGTTAACCTCGTTAATTTTATCAATAATTGTTTTTACTTCTCTTCCAAAACCTCCACCTCCAAAAACTGCTATATCTCTCATTTTAAATATATTAATTTCGTCCATTAAACACTTGCGTTGTTGCCTGCCCACTTTGGGTAATCCCTTCTGATTTAAACACTTTTAGAAATGTTAAGAAAAAAATTTTTACATCTAATAAAAAAGTTAGATTCTCTACATACCAAACATCGTAACCAAATTTTTGTTGCCAACTAATTGCATTTCTTCCATTTACTTGTGCCCATCCCGTAATACCAGGACGAACATTATGTCGCTTCTTTTGTTCCTCATTATACAATGGTAAATACTCAGGTAATAAAGGTCTTGGTCCTATTAAACTCATATCTCCTTTTAGTACATTTAGTAACTGAGGAATCTCATCTAAAGAAGTTTTTCTTACAAATACACCTATGGTTGTTAACCTTTCAGCGTCTGACAATAAATTTCCTTGAACATCTTTTTTATCGTTCATAGTTTTAAACTTAATGACCTTAAAAATTCGTTCATCTTTACCTGGGCGCTTTTGAAAGAAAAACGGCTTGCCTTGGTTTGTAAAAAATAATCCAATTGTAACTATTAAAAAAACTGGTGATAAAATCATAAAACCTATTAAAGCTATAATAAAATCTAAAAAACGTTTTACTATTTTTTTATACAGCATACCCTTTTTCTTTAAGTAATGTGTTATATTCTTCCAATAGAGCTTGCCACACAAGATTTTGCTCATAACGAGAAGTTATCATCTCTCTAGCAGTGGAATTTACTTGTTTATAAAAATATTCATCTTCAATCATTCTCTGCATAGCATTATATATAGCATCGCTATCTTTAACAGGAATAATTGTCCCATTTTTCCCTTCTTTTATAATTTCATTACAGCCATTTATATCGGAAACAATACTTGGTAAGCCCATTGCTCCTGCTTGCATAACAACATTTGGAAATCCTTCACGGTAACTAGGGAAAGTTAATACATTTGCAATCGCAAAATACGGACGAACATCTTTCTGATACCCAACACTAATAATACTTCTATTATTATCAATTTCATTTAAGCTTTCTTTTTCAAGAGGGTCTAAATCACTTTCAAATGGACCTACTAACAGTAATTTTATATTTTTCTTTTCTTTAGAGAGTTTAGAAAAAGCAGTTACTAATTCATTTATTCCTTTATCTGCCACCAAACGACCTACGAAAACAAATACAAAATCATCATTGGTTATATTCAATTCTTCTTTTAATTGATTTTGTGTTTCTTTGGAAACTTGTTGAGTAGAAAAAAAACTAGTATCGATACCGTTAGAAGAACCATTTCCTATTACTTTTAATTTTTCTTTAGTTGTAAACTTATTTTGTAAAATAAAATCATATAAGCCTTTTGAATTAGGATACACTTTCGTTGCTGAAGCATAGGTTAGTTCTTCTACAAAATCTAATATTTTTCTCTTTATTCCTTTTGCTTCCATTAGTGGTAAACCCGCTACTGTATGTAAACGAATAGGTACACCTGCTAATTTTGCTCCTAACATTCCTACTATCCCAGCTTTTGGTGTGTGAGAATGTATCATTATAGGTTTTTCTTTTTTGCACAATTTGTAAAAGTCCCATAATGACTTTAAGTCTTTTAAAGGAGCTATCGTTCGTGTCATTTCGACACTAACCACACGGATACCCTCGTCACTCTGAACTTCTTCTAAATCTTTCTCTTGGCTAGAAACACCAACCACCTCAAAACCGTTAGATGACATAAAACGATGTTGTCCTTTTAATAAGATTTTTAATGATAACGGGACTGTTGTAATACGTATTATTTTTTGTTTCATTAAAAATTAATATACTTTTTATTATCTTCTAAATTTTGTTTTTGATATAAGTATAATGTTTAAAAAACTTTTTCATTACTTTTTACATACAATTTTTCGTATATAACCTCATACCCATTTACCATTCTCTCAATACTATATTCTTCAGCTCTTTCTATACTTCTTTTTACACACTTTTCATAAAACTCTTTATCTTCTGAAAGTCTCAAAATTTGTTCAGCTAACATATTTTTATTAGATTTTTCAAATAATAAACCTGCGCCTTTAACAAGATTAGCCAATCCTTTTACATCAGATGCTACTACAGGTTTTCCTGCTGCCATACCCTCAATAGCAGTTCTACCAAAACCTTCCCAATGGCTAGACATAACCACTATATCTGCTATTTTATATAGTGCTCCAACATTATTTTGAACACCTAAAAAATCTACTCTATCTTCTAAACCTAATGATCTGACTAAGTTCTTACAAGTTTCCTCCCTTTTTCCTTCTCCAACAAAGAGTATATGGAATTCTTCTGGTAAAACTTCCAAAGATTTTATCAAAGTATCTTGATCTTTTTGCTCTCTAAATCCAGCTACTTGTATTAATATTTTTTTCCCTTTATACTTCTTTAACAAAGAATCTGCCAACTTGCTCTTATCTTTTTGTATTTGATCTATATCTACCCCATTATAAATTGTTGAAATATTATCTTTCCGCTTCAAATGAGCAATTAAATTTTTATTTGTCTCTGGAGTTATTGTTATGATATGCTTATATTGCTTATAAATAAACCTATCTATGAATTTGAAAAAAGGAATCTCTCTCCTTCTGTTATGTGTATTATGCTCAGTATAAACCAATATTTTTTTAGTTTTACTAAAAAAATTTGCTAAAGAAACCCAATATAAAGAGGGGAAAAGATGAGCATGGACTATATCATAATCTTTTAAAAATTTTATGATTTTTAATATATACAATGGATTATATAATGTTTTGTTCTTATTTAAACTAAAAACTTTTACCCCTTCGGATTTTAACTTCTTCAAAAAAAAAGTCTCTTCACCATTCAATAACAAAACATCCATTTTATATCCATTCTTAACATGCAGAGGAACATTTCCTACAATAGAACGTTCAGCTCCTCCGATATGTAATGAATTTATTACCCTTAAAATCTTCATAAAAAAATATTATTTCTTTTGTTCATCTATCCATAGTTGAAAAACGATCACATCCCATAATTGATTTTCCCAATTTCTTCTGTATGACAAATGCTCCTGCCACTTTTTTCTAACTATACTAGGCTCAAAGAAGCCTTCTTCTTTAAGTCTCGTTTCATTCAATAGTTCTTCGCTCCAATCTCTTAAAGGCCCTCTCAACCATTCTGCTAATGGTACAGCAAACCCCATTTTGGGTCTTTCTATTAACTTTGAAGGCACATATTTATATAAAACCTCTCTTAGAACCCATTTATCCACCTTATTTCTCACCTTGTATTCAATAGGCAGAGATAATGCAAAATCTACCACTCTATGATCTAAAAAAGGGACTCTTGTTTCTAACGAATTAGCCATTGCCGCTCTATCCACTTTTGTTAAATTATTATTATGAAGATAAGTTATTAAATCAACTCCCATCATTTCAGAAAAGAAAGAATCTACCTCTATCAAATTATTCTCAAAGTTTGTTTTTACTTCTTCACTCTGTTTAACCCAATTAAGAGTTTCAAGATTATGAGACATAAACCCTGAATGATATAGCTCTTTTCTACTATTGAACTTCAATAAAGGAGCCATCTTTAATACTCGATCTGCAAAATTTATTTTTTTCCCTTTTTTATCTGTCTTTCCTTTAAATGGGGTTCCTAGTAATTCTATAATACTTAAGGGAGTATTAGAAATAGCTGTTGATATTCCATTTCTAAAGAAAGAAGGTACTTTTGAAGATTTATTCCATGAGCTATTTGCTAGTCTATATCTACTATACCCGCAAAACAATTCATCTCCTGCATCTCCTGTTAAGCTAACAGTAACTTTCTCTTTTGCTATTTTAGAAACTAAATATGTAGGTATTAAAGAGGATTCTGAAAAAGGTTCTGAAAATATTTTTGAAATCTGAGGAACAATATCAATAATCTCTTTGTCTGTCATATAAGCATCATGATGATTGGTACCTATATGTTTAGCCACTTCTCTTGCATATTCTGCTTCATTATACTCTTTCTGTTCAAAACCTATAGAAAATGTATTAATTTTTTTTGAAGACATTTTCTGCATCAAAGCTACTACAGTAGAAGAGTCAACACCGCCTGATAAAAATGCACCTAAAGGAACATCTGCTTGCATCTGCATCTCTACTGAGGAAGTCAAAAGATCATCTAGTTTAGATACTGCTTCTTCAGCAGTTCCTAAAAAGCTTGGGCTATTATTATCGTTAATCAATTTAGTAGTTGACCAATATTCTTCTACCTTATAAACTAATTTTTTTACATCAATTTTTAATAAACTTCCAGGATTTAGTTTAAAAATATCTTCATAAATAGAATATGGTGAAGGTATTGAGCTATACTTTAAAAATAAGGCTAAAGCATTTCTATTAATCTTATTTTTAAATCTTGGTAGTGCACTTATTGATTTCAAGTCAGATGCAAAAACAAAATTATCATTTACTTTACCATAGTAAATAGGTTTTTCTCCCATCCTATCTCTAATTAGGTATAGCTCTTCATTTTCTTCATCTAACAAAACTATAGCAAACATTCCTACTAAAGAATTAACCGTTTTTCGTATTCCCCAGTTTTCAAATGCTTGTAATATTATCTCTGTATCAGAAGTTCCTCTCCAATTTATATGTTCCTTTTTATCTAATTCTTTTTTAATTTCAACATGGTTATAAATTTCTCCATTAAAAACCATTTTAAATCGACCTGAATGAGAAAACATTGGTTGACTCCCTGTATCGGTTAAATCTACAATTGACAACCTTGCATGTCCTAAACCAACTTTTAATTTTTCATTATAATAAATGCCATTACTATCTGGACCTCTATGATTCATTTTTTGAATCATAGTTCCTAAAATATCTTGATAATTAATTTCTTCTTTAGAAATAAAACCTGCTACACCACACATCGTTGTTCTTATTTTTTAATTTTTATATAAACATATAAAAGAATTCCAAAAGGAATTGCTAATAGAGTTAAGAAAAAAGGTAGCTCTTTCTTAAAGAAATTAAAGTCTTTAAGCATTATTGAACTTGACACATAATGAATTAATGCTTTAAAACGAACTTTAAAAAAGTTAGAAAATTTATATTCAATTAACCTTGAATACCTAAAACCCTTTGGGTGTCTACAATATTGTTTAAAAATATTTTTTGTAGAACCGTCTTCTAAATATTCTACAATACACAATACCTCATTAAAACACAATAATTCATATTTTTTGTCAATCTGAAGATATAAAGAACCTAACGGAACAAATTTTTCTTCTTTAAAAATTGGGTATTTAGGGTACTTTTTTACTACTTCTGTTCTATAAACTAACTTTTTATCCCCTGGTACTTTATGCTTATAGTACAAATCTTCAAGTGTTGAACTTTTTAAGTCTTTTGGAAATTTTTTTCCTAAAATCTCACCATTTTGCAATGCATCTAGACCTACAATTCCTGCATATCTTTCATCTTTGTTTTTTTTCCAAAAAGAAATTATTTTTTCTACTGCATCATCGGTCATAAAATCATCAGAATCTATACATACATTTAGTTCTGTATCTATTACAGCATAAGCTGTATTATACCCTCCATGCATTCCTAAATTTTCTTGATAAACATACTTTATATCTACTTTATCTTCTTTAACCCATGAATTTACAATTTCTTTTGTATTATCTGTAGATCCATCATCTATTATTAACCATAGAAAATCATTTGAAGTTTGTCTGCATAAACTTTCATATACTTGATGCAAACAATACCCTCTGTTAAATGTTGGTGTAAATACTGTTAGTGTCTTCTTTTCCATTATGACGTTAAAATGTACATTATATAAGTAAAGCCAAAATACAGCAATAATACCGTGCCTAAAACTTTTGGCTGATTTTTAAAAAATTGTTGTTTAAAAAAAGGGTAAAAAATAACAACTGCCATCATAAACCATGACAGGTAAGCAAACCTATTAGAAAAATTAGCTCTAATAACTAATATCCAAAATGCATTTGCAGCAGCATAAATATTAAAAAGATTTATATAAACTTTATCATTAAATTTCTTTTTTAGAATAAAGAAATATCCTGCATAAATTGCCGAAGCACTGTATATTAAAAAATCCCACCTAAAGCCTGTATAGGCAAATTCATCATTATTTATATTACCTTGTGTTAAATAACTAATTCTTTCATCATTAAACCCTAACGAGGCAAAAAAATTTTCCCAAAAACTTCCCAATACTAATGATAAAGGTATACATAATAACCAACCTCTTAAATAATATTTGGGGTTTTTATAAAACATTGTAATTAAATATGCGGCAGCTGGTATAATTATACTTGAATGAATAAAAAATGTTATTACCAAAAGTAGTAATGATTTGATTTTTTTCTTATTCCCATATGAAAATGCTAAAATAACAAAAGAAGTAGCTATCCCATTTCTTATACCATTGGTTCCATAGGCCCAAAACGAAAAAGAAGCTAACAACATTAAAAAAGGAATGTACATTTCTTTACCAAACCATTTTTTACAAGCTATGTATAAAGGTGTTATATATAAAACACTACATAATAAAAAAAATGATTTTGCAGTCATAATATTACTACACATCTTCATAAACAAATGCCATAAAATATCTTTAGAATTTAAGATCGCCCCCCCTGTAGCATAATATTCAAAATACCTATTATAGGTCACCATATCTCCAAAATAGCGACCACTTATAGGCCTTAGCCCCATATATAAAACAACTATTCCTAATAAAACAAATGCGCTGCTTCTACCATCAAACTGTAGTTTTTGTGTTCTAATTTTTAGATAGACTCCTATTATTATAAATAATAATAAGTTATAATAAACAGAAGTATAATATGGTAATGGTATTATTGACATATAAAAAGTACTAGCTATTAAAAAGTTGTTCCCATTTTTTCATAATTGTTACCTCTTCAAACCTTTTGATATTTTCATATCCTTTTTTACTATACTCTTTTCTTTTTTCTTTATTATTTATTAATCTTTCTAATCTTAATGCAAACTCATTTATATTGTTTAACTCTACTAAAATCCCATCTTCATTATCAGTAATGATATTTTCTGGTCCATGTGGAGATTTATATGATAAAATAGGTAAACCATGTGATAGGGACTCTAATAACACCATAGGAAAACATTCTGTAGAGGACGTTAAAGCATACAAAGAAGCTATATTCATTTTTTCATTTAATTGATTAGTTACTCCTTTAAAATGAATGTTTTTAATTTTCTTTTCAACAATTATATTTTCTAGTTTTCTTTTCAAACCTAGGTCTCCTTCACCATAAATATGAACATTCCAATCAGGATATTTATTATAAACTTTCTCCCATGCTCTTATTAAATGATCAAACTGTTTTACAGGCGCTATTCGTCCTGCTGCTAATATTATTTTTTCTCTTTTAGCAAAATCAACTTTATTTTCTTCAGTTACCTCTATAGAGTTTGGTATTACTTTAATGTTGTTTGTATTGTAGTATTTTTCTTCATCTTTATTTAAAACTACAATGCTAGTATATTTTTTTTCAAAAAAGTTTATAAAGGTTTCTTTTATTTTTTTTAATGTACTTTTTTTCTCTCTTGAAGTATAATACCTAGAAGCATGATATTCTCTAATTGTTTTTACCTTTTTTTCTAAAATCGGAACAAAATAAAAATCAAAAGTATAATTACAAACTATAATTATATCTGGATTGATCTCTTTTAGTTTTCTTTTTAGTCTTAAAAAATGAGTGGGTATTTTTTTAAAGTTCGAAAATGTAAAATAGCTTTGCTTTCTGTCATAATTCACTTCTAAATCATGATGATGCAGTTCATCATTCATATGGTAACAAAATGGTTTTCCTTTTTGTTCAGTAGTTATTAAGTGAACTTCATACCCATTATTAACCAAATAATTAATTTTTTGAGCCATCACTTTTTCTATACCTCCATGTAAATATACTTGATCTGTACAGTAAACTATTTTCATACCTTATTACTTCATCAAATCTTTAAACAATTTATTCCACTCTCCCATTATTTCAGGTAATGAAAACTTTTTAATATTTTCTTTTGATTTTATACTCATTAATCGTCTTTTTTCGTCATCATCCATAAGACAAACTAGTTTTTTCTCAAACTCCTCTAGATTACCGTTAGTAACCAAAAAGCCGTCTTCTTCATTATTTATTATATCTCTAGGACCATGAGGACAATCAAAAGCTACACAAGGAACCCCAAAAGACATTGCTTCTATTAGTACCATTCCAAAACCTTCGGTTCTTGATGACAAGGCAAAGATGGATGCCTTTTTGTATTCTTCATCAATATTTTTTATTGGTTTAAATAAAAATATTTTATTGCTAAGATTTAATGATTTCACTAATTCATTTAGTTTCAACGATTCTTTAGGTTTCCCATAAATTTTAAGTTTCCAATCGGGATGCGTTTTAGCTATCGAGCTCCAAACTTTAATAAGTCTGTCATAGCCCTTGTTATAGCTTTGAGTTCCTACCGCTAAAACTACTTTTTCTTTTTTTATATCAAAATCATCACATACATCGAACGGAGAGGGATTAGGAATAACTTTACACCTAATCTTTGGCCAATCACTAATATTGCCGCTAGTAAGCACGACAAATTCATCAAAACCCTTTGCTCCAAAGCGCATTAGTATTCTTAATAAGTTTGTCTTTACTCTTTGTGAAAAAGAAATATTTTCTTTTATAAAATTAAACTGTAACGATGCGTGTCTTTCATAAACAAGGGGTTTTTTAACCTTTATTAGAAAAGGGAATAGCAGCCCTTTAAGTCCATCATCACAAACAGAAATTACATCTGGATTAAACTTTTTTATTATATTTTTCACCCCTGTTTTGTACAGTTTATAATAAGAAAGTACTCCTCCATTTACATTAACATTGTAAAACTGTATGTTAGAATTAAAAGAGTAAAAAAAATCTTTTGTTGGTGAATTTAGTGTTACTATAGCTATTTCATAATTCATTTTTTGAATTAAGTAATTACTTTTTATAGCTAAAACACGTTCTAACCCTCCTGCTCCATGAACCCCATTAGTTATGTATAATAATTTCATCTTTATGATAAAATAAACTCTTTACACTTTTGCTTTAAATTATTAGCCAAAGTGTGATGCTTTTCTAAATTTTTAATTTTTGTCTTTTCGTTTATTTTTCCTTCTAAATTAAAGTTTGTAGTAAACTCTCCTGTTTTACTATTTATATCAACTCTATTAAATAAATCTAATATCCCTTCAAACCTACAAGAATCAACAAAGCTATCAAAACCATTAACAAATATTACCGGAGTTCCTAAAGCTAAACATGGCAAAGCACAATGAATTCTTGAAGTTATCACCAGTTTTGCTTTAGCATATTTTTTTAATAGATCCTCTCCCATCTCAAACTTTTCTTCTGTAGTATATTTATTAGCCGCTGGTTCTTGATTTATATAAATTGCTTTTTCTAATAAAGATTTATCTATAATATTCTTCAAATGTTTATTTCTTTTTCCTATCTGAAATATAGTCCCATTAAGAATACTTTTCACAAACCTTTTAAAATTATATGTTACCTTTTTATAAGTAGTGTAACCATATAAAGGGTCAACAATATAAACTTCATCAGTCCTTTGACTATCCTCTACTTTATAATTATCTAATGTCAAAGTTAAGCAACCTGTAAAATAAGCTTCTACCCCTTTTTCCTGAAGTATTTCAGCCGTAAACTGATCTCTACATCCAATAGGTTCATGCTTTTTCAGATACGCTATTCCTTTTTCATTTAACATATAAGGAGCTGCCGTATTATTTATATGAAAGGAAACAAAAAGGGGTTCTATCTTTTCAGAAGGCACCCAATTATGCACATTATGCGTAAACCACCCATTCAAAATCATTTTTATCTTATCCCCTCCATAATCTGCCATTTTTTCTCTGCTTACATATTCATCAACCTTAGGCAAGAATTGTTTTGCAGCTAAACTTTGAATATTATCTCCTACGTTAAAAAACTTTTTATTTTCTTCATATTTTAATAAACCGAACTTCATATTTTTCTTTGTCTTAATTTTAAATAATAATTGAATGTTTTTGGAAACTTTCTTCGTAAACGAAATTTTAACCTAGATACAAACTCTCTTTTCTTACTCCCAACAACTTCAGTTAACTTTTGTGTTATAATACCATTTAATTCCCTAAGTTTTTCCTTTTCTTTTTTTTCATCTTTAAAAATATAAATCGAAGATGTATTTTTAATTTTTTCAGAAATTTCCCACCAAAAATATTTAGTCCCTTTGGACTCTATTCCTTTTTCAAAAGTTTTTATTATTTGACTATAAACTCGTTCATCTGTTTCAAAACCAAACCTATTTGGTGATTCATTATTCAGAATTATTGCAATAATAGTTCTTAAACATTTTTCACACTTTCCACAATTTACACTTTCATTTAAAAGAGAATAACATACACGTAAATTCACAAAGCCCTTTGAGTCTCTAATAAAATTCACTATAAAATCAATCTTATCTTGTCTTTTTAATTCATATCCATCATGAATAACCCTAGTATTTCCCCATTTAATACTATTGTCAATCTCTGGTGTTGACCCCCACGCTATTTTAATATTATCCGTATAAGATGAGGCTATATAGTTTTCTTGATATCCTTCAACATAAGAAAGAGGAGCTACTAATCCATTTAAGGATAAACCATGTTGTACCTTTCCCCACCACCCTAAATTAGGTAATAATAAATCTACTTGATGCGTATAAAATGTTCTTACATTAGATTCTATATAGTGCTTTTTATTATTCTTTAATACTGGTTCTTCTTTATTAATCTGAATGACTCTTTGCCATTGCTCAATATCTTCTATTTCAACATCAGCTCCATGTATAGTTATTAAATGGGGTTTTTTATCATAGTGCCTAAAAAAAGTTGTATAAGCATCAACACCTCCACTAAATAACATAGCTACTTGGTTTACTTCATAGACATTTTTAATCTCTTTATTTACAATAAGCTTACTTTCAAGAGGTTTTATTTCAGGATGATTTTTTACAAACTCTTTTTTTATCTGCTCCAAAGACTGTAAAAATTCTTTATCTAACTCATCTACAAAAACATCAAAACCAGCAAACCAAGAAATTGGCATAATATTAACTAATAAAGGTATAACAGCTATACTATCTGGAACATTAGAAACATCTATATTGTAACTACTATAAAATCTTTCCTTTTTATTAAAGAACCTAGAGATTACCTTATCATAAGTATAATCATAATTTATTTTCTTTCCTGAATCTGTAAATCTTATATTATTAACTTTAAACATTTTTTTTTACTTAAAACGGGGTAAAAAATTTCTTACAATATCTTTTTCGCTTTTATTCATTCCTAAATTAAACATTAAAACAGAATAGATTATGAAAAAGAATACTATCTTAATAAGTAACCCACTCCAGCCATCAATAGTAATAAATGTAATGAAATAACTCAATAACATTATCAATATAAAAGTTGGTAATGTACCTGAAAATAACTTTATAAAAAACAACTTAATATTTAAATTTATAACATTATTATAATAGTAGTTCATTATTATTTGACTAATAACCCAACCTATAGTGGTTCCTACTACCATACCTTTTATACCATAACCCTCTACCAAATAAGCTCCTAGTATAGTGCCTAGACTTAAAAAACTTATGTATACTACAGCTTTAAAAGCAAATTTGCTTTTCGCTTCAAGAATTTGATGTGCAAAAGATTGTACAAGAGCTACTGTATAAGCAACCATTATTACAGTAGCAACAAACCATGAATCCTCATATTGAATACCTACCCATAAAAAAACAAACTGTCTACCAAATAATAAAAAGCCTCCTAAAATTAGTAATAAAACTAAAAAAGAAATTCTCCCAATCTTCACCATCATTAATGTTAAGTCTAAACTTGATGACTCTTCAACTATCATTTTTGTGGCTCTAGGCAAAAAAACACCTGATACCGCTGTAGAAAAAGCTCCATAATAAGTTCCTAACATTATACCAACAGCATAAATAGCAACAGTAACGGTATCTGTTAATGTTCCCAAAATAATCTGTCCAACTTTCCACTGAAACTGACTTACTAGCGCAAAAACAAAAACCCAAACAGAATAAGAAAAAATCTTCTTTACTAAAACCAGCTCTGTTCCTTTAAAACTAAAGCTAACTTTAATCTTTTTAAAAACATAAATACTATTTAAAACAATAACTAGCACATTCATTATTGTATCTAAAATCACCAAACCTACTGCATCTCCTCCATACATTAATAGTCCTACAACCATTAATGATCTAAAGATATACCTTCCTATATTAACAGCTCTTGGAAAAACAAAATGCTCATAACCAGAGCATATAGCCGCAAAAGCTCCTCCGGGTAATGTTATTGCTAAATTAAAAATCAAAATAACAAACATTACCTTAGCTTTTTCTAATTCGGTATTGGTTAATGAAGATGAAAAAATACTGTCTAAATTAAAATATAGTAGTACACCACAAAAAAGAACAACTAAAGATATTATTCCATAAATAAGCATTGTAGTTCCCAAAAAGTTTTCCTCTGCTCGTTTATCTTTCTCTGCTCTATATTTAGCAACAAATCTTACAATAGTATTGTTTAGCCCGAAATCTAAAACGCTAATATAACCTACAAAAGCACCTATTAATGTGTATAATCCATATTCAGCATCTCCTAACTTTTCAATTATAAATGGAGTTAAAACTAAACCTACAATGTTTGTTAATACAATTGTAACATAAGATAAAATAGCTCCTTTTTTTAACTGACTCATTTCTAACTATTTTAAAAACTAGTGTTAAAGCTTTAAAAAAGCATGGTGATTATCTGATATAAACACATCTTTATTTCTAATATCATGCACAATTTCAATGGATTGTCTTGCTTCAAGTAAACCAAACCCATTTCCTTGTAAAATTTCTTGGTAGCTTGTGGTATGTAAATCCGTAAAACCTCCACTAAATTCAATTTCTTCTCCATTTACCGTAATTGAACGGTAGGTACGTTGTCCTTTTTCTTTGATTTCTTTTGGCAATGTAGTTTCATCAATTGACAAAAACCAACGAACACGTGCTTTTTCAAACTCTAAATAACCAGAAGCTTTGTGTTTTTCTCTAAGGTGTACTTTATTTTCTTGTACATTACCAAAAATCCAAGACAACATATCGAAAAAGTGCACCCCTATATTGGTGGCTATTCCACCCGATTTACTTTCATCTCCTTTCCAAGAAATGTCGTACCAACTGCCTCTAGAAGTGATATAGGTTAAATCTACTTCGTATTTTACTTTCTTATTTTCTTGTTCAATTTTATTTTTTAAAGCAATAATGCTTGGATGCAATCGTAATTGCAATATGGTATTAATTCTATTTCCTGTTTCTTTTTCAATCGCTTCTAAGGCATCTACAT
>Ga0193959_1000625_pt1 | contig 14382 bp, 13 predicted proteins | sample FB_2_MG_FD_140333 | JGI IMG/M metagenome (GOLD analysis project Ga0193959, IMG submission 140333) | Microbial mat bacterial communities from the Broadkill River, Lewes, Delaware, United States - FB_2_MG | ecosystem: Environmental > Aquatic > Freshwater > River > Microbial mats | place: USA... | reverse complement strand
TGTTTGAAAAAACCTTTATTAATATATGGTTTCATATCAAATACTTTTAATTCTTCATTATCAAATGTAAGTAAAATTTGATAATCATCTTGTGGTTTTGCATCTTTTACTCTTGGATACATTTTTAATACCTCCTATTTTAAAGGGTCTATTTTAAATATCTCTTCACCATTGATTGCTAAATCCCAATCAGCCATTAACTCATCTTAGTGTATCTCTATCCATGCTTCAACTAACTTTCTTTTATTAGACTTCATAGTTCCTTCTATTATTTTCCATCAGGTATAGAAAATACTGCTTCTTCACCTTGATATTTTACATGGATATGTGGTGTTTTGTGTTGCTTGTTGTCAAAATAGTACATTGAAATAATTATCCCATAAAACATTGATATTATTGCCATTTTATTTTCTCCTTAAAATTTTATATAGAGTCATTTTAGCTAAATACATATTTATAAAAAGTAAAATTAAGATTTCAACTGTTATACATTTTTGCTGACACATTTTAAATATATTATTATCAATACTTTTCATTAATATTCAAATCATGGATAAAAATATTACTATCAATAATTTCATGTCTAATAATTCTACTGTTTTTTACTGCTTCTTTGTCTTTATATTCTCCAAATCGATCATTACTTATTATATAACAAAAAATATCATTAGAAGCAATGTCAAGTATTGTTTCATCTGCTAACTGTTTGGTTGCAACAATGTGGGTTTTAATATTTTCATTAAATTGATTATTGATATTTTCATCATTTGTTTTTAACATAGATCTAATAGCCGAATCAAAAACTACAATTACTTTATAAGTTTCTTCAAGTTTAGCTGTCAATTTTAATAATGGTTTTAAACCTACAAATTCATTTCCTTCATAACATAGATTATTACCATCAATAATTATTTTATGTATTTCTCTTCTTGCTTTTTCACTAATAATTGAAGCTCTTTTTTTTGCTTTATCTAAATCTCTTTCTAATTTCTTTAAAGTTCTTTCTGATTCTCTAATTATTTTTTTTGGACTTCCATCGCCCAAAGAACTTTCACAATCTTCATGTATCATTGCTTTTTCATAAGAATTTTCTGCATAATCTAAGTCATTTTCAAAAGATTTAGCTCTGTTTTTTCTGTAATTAATGCTGGATATATTAGATTCTAATTCTCTTATTTGAGAAAGAATCGGTTCTAGTTTCTTATCAACATTAACTTTTAACTCATAAATAGATTTCACTTCTTCATCTAAAGAAACTATTTTATAGTTAAGTTTATTTAATTTTTCATTTGTCTCTTCTCTATCAAAATGAGTGTATTTATCAATATTACTTTTGTATTGATTTATCAACTCATCTATTTCAGATAATTCTCTTTCTTTATCAGCCTTGTTTTCTAGTTTAGTATCCCATTCTTTATCTAATTCATTTAATCTTCTTCTACTGAATTTTTGGTTATTATCAAACCAGTTAAATGGATTAAAAAGTGTTTTTATCTCTTTTTTATGATAGTTTATTTTTGATTTTAACTCATCAATCTCAGTTTCTATATTTGTAATTATTATTTGAGTATCATTTTTATTTTCTTCTTTGCCTTTTAATAAAAAATGTAAATTACCAATATCTGTAGTATCAAACCAATTTAATTCTTCTAAAAGTTTCTTTTTTTCCAAAGTCTTATTTTCAAATAACTGTTTTAAATTATTATATTCATTACTATAAGGGTTATAATTCATAAAGTTTTAGTCCTCTTTATTATAAAATTTATCTATTAAAATATTTCTCTTTCCCATTTTGTATCTATATTATCTGAATTTAGTTCATCTTCTGATATAAGATATTTGATACCTTTGATAATTCCATAACCTGCGGCACCAGCTGCAATGGGAATAGCTGCAACAGTAAGTATACCTCCAACCATTCCACCAGGTCCAATTGCTACTAATCCTGAGACAATACCTGCGGCACTTAACCCTGCAACTGTGCCTGATGCACTTATAGCAGCAGTGATAGCTCCAAAACCAAGTACACCTCCTCCAACTGCTCCTATTTTTTCTGAAATATTTTCTTTTTCTGAATCTGATAATTTTTTATATTTTTCATAGCCTATAACTATAAGTATTCCTGCTTGTTTGATAAAATCATCTGTAGGCAAAGTAGTTCCTGCAATAATTCTATTAATTGTTGAAGTATTACACCCGATAACTTTTGAAACTTTTGATACTGTTAAGTCATTTTTTTCCATATAACTTGCGAGAAGAATGCGACAGTTCTCTAATGTGATTTCTTCTATTTTAGTCATGTTTTCTTCCTTGGTATTTATTTGTTTTAGTGCCTAACGGGCGCGCGGGTGAGCAACATCCATTGGGGAACCTAAAGGTTCGCCAATGGATGTTTGCTCCTTCCGCTTGTTGTTCGATGCTGTGGCATCGGGCAATAAGTGGGTGTTCAGCCCGCGCGCCCGTTGTTCGAATGCGAAGCGTTCGAACAACTATTTATTCAACGAACATTATAACACAAACAGCTCTAAATTTAACAATTAACTCACATAAAAAATGTTCTTTATTTGAAGTATAAATGCCCTAAAAAAGGGGGAACTTGTAAAATATAATTGTAATTTTGGCAAGTTTTCTTAAAAATTTAGTCTCTTTTTAAACAGAAAATAGCAAATAATAGAACACTTTGTATTATGATTTGTTAAATGTCGTATTAAAAAAACAAAATGTTCCTTAAAGAGTTTTGCTATAATTTTTTAGGTATCATAGTACTTATGAGAAATATATTTATAATACCCTTGATTTTATTTTTATTTATTGGTTGTTCTATGAAAGATGTGAAAGTCTTAAAATACGAGCAAAAAACAGACTATCTTGTAAAAAATCTAGAACCTTTACATGTAGACTTCAAAAAGTACAAATCGCGCTATTTTATGCCTTGGAGTATACAAAAGATTGGTCTTACTGAAGAGCTTGCTTCTTGGGCTAATTTTGCTTATAAAAAAGAGAATCAATACTATGGTGAAAACAGTTTAGTATTAGAACTTGATGAGATAAAAAGGTTGTTAGATACTACAAACTTTCAAGAATACAATAAGCGAACAAGTTATGCAATTACAACACAAAATACACAAGTAAGAAATCTCCCAACACATAAACCTTTTTTTAGACAAACAAACCTAGCAGGTGAAGGGTATCCTTTTGATTATATGCAAAACACTCGCTTACATGTAAACACTCCTTTGTTTGTATCTCACTACACCAAAGATGGTTCTTGGGCGTTTGTTCAAAGTCCAGTTTCAACAGGGTGGATTCCAACTAGTAGTTTTACCGTTCTTAATGCGAAACAAAGACATGAGTTTAAACAAAATTCAAAAATCATAATCACAACGGACAACATACCAATCTATTCAAACAACCAAAAATATCTTTTACATGTAAAGCTTGGTACTCTATTTAGTATAGAAAAAGAAGACGATGACTTCTACTACTCTTTTATATATACAAAATTTGGAAACAAAATAAAAGCTCAAATACAAAAAAATCAAGCCACTATAGGACCATTGGACTTTAATGAAACAAATGTTTTACATGTAAGCTCACAACTGCTTGGCGAAAAGTATGGTTGGGGTGGATTTTTAGACAATCGTGATTGTTCAGCTATGACAAAAGATTTTTTTGCACCGTTTGGAATTTGGCTCCCAAGAAATTCTGCTTCTCAAAAAGATGCAGGAGAATACCTTTTGCTAAAAGGCTTGAATGATAAGGAGAAAGAGAAGATGATTAAAACACATGGTATAGCATTTTTGAGCCTTATTTATTTACAAGGTCATGTAATGTTGTATGCTGGAACTGTTGATGATAAAGTCATGGTTATGCATAACGCTTGGGGACTCAAAACATCAAGTTTTGGGACTGAAGGCAGACATATTTTAGGCAAAGCGATTATCTCTGATTTGTATATAGGTGAAAATTTAAGTAAGGTAAAAAAAGAATCTCTTTTGATTTCTAGAGCTGAGGGGTTAGTTATCAAGCCTGATGTACCAAGTTACTATATAAATCCCTTAGTAATGGCTTATCCTGATGTTGTTGCTGTTAAAAACAATCAAGTTTACTTTTCAGATCTCAATACTACAGAGTACAATGACTTTGTAGATAAAACTTTTCAAACTAAACTAAAAAATCCTAGCATAAAAGATACATTGTCATTAAAATATCCTGCTTTTGAAGAGATAGTACCTCCTTCTTTCAATTATGATCCAGGGAGATTTAGAAATGATGATTTATTGAAAAAACTTTATGGACAAAATAAAAAAGAAATTGAAAAAAACTTAGAAAAATTGACTTGGATAGATGGAACTAAAATCTTGTTTAATAAAAAACAAAATGCTGCCATGCAACTACAAAAAGTTATCAATGAACTCAAAAAAATGCCAAAAAAATACGATAAATTTTTAACAAATATAGCAGGAACTTACAACTTTAGATATATAAAAGACACAAAAAGACTAAGCTCACATAGCTATGGGATTGCCATAGATTTAAATGTCAAACAATCAAAATATTGGAAATGGGATAAAATATATAAATACTCAAACAATTTCCCAAAAGAGATTGTCGATGTTTTTGAAAAATATGGTTTTATTTGGGGTGGAAGATGGTACCACTACGATACCATGCATTTTGAATATAGACCTGAACTTTTTGAAAGTATTGATTAATTTTCTTTAATCATTTCATTTAAAACATTAAATAGTTCACTGCTATGGGTCTCTGCTTCTTTCATAAGTCCAATAATATCTTCTTTATTTGCGATATGTGTATTCTTTTGAAGATACTCAATAGACTTTGATACATTTTCATGGACTTTTTTATGCGGTTCAACTAGATTTTTATAGCTAGAAGATTCAGAAAAAACTCGTTTTCCATCACCTTGTTCATACCATTGACCTAATCTACAATCATGATGATTTCCAAACTCACCTACTATCTTTTCTTCCAATAAAGAAACATAACCATTTATTTTATATGTCATATGATCTATTTTTGCAAGATCTACAAAAAGTGTATGGGAAATGTTTGTATTGTACTTTTTAATTTCATTTGAATTGTATATCAAAGTATTTAGCGTTTCACTAAAAGTACCTAGTTTTTCTGTCGATTCATGTGCAAATTCTTCACTTTTTTCACTATTTGTTAAAAGATTTGAAGTATTTTGTTTAAGTACATTTATACTTGCTTCTATTTCAGATGTTGCTTTTTGCGTTCTCTCCGCCAAGGTTCTAACTTCATCAGCTACAACAGCAAAACCTCTACCATGTTCCCCTGCACGAGCTGCTTCTATAGCTGCATTTAACGCAAGTAAATTTGTTTGATCAGATATGTCTCTAATCAAGGATATAACCATACTTATATCATCTACATTTTTATCTAGTTGTATAGAATTATCTTTTGATTCATGAATCATTTCAACAATATTGTTGATTGACCCTACAACATCATCTGTATTATGTTGTACTTCTTGCGTCACTTTTTCATTGACTTCGTTTGTTTGATTAATTGTCTCAATTTTAGTAATATTTTCACTAAAACTCTTTTGTAAATCATATGTATTTTCTTTAAACCCAGTTACCATTGTGCCTGTTAAAGATGATTTAAATTTCTCTTTTTCTCTTCCAACTTCAATCTCTTTATAGCCCTCTTGAACTTTTTGAGTTTCATCTTGTGCTTGTAAAGCAATTTTTTCAACTTTATCTATAAAAATATTAAAACTTCCAGAAACTTCACCAAACTCATCGTTACTAATATAATCTAATCTTTTTGACATATCAGCTTGTCCACTAGCTAGCTCATCAGATATATTTTTAAAAGCTTTTATAGGTTTTATAACTACCTTTTGTAACACAAAAAACAAAATAATAAAAACTAAAATAAAAGAGATAAGCACCATTATGATTTGCTGTATAATTACTTTATTTGATTGTTCTAATGCGCCGTAAACAGATTCAAAACTTTCACCTACAACAGCATAAGCTACAATATTTCCAGAAAAATCTTTTATCGGTTCTGAAACAAAAAGAAAATTTTTACCTTTAAAAGATTTAGTAGTATTAGTGATATCAACTTTACTAAAATCATTTAAAAAAGAGGGAGTAAGAGTTTTTTCATTTGAAGCAAGAGCATATTTTCCTATTTTTTTACTTTTTGCAAGAAGAGTGGCTACTTTTAGGTAATCTTCTTTTAGTAATACAACCAACTCTTTATTCATATTCTTTACATCTCGTTCAATTTTATCAAAACCTTGCATAAACTCAACAGAGCCAAGATATGTATCTTGTACGATTATTGGGGCTACCCCTCTAAGCACTAGTCCTGCACGACCAAGTTCAATTGCAATAAGAGGTTTTTTAGTTTTTTTAACTTCCACAATAGTTTTTCTAAAACCAGATAAATCATCTCCAAACTTTGTTGGCTTCCAAGCTCGTAAAAAACTTTTTACATTTTCATCATGTATATGAATTTTGATATTTTTGAGTGAGCTATTTTTTTTATACTCAGCAACTAAAAGACCTAATCCTTTTATAGCAGACTCCCTACTCCCATCCAGTAATGAGTCAATAATATAAGAGTTTTGAGATAAAGAAACAGCATTTGTTAAACCAACATCTTTACTAACTTTATACTCTTTTTCAAAAAGAGTTCTTAACTCTGAACTTTTTCTTTCAAAAACATTTGATTTTATTTGTGATTCAGACGAGATAAAATTAACAGCAATTACAATTAAAAATAAAATAAAAATAAACAAGAGTGGTATATAAATTTTTTTCTTTATTGACATTATTTCCCTCCTAAAAGAAACTTTCTATATAATATCATAGCTAATACAAAAATAGATGAGATTTTATCTATTTTTCGTCATTTTCTAGTAAAATATTACTATTCTCTTCAAATTCTACTTTTTCTATTCGTTCAAATTCGCTCGAAATCTTATTGGTTGAAGTTGTTATGTCTTTAACATCTTTATTTACTGTTTCTATATGTTTTGAAAGATTGTCCCATCTTTTTTTGTAAAGCTTAAAGTTTGTAGAGAGTTTCATAAGTTCTTCTTGGATTTTTTTTGCTTGTTCTTGTGTTTTTATATCCCTTACAATAGCTGTTATGGTTGTTAAAAGTGCCATAATAGTAGTAGGAGAAGCTATCCAAACCCCTCTTTTTCTTGCATAGTCTATCAACTCTTCATGATAAGCATTTATCTCCGCAAATATCGCTTCAGCAGGTAAAAATAAAATCGCCATATCAGCAGTAGTTCCTTTGATAATATACTTTGAACTTATATCATTTACATGCTTTTTGATATTTTGTTTAAATTCACTCGTAAACTTCTCATCTTCAATCATACGAGTATAATTTTCCATGGGGAACTTAGAATCTATTCCAATAAGACCAAGAGGTGCAGGTGCTTTTACAATGGCATCAACTATAACTCCACTAGTAAAACTATATTGTAAATCATACATATCTTTTTTTTCACCAAAAATCGACTTTAGTATGGAGCTTAGTTGCACTTCTCCAAAAATGCCTCGAGATTTTTTATCTGTTAGAACATTTTGAAGTGAGTTTACATCTCCACTAAGAGTTTCAATTTTCTTTTGAGCTTCCCCTATCCTTGCAATCCCCACGATAATGTCTTTAAAGGTTTTATCTATATTTTCAAAACCTTTTTCAAGCCTTTGCTCCACTTTTTCATTTATATTGAGTAGATTTATTTCCACTTTTTCTGAGAGTTTTTCCATATCTTTACTACTTTGAGCTTTTATCTCTTTGCTCATTTCATATAAACTCTTTTGCTGCTCATTTCGCATAAGCTGTTGTGACTCAGAAATCTTCAAAAAAAGTTCTGCATTTTTTTCTATCTGTGTTGTAGCACTTTTGGCATTTTCCAAAAGTTTTTGTTCTATCTGATTTATCTTTTCATATAAAAATTCTTTTTGTTGTACATGTAAAGCTTTTATTTGCCAGATAATTACAACTGTACATGTAAAGACTAAACCAGTTACTATTGCCAGTAAAACTATGTTATCCATTTAGCTTTTTCCCTTTTATCAAGGTGTATAAGACTGGTAAATAAAACAGATTTAAAATCGTTGCAAAAGCCAAACCAAATCCCAATGAAATTGCCATAGGCTGAAGTATAACCGCTTGACCTGCTGCAAAAAAGATAAGTGTTGACAAGCCTAAAACAGTGGTGATTGAAGTTAAAAGGATTGGTCTTAATCTTCTTGTGGCAAATTTAATAATCTCTTCTATATTTGTTGCTCTTTTTATAAAATCCATCATAATAATTCCATCGTTAACAACAACCCCACTAAGACCGACAATACCCAAAAGTCCTGGCATGCTTAAGTTAATACCCATGAACAGATGCCCACCTAGAACACCGAGTAAAGACAGAGGAATAGTTGTTAAAAGAGTGACTGAAAGCACTATAGAATCAAACATCAAAACCAATGCTAAAAATATAAGAAAAATCGCTATTATAGCTGCTTCACCCATCTCTTTTTGGATTTTTTTATTCTCTTGTTCTTCCCCTTTTATATTAACTACAAGTCCTTCACTTTGGAATTTTTCTAAAAGAGGTTTTATTTGGGCCAATAACTCTGTAGAAGTTAATTCTGTCTTTTTTAAAGAACCAAAAACAGAGCTAATCCTCTCTCCTTGATCTTTGTAAATATCAGAATATCCATCCTTAAACTCAAAATCTACTACATCACTAAGACGAACTTTTTGAGTAGTGTTTGGGACATTTACATAAAATGAATCTATTGCATTGTAAGTATCTTTCATCTTCTCTTGCGAACGGATTTTAATAAGTTCACCATTGTAAAACATCTTTGCAACTTCAGCTTTAAAAAAGTATGGTCTAAGAAGAGAAGATATAGATTTTTCATTGAATCCTAGCATTTGCCCATAGCTATTGACTCGAAGTTTTAACTCTCTTTTGCCTGCTTTTAAGTCATTTTCAACATTATAGGCACCTTTTATACTACCTATAGTTTTAGTCAACTTATCAACAGCACTTTTAAGAGTTTTATCTTCACCACTTAACGCAATTTCAACATCACTAGAAACAACCCCCGCCCCAGGAACTATAGCTTTAAACTCTTCAAATTCATCACTTTTTGAAAGTTCTAAAGTATATTTTTTTATATCTTCTAAAATCTCATTTGCACTTCTGCTTCTTCTCATATTGCTATCATCATATTCTGGTGAAAGATAAGGATTAAGATACTTATTAAAAAAGTTTTCAGGAACTCTATCACGCAAATCAATAAAAATATGAAAATTATTTTCCGATACATGTGGTTTATACTTTGCATCAAGCATTAAACCAGTAATAGATGCAATTGATGATATTTCATCATCTGAAAATTTATCCAATAAAATATTTTCTATCTTTGTAACTATTTTTTGTGTATCTTCAATATCATTGTTTATATTTACTTTGCCACTTATATATATTTGTGTTGTATCAAAATCAGGGAAAAGTTGAAATTTACTGTTCTTACCCAAAACGACTATTAATGATATAACAACAACTAAAAATAGAACAAAAGAGCTTTTTCTAAAACGAATTAAAAAACTCAATATATTTGTATATATTGAATTCAGAACAATCCAAAGAGATTCATTTTTCTTAGTTTTATTTTTAACTTTTAGAAAATCTTTTGCATGAAGTGGTAAAAAATAAAATGCCTCAAAAAGAGAACTCACTAATAAAATAGAGATCATTATAGGCAGCAATCGCATAAAAACACCCATCTCTCCACTCATAATAAGAAGAGGCAAAAATGCAAAAATAGTTGTTGCCGTTGCCGTTAAAACAGCAGGAAACATCTCTGTAGCTCCATTTATTGCTGCATCTCTTGGCGTATCACCATTTTCTAAGTGCCTATATATATTTTCAGCCACAACTATAGCTTCATCGACTAGCATTCCTAGTGCAATGAGCGCACCAAGAAGTGAAAGCATATTGAGGCTATAACCCATAAATTCAGCAGCTATAAGTCCCATCATAAAACTGACAGGAATACCCAAAGATACCACAAAAGCGATTCTTCCACTAATAAAAATCCATACTGAAAAACCAACTAAGATTAGACCAAAGATTATATTGGAAATAACAGTATTTAAACGATTTCTTATCCAAACAGAAGAATCAGAATAAGTTTGAAAGTTAAATTCTGGATATTTGTTTTTTAAATCCTTAAGCATAACTCTAATATCTTTTACCAAAGTTATAGCATTTCCCGTTTTAGCTTTACTAATACTAATCGAAAGATTTGGCTCACCATTAAAATGAGACAACTCTGTTTCATCTTCGTAAGTAAAGGCTGCATTAGCTACTTCATTTAGATAAATCTTTTTCCCACCAACTTTTAACATTGTATTGTTTATTTTTTCTAAATCTTTTTCGCCACCATAAGTACTAATAAAAAGATGATCACCTTTTTGTTTTATGACGCCAACTGGAAAAACATCACTCAAGCTTGCTATGACACTAGCAAACTCACCAATGTTAATACCATAAGCATCCAGTTTTTTATCATTAATCTTAAAAAGCAACTCTTTATCAACATCACCTCTTATACTAATATCACTTAAATCTTCAATCTTAGATAATTTTGACTTAATTTCATTTGCTACTTCAAGCATACTCTCTTTGTTAGCTTTTTTACTAGCAAGAGCAATAGAAACTAAAGGGTAATTGGTTTCCATTATTTTTGCTACCGGCTCATCCATATCACTTGGCAAATCTTTTCTTTTTGACGAAATAACATCTTTTATATCATCTAAGATTTCACCACGAGCTGCCCCGTCTTTTAGGTAGACTACAATACTAAAAAATCCATTTTGTATGGCACTTTCTATTCTATCTATGTTATTTACATTTAGTAAATCATCTTCTATGGTTTTTACAGCAATCTTATCCAATACATCAGGACTAGTTCCACTATACCCTCCTGTAATTGAGATAGAATCTAAGTTTGAAGGGGGGAAAATCTCTTTGGGAATACTCTGGTATGAAAAAAAGGCTAATACTAAAAGAAAAAACAAAAAAATATGATTTAATATACTTTTATCTACAGCAAATTTTATAAAAGAACGAATCATCGTCCTACTCCTTAAGTTCTATAAAAACTGAATCCAATACTTGATTTTTAAATCTAATTGATTCGAGTTTTTGTTTTAAATATATATTTTCTTCTTGAAGTATGGAATAGTCTGAGTATAATTTATTAATATCACGACTTATATAATAAATCTGATTTTTAATATACACTTTTGGTAAGACTATAGAAAATGCAACAGCTAAAGAAAGATAAATCAACAGTAAAAATTTAAAATCTAAATTTTTCTCTCTTTTTTGTTCATTGTCATACTCGTCTAGTAAGTCTGCTTTATCGTTTGCTTCACTCATTTTAACTTAAATACTCTCATTTTTGAACTTCGACTTCGAGGATTTATTTTTTCTTCCTCTTTCGTTGGAATAATAGGTCTTTTAGTGACTATTTTCCCTAAAGAGTGGTTATTACCACACTCACAACGCATAACACCAGCAGGACAAACACAGCTTTTTGTCCATAATTTATATGTTTTTTTAACTATCCTATCTTCTAAAGAGTGAAAAGATATGATTGCTACTAAGCAATCTTTTAACTTTGAATCATAGATAGATTCTAAAAGTTCATTTAGCTCTCCTAGTTCATTGTTTACTTCTATCCTTATTGCTTGAAAAGGCAGTGTAGCCGGATGAATTTTTGGTTTGCCTCCTAGTTTTTTTAATACTATGGCTAACTCTTTTGCACTATCAAATGGACGATTGTCAATTATAGTCTTTGCAACTCTTTTAAAATCTCTCATTTCACCATATTCTCTTAAAAGCTCTTCTAACTCAGCTTGAGAGTATTCGTTGACTACGCTACTAGCACTTTTTGGATTTTCAGGATTCATTCTCATATCTAAAGTTTCACTCTCAAATCCAAATCCACGACTACTTTTATCTAGTTGCAAAGATGACACTCCAATATCTGCTAAAATAGCTCTTATAGGATAATCTAAATACTTTTTAACTACTGTTGAAAACTTAGCATGTTCAAAAATAACTCTTTCTTCAAATCTTTCTAATCTTTTTTTACTAAATTTTATAGCTTCTTCATCTTGATCACAGCATATCATCTTTATATTTGGATTTTGTTCGAGTAATGCTTCACTATGACCGCCATAACCAACAGTACAATCAACAATATATCCATCATTTATTTGTATAAAAGTCTCTTTTACCTCATTTAAAAGGACTGGTATATGTGGTACTTCCAAGTTTCTTCCTAATAATTTCAAATTTATTTGTTATAATAGCGTATATGCAAATAAATAAAGGTTAAGATGTGCAAAAATACTTACTAAGTGACTTAAAACATATTTCTTTGTCAATGTTTAGAAAAGACTTTATAGGAATTTTCCATGGTTCACTCTCTGCAAGAGTTGAACAAAATAAATTTTTAGTTAACAAAAAAGACACTATTTTTGATGATGTTAGAGACGAAGATTTTATTGAATTACTTTCTAAGAAAGATTATAGATGGAAAGAAGCTAGTTTAGATGCTGAGATACATCTAAACATATACCAAAACATAAATGAAGCAAAATACATTTGCTATGCAATGCCACCTTTCTTAGTAGCGTATTCTTTAGTTAATGAAACCATTACACCACAAGATTATTTTGGAGCAATGAAATTTGGCTCTATCCCAATATACGACCCAAAACAATTTGAAGATTGGTATGAAAGAGCTGATATTGAGATTTATAGATATATGAAAGAACATAAAACGAACTTGATGGTTATCAAAGGATACGGTTTATATGTTTACGATAGAGATATACTGCAACTTGCAAAAGCTATAGCACTTTTAGAAAACAGTTGTAAACTTCTTTACTATGCACACGAGTTTAGAAAAGGAAAAATGTAGAAAAATACCTAATTTTTTTGTTCTGCTAAACTTAACTCTTTTTTCTTTAAATCTGAATCTAAAAAAAATGTTCCAAATGGAATTAAAGATGATATAAATGCAATAGTATTATACTTCCAACTCCATTTATGTTCCATTGAAGCTAAACAGAGTAAACCAACAAATAAAATAAATAAAAAACCATGTGTCATACCAACTATCTTAACAGGGATAGGATTTCCTCCAAAGTATTTCATAGGCATCGCAATAAAAAGCAGTACTAAAAAAGAAATACCTTCTATAAAAGTAATTATTCTAAAATTTTTAATTGATGAATCAAACAAATCAAATCTCCATAATTTTTTAAAAATTATACAAGAGAAGTATAAATAAAAAAACAACCATTCAATTATTATAAATTTTCTTTAACAAAAAGAAGTTGTAACCGAATTTGAAATATTTTTTCTAAGTCTATTTTATGATAAGTACAAATATATCGTAAAAATCTTGTCATTTTTTGTGCAATTTTTTTAAAGTATTGCTTGATTGGTATTTTGATTTAATATTGTATAAAAAGAGTTCATTTACTATTTAATTCATATTCCAATGATAAAAAGAAGCAAGAAAGTAAAATAATAATCGCAGTTGCTAAGTGGTTTAAAATAGTATTTATTAAATAATTCTTCAGCATTTTTCTTTTTAACGAGTGTATGTGTTCATCACGCTTTCCCATTGTTCCAATGTGAAGCATTTGAACAACTACTTATTCTTTAGTTAGTAAAAATATTGTTGCACAAGATGAAATCAAAATACCAATAAAGACTTTAAAACTAATAGGGTTATGCCCAAAAATAGACACAATCAACGCAATTACTGCAGGGCTGAGATAGATATATGACATGACTTTTTTTGGACCTAAAATCACAGTAGCTTTTTGGTTGAGATAAACAGTAAAAAATGTAGCCCCTATAGAAAGATACATCATATATAAAAATAATTCATTTTTAATCTTATACCATTCTAATGGGATATCTAATATACCCAAAGCCAACCCCATCCAAATAGAACCACCCACTAAAGTCATAAATACAACAACAATAAGCTCATCATCTTTTTTGTAAAGATATTTTGCACTTATAGAATAAAGCGCCATTGAAATAAGCGAAAATAAAAAGATAATATCTCCCTTATTTAATGAAAGCATATAGAACTGCTCTAAGTCTCCTTTAAAGATAACAATACAAGTGCCAACAATACCAACTAAATAAGCTAATAATTGAGTAAGTGAGATTTTTTGTTTAAAGACAAAAATGGAAAATAGTGCTGTTAAAAGTGGCATAAGCGTAAAAAGCGTACCTGTATTCAGTGCTGTTGTATA
>Ga0193959_1000624_pt1 | contig 14385 bp, 10 predicted proteins | sample FB_2_MG_FD_140333 | JGI IMG/M metagenome (GOLD analysis project Ga0193959, IMG submission 140333) | Microbial mat bacterial communities from the Broadkill River, Lewes, Delaware, United States - FB_2_MG | ecosystem: Environmental > Aquatic > Freshwater > River > Microbial mats | place: USA... | reverse complement strand
ATCCAGGATCGCCGTGATCAGTTCCTCAGCCGCCTTCAGGGAGCCGTCAAGATTTTCCACCAGTTGGTGGGTTTCATCGCTGTGGCTCTGCTGTGCCAGAGCTGAGGTAAACAGGCGAGCCGCATTCAGGGGCTGCAGCAGGTCGTGGCTGGCGGCGGCCAGAAAGCGGGTCTTGCCGAAGTTGGCAGCTTCCGCATCGGACTTGGCCTGTCGCAGTTCATCCTCCATCAGAGCACGAATGGTGTTTTCCTTGCGCAGCTCCTTGTTGACCACGGATAGCGCGTGGGTACGCTCTCGCACGCGCTGTTCCAGATTCTCGTTGGTTTCCTGCAGCGCCTGCTCGGCCGTGCGGCGTTCGGTAATATCCTGATACAGCGTGAAGTAACCCAGTACATCGCCATATTCACCGATATGCGGGATATAGGTGACTTCGGCATAGCGAGTACTGCCATCGTGGGTTGGCAGGCGGGTTTCGAAGCGCTGGCGCTCACCCCGCAGTACGGCGTCAATATATTGACGTCTGTGCAGGTATTGTGACTCCGGCAGTACATCCAGAACCGACATGCCGGCAATATTGTGCCGATCCAGGTCAAAGGCGTCGGCATAGGCCTTGTTGATAAACAGAAAGCGTTTGTCCGGGTCCAGATAGCCGATCAGCACCGGTACGTTGTCGGTGTAGATGCGGATGTTCTGTTCACTCTCGCGCAGTGCTTCCTCGACCCGTTTATGCTCGGTGATATCCATGTAGGTGTTGACGTAGCCGCCGTTGGGCATGGGGTTGCCACGTACTTCCAGTACGGTGCCGTCGGGGCGGAAGCGTTCATAGGAGTGGGGTGCGGCCGAGCTGATGGTATCCAGTCGCATGCGCACCTGCTGTTCCACATCTCCGAGACCGTATTCACCCTTGATCGCGTTGTAGCGGAATACTTCCTCGATTGGTCGGCCAATGCAGATCAGCCCCTCGGGATAACTGAACATGTCGACATAACGCTGGTTCCAGGCCACCAGGCGCAGTTGCTGATCAACCACGCTGATGCCCAGGCTGATATTTTCGATGGTGGATTGCAGCAGGGAGCGGTTGAAACGCAGCGCCTGAGAGGCTTCATCGACGATGGTAACGACATCACCGATTTCCATCTCCTTGCCGCGCAGGGTCGAGTCCATCACGATCCGGGCCGAGGAGGCGCCGATCGCGCCGGCCAGCAGGCGTTCTGTATGCTGAATCAACTCGGGGGTGGCTTTTTCCGCAGCCATGGGAGGACCTTCGCCGCGCTGTTGACCGAATGTGCTGAAGGCCTGACGGGTACGGCTCATGCCCAGGAAGCGCTCGCTCAGCATCTGCAGGTCGCCGACGGTGACCTGACCCAGGTGGCGCGAGGGGTCGGTGATCCCCTTGGCGGCGATGTTGACGAAAGCACTGGCCTGAATACGGTCAACCAGGCGCGGGGTCGCCAGGCGGGAGATCACCACGAACAGCAGCATGTTGACCCCCAGACTCCAGAGTACGCCATGAGTCAGAGGGTCCAGGCCACCAATGCCCAGCAGGCTGGTAGGACTGAGCCAGCCGTCATTGCCACTCAGTTGGGGCAGCCACTCGTAGGGAATCAGGCGGGCCGAGTTCAGTGTTGGCAGTACCAGGGTGTAGAGCCAGAGAAACAGACCCGCGCTAAGGCCGGCCAGTACACCGTGGCGGGTGCCGCCTTTCCAGTAGATACCGCCAATAATGGCAGGCAAAAACTGGATCGCGGCGACAAAGGCCAACAGACCAAAGGAGGCCAGGGGGCCCTGCTCGCCCAGAATGCGGTAGTAGAAATAGCCCATCAGCAACAGGCAGATGATGGTGATACGGCGCACTCTCAGCAGCAGGGCACCCATATCCTTGGAGCGGGACAGGTGCAGCCAGGAGATACGAAACAGCAGTGGCATGATGATGTCGTTGCAGACCATGGTGGCCAGTGTGATGCTGGCGACGATCACCATGCTGGTAGCGGCAGAAAGGCCGCCGATGAAGGCCAGTGTAGCCAGATATTCATGGCCTGTGACCAGCGGCAGCATCAGGACATAGGTGTCGGCGTCGACCCCGGTATTGCTGAAAAAGGTGATACCGCCGGTGGCGATCGGCAGTACAAACAGGGCCATCAGCAGCAGGTAGGCCGGGAATAGCCAGCGTGCCGTCAGCAGGCTGCGCTGGCGTGTGTTTTCCACGATGCTGACGTGAAACTGGCGTGGCAGGCAGATGGCGGCAGCGCATGCCAGCACGATCTCGGTCAGAAAGCCGCTGTTCAATGCGGTGTCAAAATTCTCGTTATGTCGTAACTGAGCCTGGATCTGCATGGTCAACTCGCCCAGACCATCAAACATGCCGAACACGACAAACAGTCCCACAGCGACAAAGGCGGTCAGTTTAACCAGTGATTCAAAGGCGACGGCCAGTACCAGGCCTTCGTGGTGCTCGGTAGCGTCGATATGCCGGGTACCGAACAAAATGGCGAATACGGCCATCAGCAGGGCAACGAACAGGGCGGTGTCGCTGCCCTTGCTGAGCGCTTCGGTCGCGCCTGGAGCCAGAGCGTTGTAACTGATGGCAACGGCCTTCAGCTGCAGTGCGATATAGGGGATGGTGCCCATGACGGCGATGATGGTGACTAACACGGCAAGGCTCTGGCTCTTGCCGTAGCGGGAGGAGATGAAGTCCGAAATGGTGGTGATATTTTGCTGCTTGCTGACCAGAAAGATTTTCTCGATCACCCGGATCGCGAGCAGGAACACAATGACCGGACCGACATAGGTGGCAAGAAATTCCCAGCCGGTGGACGCGGCACGGCCCACGGCGCCGTAAAAGGTCCAGCTGGAACAGTAGACGGCCAATGAAAGCGAATACACCACCGGGTTGCTGGCCCATTGCTTGCCGGCGCTGCTCTTGTCGCCGAAGTAGGCAATGGCAAACAGCAGACCCAGATAGGCCAGCGAGATCAGAATGATGGACCAGCCGGATAACATGGTGCTTCTCTCAGTGTTGGATACTCGGGTGGGGACAGAGTGTAACGCTGTTGGGCGTGTCGACCCAACATAAGTCTTTGGTCTAAAGCAGGGGCAAAAGTGGATGAAGATCACTTGACTATTGTATTACATGAGCTGAGTCATATTTTTGGCGTTTTTACACAACCCTTTGATATTTAAAGATATTAGTGCGTGGTTTTGGTTTTTTCGAGTCGGCTTTCTACTAAAGTCGGGGCTTTTCTTGACAAGCTTCTTTATGCAAGATCAAGCCGTATCTTCCCGGCTCCAAATAACAAGAAAACGGAGAAAAACCATGGCAGATGATAAATCCCAAGCTGCTCAATACTGGTCGACGAACCTTCGTCTGATCCTGGGTAGCCTGGTCGTTTGGGCCTTTGTGTCCTACGGCTGCGGCATCCTGTTCCGTCCCCTGTTGTCCGGCATCGCTGTTGGCGGTACCGACCTGGGGTTCTGGTTCGCCCAACAGGGCTCAATCCTCAGCTTTATCGGCATCATTTTCTTTTATGCCTGGCGCATGAACAAGCTTGATAAAGAGATGGGACTGGAGGAGTAAGTCGATGGATCAGTTTTACATCAACTTGCTGTTTGTAGGTGCATCCTTTGTACTCTACTTCGGCATCGCAATCTGGGCTCGCGCGGGCTCAACCAAGGAATTCTACGTGGCAGGTGGTGGTGTACACCCGGTTGCCAACGGTATGGCGACTGCCGCCGACTGGATGTCTGCAGCCTCGTTCATCTCCATGGCGGGCCTGCTGTCTGCCGGTTATATCAACTCTTCCTTCCTGATGGGCTGGACCGGTGGTTATGTACTGCTGGCGATGCTGCTGGCACCGTACCTGCGCAAGTTCGGCAAGTTCACCGTGCCTGACTTCATTGGCGACCGCTTCTACAGCAAGGGTGCCCGCCTGGTAGCGGTTATCTGTCTGATTGTGGCGTCCGTGACCTATGTAATCGGCCAGATGGCTGGTGCCGGTGTTGCCTTCGCCCGCTTCCTGGAAGTCAGCAATACAGCTGGTATCTGGATCGCGGCAGGCGTTGTATTCTTCTACGCCGTATTCGGTGGCATGAAGGGCATCACCTACACTCAGGTGGCGCAGTACGTGGTACTGATCATTGCCTACACCATCCCGGCTGTATTCATCTCCTTCCAGCTGACCGGTAACCCGCTGCCGATGTTCGGCATGTTCGGTGAGCATGTAGAGTCCGGCCTGCCGCTGCTGGAAAAACTGGACATGGTCGTACGTGACCTCGGTTTCCGTGATTACACCGCTGATGTGGACAACAAGCTGAACATGGTACTGTTCACGTTGTCTCTGATGATCGGTACGGCGGGTCTGCCGCACGTAATCATCCGCTTCTTCACCGTACCCAAGGTGGCTGACGCTCGCTGGTCTGCCGGCTGGGCGCTGATCTTCATCGCACTGCTGTACCTGACGGCTCCGGCTGTAGGCTCCATGGCGCGTCTGAACCTGATCAACACCATCTACCCGAACGGTACCGAGCAGGGTGCGCTGGAATATTCTGAGCGTCCGGAATGGATCAAGACGTGGGAAGAAACTGGCCTGATCACCTTCGAAGACAAGAATGGTGATGAGCGTATCCAGATGTACAACGACAAGAACGAAGCCTTTGCTGCGACTGCGGAAGCACGTGGCTGGAACGGCTCCGAGCTGAAGGTCAATAACGACATTCTGGTATTGGCCAACCCGGAAATCGCGCAGCTGCCGGGCTGGGTTATCGGTCTGATTGCGGCGGGCGGTATCGCGGCAGCTCTGTCTACAGCGGCAGGCCTGTTGCTGGCGATCTCCTCGGCCGTATCTCATGACCTGATCAAGACCATGATCAATCCGGATATCTCCGAGAAGGGCGAATTGACAGCGGCTCGTATCTCCATGGCGGTCGCCATCCTGGTGGCAACCTATCTGGGTCTCAACCCGCCGGGCTTTGCCGCCCAGACCGTAGCATTGGCTTTCGGTATCGCGGGCGCGTCCATCTTCCCGGCGCTGATGATGGGTATCTTCTCCAAGCGTGTTAACAACAAGGGTGCAGTTGCCGGTATGGTTGCCGGTCTGGCGGCGACGCTGGTGTACATCTTCACTTTCCTGGGCTGGTTCTTCATCCCGGGTACCAACATGCTGGCGAACACTCCGGATAACTGGATCCTGGGCATCTCTCCGCTGTCCTTCGGTGCAGTCGGCGCGATCATCAACTTCGGTGTGGCCTTCATCGTCTCCAATGCGACTGAAGAGCCGCCGGTCGAGATTCAGGAACTGGTGGAAAGTGTACGTTACCCGAAAGGTGCTGGCGCTGCCGTTGACCACTAAGTCATAATGACTCGAAAGACAGTTGTGACTGTCGATAGTTGAACCACCTCGGGCTTCCAACTGGAAGCCCGACTTTTTTCAGGAAGTGTAGTTATGATCTGGAATCTGGTCGCAACGGTATTTGCCGGTCTGGGTGCGGCGGGGATCGCGCTGACTCTGCGTTTTCTAAGCCGCAAGAAACTGCCCAAGTGGATTATTCCGGCATTCGCCGGTCTCGGTATGCTGGGTTATCAGATTTATACCGAATACACCTGGTACGACTTTAAGCGCGAGCAACTGTTGGCCCAGGCCCCGAAAGCGGATGTGGTAGCTGTGCAAACCGGCAGTATGGTGTGGCGCCCCTGGACCTACCTCAAACCGATGGTGACCGGTTTTACCGTGGTTGACCGGGGTACGATCAGCGCCAGCGTGCTGGGGGGCGATCAGGTGGTGGAATTTATGCTCTATCAGTTCGAGAAAAGCTACGTTGACCAGGTGAGTTCGCACCGTCAACTGATCAACTGCGCCAGTCGTGAAATGCTGGAAGTAGGTGAGCAGCGCCAGCCAAACATGGCCAGCCTGCAGCAGCTGGCAACGGATGACCCCTTGTACCGCTACCTTTGTCATTAGCAGCAGGGACGAATCCGCTCCGACTAAAGTCGGGGCATCTTTCGCGGGTCCTGTTTGTTAGATTCAAGGCGAACTTCACCTTGAATAACAACAACAGGATGGTGTCATGTCGACTCAAGCAGATAGTGCGCGCGCCTATTGGCGCGAGAACCTGCGGATTATCATCACCTATATGGTGATCTGGTTCGCAGTGTCTTACGGCTGTGGCATTCTTTTTGTGGATGCCCTGGATCAGATTCAATTCTTCGGCTTCCCGCTAGGTTTCTGGTTTGCCCAACAGGGGGCGATCTATGTCTTCATAGCGTTGATTTGGGCCTATGTGTTCAGCATGAACCGGCTCGATGAAAAATACGACGTTCACGAATAACAATCACACGTCAAGGAAGCTGAGTGATGAGTCTCGATCTGCTGACCTACATGTTCATCGGTGGCTCCTTTGCCCTCTATATCGGTATCGCGATCTGGGCCCGGGCAGGTTCTACCAAGGAATTCTACGTGGCAGGCGGCGGTGTGCCGCCAGTGGCCAACGGCATGGCGACAGCTGCTGACTGGATGTCTGCGGCATCCTTTATTTCCCTCGCGGGTATCGTGTCTTTCATGGGGCGCGATGGCGCGGCCTATCTAATGGGCTGGACCGGTGGTTATGTACTGCTGGCGATGCTGCTGGCTCCCTATCTGCGCAAGTTCGGCAAGTTCACCGTGCCGGATTTTGTGGGTGATCGCTACTATTCCAGCACGGCCCGTACCATTGCCGTGATCTGTACCATCGTGATCTCGTTCACCTATGTGGCGGGGCAGATGCGTGGGGTCGGCATCGTCTTCTCGCGTTACCTGCACATCGACATTGAGATGGGTGTCGTGGTCGGTATGGTGATCGTGTTTTTCTATGCTGTACTGGGTGGCATGAAAGGTATTACCTACACTCAGGTCGCGCAGTACTGCGTGTTGATTATGGCCTTTATGGTGCCGGCGTTCTTCCTGTCAATGCAGGTGACTGGGCACTTCCTGCCTCAAGCCGGGCTGGGAGCCACGCTGGAAAGTGGCAAGTCGGTATTGGTGACGCTGAATGAGCTATCGACCGAACTGGGCTTTGACCAGTATACCCAGGGCAACAAGACAACCATCGACATGTTCTTCATGACGGCGGCACTGATGTGCGGTACCGCCGGTCTGCCTCATGTTATCGTGCGTTTCTTCACCGTACCGCGGGTCAAGGATGCGCGCATCTCTGCGGGCTGGGCCCTGATCTTCATTGCCATTCTGTACACTACCGTACCGGCCGTTGCCGGCTTTGGTCGCGTTAATCTGATCGAGACCGTGAATGGCCCCGATAACACCGGTGTGGAATACACCCAGATGCCGGCCTGGTTCAAGAACTGGGAAGCTGCAGGCCTGATTGCCTGGGCGGATAAAAATGGTGATGGCAGGGTGCAGTATCAGGCGGGTGACGCGTTTGACGGTGGCAAGCCGATGTTCTCGGAAGGTACCGGCGAGTACGGCGAGCGCATGACGGAAAACCCGTCTCGCAGTGATAATGAGGTCTATGTTGACCGCGATATTATGGTGCTGGCCAATCCGGAAATTGCCAACTTGCCGGACTGGGTGATTGCGCTGGTGGCAGCGGGTGCCGTGGCGGCTGCGCTGTCGACCGCAGCAGGCTTGCTGCTGGTTATTTCGACGTCGATCTCGCATGACCTGATGAAGAAAACCATCAATCCGAACATCACCGACAAGCAGGAGCTGACTTACGCCCGCCTGGCGGCGATTGTGGCGATTATCATTGCCGGCTATTTTGGTATCAATCCCCCCGGTTTTGTGGCTCAGGTGGTGGCGTTGGCCTTTGGCCTGGCGGCTTCCTCCGTATTCCCGGTGATTGTACTGGGTATCTTCAGCACCCGTATGAACACCCAGGGCGCCATCAGCGGCATGTTGGTTGGTCTGGGTGTCACCATTGCCTACATCGTCTACTTCAAGTTCCTGGGCGGTACGCCGGATCAGTGGCTGTTCGGCATTTCGCCGGAAGGCTTCGGTACTGTGGGCATGTTGCTCAACTTCATCGTCGCCATGGTTGTGGCGACGCTGACACCGGCACCGCCGCAGGAAATTCGTCATATCATCGAGGATATTCGTATCCCGCGTGGTGCGGCTGAAGCACACGTGCACTAGGCCGGATCGGCAACAACCCTCGTCGGGGAGGCGTCGCCTCCCCAATCAATCCTGATTCAGAACGTGATGAGGAGAGCGTGGATGCCTGATGCGTTCAAAATGGACAACATCCCCTTCAGTCTGCTGAATGAAGACGAGCAGGGCCTGCTGGCGTCTCATCTGGATATCGGCTATTTCCAGAAGGGCGAAACCATCATTGCCGCCGGTGAAAAACCGGAAGGGCTGTTTATTATCTTCAAGGGGCGCGTGAGTGAAAGCGAAGCCGCCGATACCGAAGATGAAAATCGCACCCAGCACATTTTTGTGCAGTATGAAAACGAGGACTATTTTGGTGGCTGGTCGGTCGTGCGTGGCAAGGCCATTCACAATTTTGTGGCAGAAGAGGAAACGATCTGCCACATCCTGCCTACCCAGTCATTGCTGGATCTGATTGCCAGCAATGCGCAGTTTGCCGACTACTTCCAGCAGAACCTTGCGGTCAAGCGTGAGATCGTGGCTCAGCATGGCGGCACTCAGGATATGGCCGAATTCATGCTGGCCAAGATCACCGATGCTACCGTGCGTGAGCCGCTGGTCGTTGAAGAAGGCACCAGCATCAAGCAGGCGACAGCGTTGATGCGTACCCACAAGGCGGACTGTGTGCTGGTACGCCGTGGCGGGCGCTATGGCATGGTGACCGGCACGGATTTGCTGGATGCAGTCGTGATCAACGAGCTGTCCATGGATAGCGATGTCGCGCAGATTGCCAGTTTTCGCCTGGTGACCATCGATCACCAGGACTACCTGTTTAATGCCCTGGTCATGATGACCCAGCAGCAGATCGAGCGTGTTGTGGTGATGGCGGGGCAGACCATGGCCGGAGTCGTGGAGCTGACCGACGTGCTCAGCTATTTCTCCAGCCATTCTCATGTGATTGGTCTGCGCATTGAACGGGCAGGGACGATTGAGCAGCTGCGGGAGGCCGCTCAGGGGCTGAATGACCTGATCAAGGCGCTGATTTCGTCCGGGGTCAAGATTCGCTTTACCATGGACCTGCTGGCCGCGATGAACGGTCGCATCATTTCCAAACTGTTCGACTTGACCATCCCGGCCGATATGCAGCCACATGTCTGCCTGATCGTGATGGGGTCGGAAGGGCGTGGCGAGCAGATCATGAAGACCGATCAGGACAATGCGCTGATCTACCGTGAAAATCTGGCCTGGCCCGAGATGCAGCAAACCATGAACAAATTCAGTGAAAATCTGATTTCGTTCGGTTTTCCGCCCTGTCCCGGCAAAATCATGGTATCCAATCCTGAGTGGGTCAACTCAGTGGGTGACTGGACCCAAAAGCTGGGTGACTGGGCGGCAACCTGTGATGGCAGCGCACTGATGAGCCTGGCCATTTCGGTGGATGCCAAGCCGGTGGCCGGCAATGAGGCGCTGTTCAAAGTAGCGCGCAACTGGTTCCTGCGCCACCTGCGTAACAATGACGTCTTTTTCTCCCACTTTGCGCGGGCGGCCGTGGAATTTGATACCCCGCTGACATTCTTCGGCAACCTTAAGGACAAGGGGCAACTGGATATCAAGAAAGGGGGGGTCTTCCCGATAGTGCATGGTATTCGCACTATGGCGCTGGAGCATCGTATCCTGAAGACCAACACGTTCCAGCGCATTGAAACTCTGGTTGAGCAGGGCATTATGCAGGCCCAGCATGGCAGTGACCTGTCGGAAGCGCTGGCACTGTTTATCCAGTTGCGTCTGCGGCAGCAGATTCGCCGGGCTGAAGACAGTCTGAGCGGGCAGGACCCGACGCCCAACCAGATCGACCTGCAGCAGCTGAACAAGCTGGAGCGAGACCTGCTGCGGGACGCCTTGCATGTTGTGAAGGGATTCAAGAAACATCTGGCAATGCGCTATCATCTGGGAGGCTGATACTGATGATCATTCCGCGCTCGATCAGGCGCTACAAGGAGCGACGCGAACACCGGGAAGGCCCCTGGGCCCAGCTGTTCGAGCCCTATAAGGGGGACGAACTGGTTTCACTGGATTGCGAAACCACCGGTCTGGACGTGAAGAAAGCGGAAATCCTGTCGATAGGAGCTGTCAGGATCAAGGGCCGCAAGGTCATTACCAGCGAACGGCTGGATATCAAGCTCAAGCCACCGGCCAGCCTGAGTGGTGATTCCATCAAAATCCACAAGCTGAGAGCCAGTGATCTGGCTGACGGCATCGAGCTGGAAGATGCACTGGAACAGGTGCTGGCGTTCGTGGGCAATCGACCTATACTGGGTTACTACGTCAACTTCGATGTGCGCATGCTGGACAAGTTCTTGCGGCCTCAGTACGGTTTCGGTTTGCCTAACAAGGCCATTGAGCTGTCGCATGTGTACCACGACATCATCAAGTGGAAACATGTAGGGGGCGATGTGGACCTGCGTTTCGATACCATCGCAGGCAAACTGGATATCCCCATTCTGGAGCGGCATACGGCTTTGGGTGATGCCATCACGGTGGCCTTGATGTATGTGCGCTTGAAATACGGCGAAACGCCCAGCGATATCTACTGAACAGGAAAACGGGTATCATTCAGTGAGCGGGCCTTTTGGCCCGCTTTTTGCTGCTCTATGGGGTGTATTGAATCTCAGAGCATCGTCAGTATATTGTCGTCTACGGCTGATCCTCGCTTGATGAGGCAGAGGGAGTCTCTATAATGTCAAAATCTTGCCGCACAGGAGGGAGAGGGCATGGTTGAGCGTGCTGACATCAATGGCCTGTTGTCGCAGATGCGAGCGATTCGCCAGGATATGCATCAAGACATGCATCGGGTCGGTCCGATACAGGCCCCGGAAGTTCGGGTCTCGGGGATCAGCAAGACCGACAGCAGCGGCTTTGCTGACTTGCTTAAGAGTGCTGTTGATAAAGTCAATGAACACCAGATGGAAGCCTCTCGTTTACGTACGGCCTATGAGCAGGGTGATCCTGCCGTGGACCTGCCTCAGGTCATGATTCAGGCTCAAAAGGCTTCAGTCGCCTTCCAGGCCATGACTCAGGTACGTAATCGCCTGGTAACTGCCTATGAAGATGTAATGAAAATGCCGATCTGATGGTCGGGTGTGGTCAGGACTTGAATGGATAACACGGCAGCACAGTTAAGCGGCAAGGGCAGCCTTATGGCTGGTTTCAACAGCCTGGGGATATTACGCCAGCTTGGTTTGATGATCGGGTTGGCGGCCAGTATCGCCATTGGCTTTGCCGTGGTGCTGTGGTCACAAAAACCGGACTATCGAGTCCTGTTTTCGAATCTCAACTTTGCCGATGCCAATGAAGTCATCGAGCAGCTCAAACTCTATAGCGTGCCCTATCAATTCGACGCCGATGGTCGTGCCATTCTCGTACCCGAGGAGCATGTGCATCAGGCGCGCCTGAAACTGGCGTCAGAGGGGTTCACCTCGGACAAGACGGTAGGCTTCGAACTGCTGGAGCAGGAGCAGGGGCTGGGAACCAGCCAGTTCATGGAAAACGCCCGCTTCAGGCGTGGTCTTGAAGGGGAGCTTGCGCGTACCATCAGCAGCCTGCTGGCTGTCCGCTCGGCGCGAGTGCACCTGGCACTGCCCAAAGAATCCGTGTTTGTAAGGGATCAGCGCAAGCCGCGTGCGTCCGTCTTTATCGAAATGTTCTCCGGTCGCAGCCTGGCGCGTGATCAGGTAGCGGCCATTGCCAACCTGGTGGCATCCAGTATCCCGGAACTGGCCGTTGAGGATGTAACGGTCGTCGATCAGAAGGGGCGGCTGCTCAATACGCGTGACCAGGATGAAGACGTGGTGCTGGCGGCCAAGCAGCTGGAGTATACGCGCAAGGTTGAACAGACCCTGGTCAACCGTATCAACAGTATTCTGCAGCCGGTGGTCGGTATCGGCAATTTCCATGCCGAAGTGTCGACCGATATCGACTTTACTCAGGTCGAGCAGGCCGATGAAATTTATAACCCGGACCTGCCAGCACTGCGCAGTGAAAAGACCCTGGATGAGAAACGGGCTGCGGACATGGCGCGCGGCGTCCCCGGTGCGCTGACCAATCAACCGCCAGGTCCCAATGCGGTACCGGAGCAGATTGAGCCGGGCACGGTGGCTGCAGCCAACAGCAGTGGTGCGGTTGGCACGGGGTCCAGTCGTGAGCAGGCGGTGCGCAACTATGAGCTGGACCGTACCCTCAGTTACACCCGCTACCAGACCGGTGTGGTTAAGCGTCTGAGCGTGGCGGTGGTTGTCGATGATCTGGTATCAGCCAACCCTGACGGTGGGCAGCAGCGTACACCCTGGACCGAAAATGAACTGCAGCGGCTGCAGACCTTGGTACGTAACGCGGTGGGGTATTCCGCCGTGCGGGGTGACAGTGTCACGGTGGTGAATTCCCCCTTTGTCCCGGACGAGCCCATCAGCATGGATGAGCCGGAGATTTGGGAGCAGGACTGGTTCTGGGATGTGGTCAAGCAGGTGATGGCAGCGCTGTTTGTTCTGATTCTGGTGTTTTTTGTGCTGCGCCCGATTCTGCGCAGTCTGGCGGATGCCGGCAAAACGAAAGAAATCACGACCCTGGGGCCGGCAGGCGAAATATCGGCTGACCTGGAAGGCCTGGAAGGCGGTGATGTTGCGGATGACAAGGTCACCCTGGGTGTAGGCGGGAGTCGCGGCGTGCTGCCCACACCCAATGAAAGTTTTGATTATCAGTTGAATGCGATTCGAAGCATGGTAGCGGAAGACCCGGAAAAAGTGGCTCAGGCTGTGCGGCAATGGGTAATAGATCATGACCAGTGATGCAGAGCTGAGCGATATTGAGAAGGCAGCCATTCTGCTGATCAGTCTGGGGGAGTCGGACGCAGCCGAGATTCTGAAACACCTTGGCCCCAAGGAAGTGCAGAAGATCGGAGAGGCGATGACCCAGCTGGACAATGTGCCCCAGTCTCGGGTCGAGTCCGTGGTGGCCGATTTCATGAACGTGGTCAGTGACCAGACGGGCATTGGTATCAACAACGACCGTTACATACGGGCCATGTTGAACCAGGCACTGGGCGAGGAAAAAGCCAAGACGCTGATTGATCGTATCCTATTCAGTACCAACACCTCCGGCCTGGATACTCTGCGCTGGATGGACCCGCGTCAGGTTGCGGAGATGCTGCGCTATGAGCATCCGCAGATTCAGGCAGTGGTGATCGCCTATCTGGACCCGGATCAGGCAGCGGTCGTGCTGACGCATTTCGATGAAAAGGTGCGTTTGGAAATCCTGATGCGTATTGCGGCACTGGATCGTATTCAGCCACAGGCGCTGCAGGAACTGAACGACATGTTCGAAACCCAGTTTACCGGCAGCAAGGCGAGCCAGTCGCGCACGTTGGGTGGCGTACGCTCTGCAGCCAACATCATGAACTTCATCGACTCCAGCATAGAAGCGGAGCTGATGGATGGCATTCGAGACAATGATGAAGGCATGGCTAGCGAAATCTCTGACCTGATGTTCGTGTTTGACAACCTGGTCGATGTGGACGACCGGGGGATTCAGGTCATTCTGCGTGAAATTTCTACGGATAACCTGGTGCTGGCGCTCAAGGGTGCGGATACGACCCTGCAGGAAAAAATATTCAAAAACATGTCCAAACGTGCTGCTGAACTGCTGCGTGATGACCTCGATGCCAAGGGGCCGGTGCGCGTGTCTGAAGTTGAAGAAGCACAGAAGGAAATTCTTACCGTTGCGCGCCGCCTGGCGGATGACGGTGAAATCATGCTGGGTGGCTCTGGCGAAGAGATGATCTGATGAAAAAGGATCCGCCACTGCTGATCAGGGCCGCTGAAGCCGTTGCCGTGCAACCCTGGCTGCCGCCGGACATGGGGGGCGACGCCCCTGTGGTACAGGCTCTGGCCCGCAAGCAGCCTTCTCCTCTTGAAGGAATCGACGTTTCGGTGGTGGAGGAGGAGATCTTTGCCGAGAAGCTGACTCTGTCGCAATGGGAAGAGATCTGTGATGAGGCACGGCGCGAGGGGCGGGCCGAGGGCCTGGTGGAAGGGCGCGAACAGGGGCACGGCGAAGGGTACCAGGAAGGGTTGCAGCAAGGGCTGGCGGCTGGCGAAGCTGAAATTCAGGAGCGTCTGCAGCAATTGGACAGTTTGATCGCGCAGCTGCAGAAGCCGCTGGAGCTGGAGCGCGCATCGCTGGAGGAGGCGCTGGTGCATCTGGTTATTCAGCTGGCTGAGGCGGCAGTCAAGGCCGAGCTGAGTCACAATGTTGATGT
>Ga0193959_1000613_pt1 | contig 14433 bp, 13 predicted proteins | sample FB_2_MG_FD_140333 | JGI IMG/M metagenome (GOLD analysis project Ga0193959, IMG submission 140333) | Microbial mat bacterial communities from the Broadkill River, Lewes, Delaware, United States - FB_2_MG | ecosystem: Environmental > Aquatic > Freshwater > River > Microbial mats | place: USA... | reverse complement strand
GAGGACGTGGCGGTTCGAGTCCGCCCGCTGGTACCATTCTTTTTCTTGTAGACTATTGTAGGCTATAGACACAAAGGGCTATCTATTAATCCCCTGCCCCTAACTAAAAAGCTCTTAATCGGTAATTTTCAACATTCCTAAAGCCATAGGCGCGCCTTGATATCATCACCATCTTATTGTGAAATCCTTCTGTAATATCGTTGCTTTTACTGAATCGCCACATCACAACAATCGGTTCCATCTAGGATGTGAGTGTGTTGGCCGCAACTCTCCCTTAAATCAGCTCCATATAAAGTGTTGTATTTTTAGCAATACTGGCTTTATTGACCTACCCCCCAAAATAAGACCATAACACTGTTGATATTTCCACTTAATCTACCGCCAAGGAGATCTCATTATGAAGAAACGTTACACCGAAGAACAAACTATTAGAGCTATCAAGCAGAATGAAGCTGGCACCAAGGTTGACGACATTTGTCGTGATTTCCTCAGCGACTTTCTATAACTGGCGATCCAAGTTCTCTGATCTTGAAGTGAATGAAGCCAAACGCTGGCGCGAGCTTGAATCAGAAAACAATAAGTTAAAGAAGCTCTTAGCCGATAAGTTGCTTGAGATGGAAGCGATGAAGGATGTACTCTCAAAAAAGTGGTGAAGCCTACGGATCGCAAGCCTATCGCTCACCACATGATTAACCTCTATCAGTTAAGTGCGTAAGGCTTGTCATCTAGCGGGCATATCGGCTCTACAGCGCAGAAAACCTACAAGTAAGAACCAAAAAGCGTAAAAAGCTCACTCGCCCACGGCTAGTGATGCCCCCCTACTAGGGTTAACTCTCGGTCGTCAATGGACTTCAAAGATATAGCTATAGTGTTGCCACTTCAAGAAGCTGCAATTATTTTTCGTCAATTTGGCGGCCAACATTGGTTAACAACTGTATTACTTTATGTTTTTTTGCTTTTGGTATAAATAAAACCTTGTCTTTACGGGTTAAAGGTATTGACCTACGTAATCATTCACCCTTGTGTTTCTAGGGAAAGACCACAACATACTATCACCCAATATGTTGTTACTAGACAATCAGCAATATTTTTCTAAAAAACTATATTTATTAAAAACAACTCGAATAAGACTAACATGAAAATTATCAATCTATTTATAATTGTTATCACTTCGCTTCTAAGATTTTTGAAAAATTTAAAAACAGATATGAAATAGTTATCAATGCGCCAAAATAAAACCTAAAATAAAAAGTAAGGCATAGTTTTAAAGTTCGCAAACAGAAAATAAGTTGGCGCTATATAGTTAATACAGAATTCAAAATGAATTTAACTGACAATCCAAATCTTCATAAGTATAGAACTCACAAAGGTGATTGTCGTGCATAGCCCAAGCTTTATGCTAGATTCACAGAAATAAATAGTTATTATCGATATAAAACACAACAAAAAATATTTTGAGAAATAATCGCCACTTTATAATATTGTCGCAAGGAATTATAGATATGTGGTTTTTTAATTTGTTAATATTAATTAAAAAGAGGCGAATGATATTATGAACATTTCAAATCTTGTCACTTCCGAAATTCACGGTAAAACCAATAAATTACTAAGTCACATATTAAGGGTCTGTGACGCCAGAGCTAACGAAATTGCAGTTACAGACAACAAAGGGACTTACACTTATAAGCATCTTCTAACAGCAGCATCTGGATTTGCACAAAAGCTGAGGATACTCAAAGTCCAACCGGGAAGCATTGTTGCACTTTCTATGAGGAAGGAATTTTCTTATATCTCCTCACTATTGGGATGTATGATCAATGGAAATCCATTTTTACCGATAGACGCAGGTTATCCAACTGAGCGAAAAAATTTTATGATCGAAGATGCTGGGGCAGTTCTCGCGGCAGTTAATTTTGACATGTGCCAACAGATAACTAACTCAATCACAATTATTGATGCAACAAGCGTTGCGCCAATAGAGTCCAACATTTATTCAACTCCAAACGATATAATATACAATATTTACACATCAGGAACGACTGGAAAACCTAAATGTGTCCCGATATACGCAGATGCACTAAATAATTTTATTGATATCCAAGGACTTGCTCTTGGTGTCGGATCTGAAAGCGTATTTGCATCGGTGGCCTCAATTTCCTTTGATATGTCTATTTGGGAAATTTTTATGACATTAAGTCATGGGGCACGTATAGCGATGTTTGATCGCGATACTATTATTGATGGGCGGCGATTAGGAAAAGCTTTTATTGATCAGCGTGTTAGTCACGTACTTATGACGCCCTCAATGCTGTCACTTTTGCCAAACCAAAACTACCCATCAATGAAATGTGTCGTTTCTGCTGGCGAAAAATGTAATTCAGAACTAGTCAAATTCTGGTCTCAACATTCGACTTTTTACGATGCTTACGGTGCAACAGAGGCTACTATTTACACCACTCTTATTAAAAAGACACCAGAGACACCACTGAACTGTGTAGGAAAACCCATGGACGGCTCTTCACTTTTAATCGTCGATGAGGATAAGAATAATCTAGAGCATGGAGTAACTGGTGAAATTTATATTATAGGTAATGCTGTTTCGAGTGGTTATTACAACCGTCCAGAATTGAACAAACAAAAATTCCTTAAAATTAACGGCAAGCCTGCCTATGCAACCGGAGATCTTGGAAGTCTAGATAATAACGGAAATCTCTATTTTTCCGGACGTAAAGATCGCCAAATAAAATTTAATGGACATAGAATAGAAGTAGAGGAGATCGAGCGGCAAGTGAATGACACAGGCATGGTTTTGTCATGCGCAGTTACTCTATATTCATCACCAAATGGGCGATCATCCCTTCTCCTATTCTTAGTTCCTGCTCACCTGAACAAGTATGATAGTTCCATGCTGCGCGACCAGCTACGCCAGTTCTTGCCCTCATTTATGATGCCAAGCCGCATCTATGAAATCCAAGAAATTCCCACCAACACCAGTGGAAAGACTGATTTCCCCAAATTATTAGCAAGCATTACAGAGGAACAATTATGACAATGACAATTGAAAAATCAACCAGTCAAACCTCAACCAGCCGCGTGATGGATATTTGGCGAAAGATACTTGATCACAATGAATTTTCAACAGATGATAGTTTTTTCGATGTCGGTGGCCACTCACTCGTCGCGACCGAATTAGCCACGGCACTTGAAAAAGAGTTCTCTATTCCATTAGCAGCCGAGATTATTTTCGATAGACCAACAGTTAATAATTTAGTCGAATACATCAACCAACAATAGATAATCTAATCTATTTTAAAATAGTGGGTATATTCATATGATTAATGTCACTCAAGTACGTGAGAGTTTTTTTAAAAACGGGTTCTATGGTCCTTTCAAAGTGTATAATCCAGAAATTGCCAAGGATACTATTATGAAAGTTCGCCGTAAAAGTCGCGACATGTCTAAGGCGATATTCCAAAATGAATGCAATTATGATCGTCACTTTGATATTGATGAATTGTCACGGCATATCGAACACGAAACAATCCTTGCTCATATAAAAGCAATTTTGGGGGAAAATTTGTTATGTTGGCGTACGGAGTTTTTCCCAAAATTTCCGGGGTCAAAAGGAACTGAATGGCACCAAGTTGAACGGTTTCAGTACACGACAGGGCTGCCACAGCTTCAGCCTCAAGACGGTAAACCAGGAGACCTTCCCTTTGAGCTAACCGTATGGACAACCTTTACAGAGTCGACTGTCGAAAATGGCTGTATGAAGTTTCTTCCCGGTTCACACCTTCAAAAATTCTTTGATGAATCGATCAACCCCACTACTGGAAGAAATAAGGAATACAATTCTTTTAAAGCAGAAACATCATTTTTCGGCTACAATTTTTCTGAATTTAAGGTAGACCCCAATTGGGACCCAGACAAAGAAAAAGCAGTTTCGATGGAAATGTCCCCCGGTGAAGCGGTTATTTTTACAGCAAAATGCGTGCATGGTTCACATCCCAATATAACAAAAAATAAAACTCGTTTTGCAATCACTTCAAGATATGTTTCCACTGATGTAATGGTCTATCCTGGCCAATCGACATTCATTGAGCATGGTGGAAAATTCGATCTCGAACAATATGGCGTAGTCCATGTTTCTGGTGAAAATGAATATAACCATAATCGACAGAGAACAAAAACCAACACGGGTTTCAACTTTAAGACTCCAACTCCACTAGAAATGGCCGAATAGGGAGACTCATTGATTGCAAATATACAAAGGAGCTTTGTTTGTCATTAGTGCTGCAATGCTCTGGGGAACTACAGGTACATTACAAGCTCTCATGCCAGTTAGCCGAGATCCACTCGTTGTCGCCACATTAAGGGTGATAATTGCATCGATTGCACTGGCCTTGTTTCTTGTTGTTAAGAAAAAATTTATGCCAACAAAGTATTCCTTTCGACTGACGAAAGGAAGCTTCGCAGTCTTATTTATCGCTGGCATATCAATTGCTGTATACAATATGGCTTTTTTTTCTGGCGTTTCGCGAGCCGGAGTTGCTATGGGGACAGCATTTGCTCTTGGAACTGGGCCGATATGGGTATCAGCCCTTTACCTCATTATTGGAGGAGTACTACCTCCCTGGAAAATAGTTCTTGGGCAGGCTTTGGCTATCGGAGGTCTTTTCGTTATGCTTGATGTTGGCCAAATTTCTGATGATGCCGCACTAGGAATTTTTTTTTCGACAATTGCAGGCCTCTTTTATGCTATTTTTTCAATATCCACTCGTCATTTATCCCTGACTTATTCTCCATTTATAACGACATCAGGCACATTTATATTTGCTTCACTTCTAATGTCACCGATTCTGATTTCTCGCAACTTGACTTGGATTGACTATAACACACTTTATTTATTGGGCATTCTTGGCATTTTATCAACGGCGGTCGCGTTTGTTCTATTTTCTCAAGGTCTTAGTTTAATGAAACCACCTATAGCGCTGTCATTAGCATTCGCAGAACCGCTAACAGCTTGGCTTCTTGCGATATTTATCATCGGGGAAACCGCAACACAAGTGCAAATATTTGGAGGCTTTTTGTTGCTCGCAGGGCTTTTAGTTGTATTATTAAACCAAAGAGATTCATATGAAGCGATTTGAACAGCAAACGGCTATTGTAACAGGTGGCACGGAAGGTATTGGTCTAATGTGTGCCCAAAGTCTTGCTCGGGAAGGGGCTTCGGTTGTAATTTGCAATAGATCCACAAATGGACAAGACGTTGAAAACCAGTTGAGAGACGAAGGCGCGGAGGTATCGTGGTTTCAAGCGGATGTTTCAAATGCCGATGATTGCGCCAAACTTGTTGATGCTTGTATAAGTAAATACGGTTCCATCGACATACTTATAAACAATGCCGGAAATAGACCGATATCACTTGAAACAGATATTCTCAATCTTTCAGACGATGAATTGGCATATTCACTACAGACAAATGTGCATGGACCGTTTAATCTAATCAAAAATATATGGCCTTATTTCGAAAAAGAAAAATATGGCCGAATACTAAACTTTTGCTCTGGACATGTATTTGGATCATCTAGAGATTTTGGAACCATACCAATTGCTATTGCGAAATCAGCTACCATTGGGCTCACAAAAACGTTTGCTTCTGCTGGAGCCCCTTTAGGCATTCACGTTAATACAATTTTTCCCGCAGCGCTTGATACTGCTTGGAACCGAACAGGATGGGATAATATTACTTGTGAAGAAGAGACTACTCTAGCTAATATCTGTAGTAAAGATAAGCTTTGGCCGCTCATCAGTTGGCTTTGTAGTCGTGATTTACATTGTAGCGGAGAATTTTTTTCAGCATGCAATGAAAATATCACCAGAGTTTCGCTAATAGATACAGAAAATGCCTCACTTCATGAATTTGATGAGGTTGGTGAGTGTATTAAATTTCTTTTATCAAAAGAAGAATATTATACGCCTCGTAGTATAGGCCATTTTTTTGGCAATCATCTTGGTCTCAAACGTAGTAAACTATTGCATCGCTTTTTAACCCGATCAACTGTTTCTACGCCACATAACTAAAACCTATTAATCTAAATTAAAAATCGTGTGCATAGAATTTCATTGTTCCCCACTAGTTCTTTAAAAGCTTCTGCTGCTGATTCGTTATCTTTATATAATTGCTCTAGTAGAGCTATTATTACTGGAATCTCTAGGCTTTGCTAACATGAGTTGCCTACAAATAATACGCTTCGTCAAATTTAGCCTGTAAAACACCATCTTAACAGTATCTACCGTCATATTATGAATATTGTCAGTGGACGACGTATTATAAAAGTAAATCCATTCAACAAGTGATTAGCACGACAAAAAACACACACATTTCATTAATTTTTTAGCCATAAAAAATAGCTAGATAATTAAGGTGGTGTCTGCCTCTTATTATGTAGTACTATTAAGTGTAATTTATGCGTATGAATTAATTTTAGGTTGGCGACTATTTCCCTGAAGCCCTATCATTTCGTTTAGTAGTTTTTGGTGGTAATCAGTAGGCAAGCCAGTGTTGCGCCTGAATTCTATTTGACTCTTTGCGTATTCAATGTAATTGTATTCTCTCCCGCTATCTAGGGTGAAGTCACTTTCTGAAAGATCAAAGTCGAGCATCACAGGCTGCAAACCATCAAGATCTATTTCTCCGCTATGAACTAAAGCACCAAATTCGCTGCTAGACATACTTGTAAAATCATAGTGCCTTGGTTCCACTTCGACAGTTAAATTTTGCCGCTCTTTTATTCCTTCATCATTAGTCGGTGGCAATTTATTGCCATTTTGACCTCCGATTCCATCGGCGTAACTTGAATAGTGTTGTATATAGCTACCAATGAGCATAATTATTCTCTTTGAGAAGAAATCACAAAGAACACTAGCAAGATATGTACCCGAATTATCGGGAGATACTGACACTTAACGCCGTAGTCATCTCACCCAACCCAAAGAGTGATCATTGCACATATTGTTCAGCATTGGCCGCAAGTATCTTATCAATACTGCCTATGAAAATAAGTTTATAGACTTTACGTTTAATTGATTTATTCATTGAGACGAATCTATTAAATAAGTATCTATTAATAGCCTATTAACAGTCCATTACAGACAATCTACTCACTACAGGTTTACTACGAAAAAGGCTTTGTTTTGTATTTTCGCGTATGAAAGTGAGGTAAGTGTTCTCCTAGTGCTCCAATTATATAGCGCTATAGTCACTGTTTTATCAACAAATGTAATGGCCCTTTCTACAATGAATAATACAGACCTCAAATCAATCTGTACTCACTGTGTTATTACATACTCCCTTGCCACAACAAAAGCATTTACTGACCGAGTGACATCCTCTTTAGTTGTCGCCCAAGAACAAACACTGATGCGGATAACAGGTTTATTCTCCCATACGCCACCACCTACCCAGCATTCACCAGAGGCTTGGATATGTTCGATCATAGGTGTTGTAAGCTCGTCATTATCGAGACCAACCAGCACTTGATTAAACACAACGTCATTGAGCACATTAAACCCGTTATCTTCAAGCTCGCAGGCAAACTGAACGGCTCTTTCATGCAGGCCATATACTAGTTCGTCAATGCCGCAACGGCCTAAATATTTCAGTGTCGCCCACAACTCGACAACACGGGCACGACGTGACATTTCTGGCGTATACATCATTCCATCACGGTGTTCGCCATAAACAATATAAGCACCTGATGCCTGTAGCGCATGAGTTAGTGCGTCTTTATCATTGCATAAGACGATACCGTTATCATAGGGTGTATTTAAGGTTTTATGGCCATCGACAGAAAAAGAATTTGCCGTCTCCATCCCTTGGGTTAAATGCTTTAGCTTTTCTGCACCCGCAGCCCACAAACCAAAAGCACCATCCACATGTACCCAAGCTTGTGCGGCATGTGCACGTGCACAGAGTGTTGATAAGTCATCAAAGGCCCCTGAGTTCACATTACCGGCTTGCACAATTAAAATAGTATGACTATCTAAATCAGGCACTTCATCGGTTTTTATTCTACCTTGCTTATCGGTATCCACCCACTCAACCGTATCAGTACCAAAACCAAGTAATGCAACAGCTTTTATAACTGTCGCATGCGCACCGCGCCCAGCAATGATTCGAATCTTAGGTGCACCATGAAAACCCTGTTTATTTATATCCCACCCTAAATCGCGAAGTAATCGATAACGGGCTGCGGCCAACCCACAGAAAGTAGCCATTGACGTTCCACTCACAAAGCCTGCGACAACGTTATCAGGTAATGTAAATAACTGTCTGAGCCAACGCTGTGTAATGTCTTCTAATACGGATACGATAGGAGAGGTAACATAAAGTGCTGCATTTTGATCCCAAAAATCGGACAACCAGCGCGCCGCTAACCCTGCCGGCACAATAGCGCCATTAACCAGACCAAAATAACGCCCACCTATTTGTGCTACGGTCGCGGGAGAGCCAATATGGTGAAGTTCAGAAAGGATATTTTGCGTCGAGGTTGATTGTATCGGCAGTGGCTTATCAAGCTTATGTAAATTCTCTAACGCGTTATGCGTAGGATATACACCTCTGTTAGAAATACTATCTGCGTACTCATAAGCATACTGTTTAGCCTGCTCAAATATGTGCTTTTCATTCATTTCCTGAAACATTTTATCGCGAATTGATAAAGTCATCACTTACCTCTTATACGCTATAAATAGTGGGGTCGTTATTGTACTCATTGGTATCAGTCGCTATAGTAGTGTAAATACAAGAGACAATACATGTACAATTAATTTACTAATTAAATGACTGTACTGGTACTTTAACCATGACAGTTGCGAGTAAAAAATGCCACTAATCTCAATTAACCCTCAAGATACGCTACCGCTGGTTGAACAAATCGTGCAAGGGCTGGCACAGCTGATCGATCTGCAAAAAATACGTACGGGCTCTCGCCTGCCCTCTATACGCCAGTTCGCACTAGAACACCAAGTCAGCCGGTTCACCGTTGTTCAAGCATATGACCGCCTAGTCGCATCAGGGCACTTGCGCTCACGTAAGGGATCAGGCTTTTATGTCAGCCAAATCGCAACGAACGTTATCAAACAAGGGGCTGAGGTCAGTGAGCTGGATCAAGCTGTCGATGTACTATGGGTACTGAAACGCTACCTGCACGATGAATCTAAACATTTTCAGCTGGGCTGTGGGTGGTTACCGGCAGATTGGCTAGATGCCAATATGATAAGACGCGCGCTGCGGCAGGTCTCTAGAGAGCCCGCTAGTGCATTGGTTCAGTATGGCCGAGGCCAGGGTTACCTGCCATTGCGTTATGCACTGGTTCAACGATTAGAAGAACAAGGGATTAACGCATCGGTTGAACAAGTGCTTACCACCAATGGTGTCTCACATGCACTGGATTTGATTGGTCGTTATTTTATACGCCGAGGTGATATTGTACTGGTTGATGATCCGGCCTATTTTAATCTGTATGGATGCTTACAGGCATTAGGTGCAAAAGTGATTGGTATTGCGCGCCGACGAGATGGTCCAAATATCGAACAGATGACCAAAATACTTAAGCAACACAAGGTGACACTCTTTATTACCAGTAGTCTTCTCCAAAACCCAACTGGTTTGTGCATCTCACCGCCTATAGCATTTCAATTATTAAGCTTAGCAAACCAGTTTAATTTTCTTATTGTTGATGATGATATCTACGGCGATTTTCATTCAGAAAAAGGTCAACACCTAGCAATGCTTGATCAGTTGCAACGGGTTATTCATGTTAGTAGCTTCTCTAAGACAATTTCTGGTAGTCTGCGGGTAGGTTATATCGCATGCGACAAAAAAATTGCAGCCGAATTACTTAACCTAAAACTACTAACTTGTTTCACTTGCAGTGAACTTAACGAACGCATCATATATGAAATTTTAAAAGAAGGTCTTTACCGTAAACACTTAAATCGACTACGAAAAAAGTTGGATATTGCACGCGATAAAACACTCCAACAATTAGAGACCCTAGGCATCTACTCGGCAATAGAATCAACACAAGGATATTTTATTTGGGCAAAACTACCTGAACACAATGGCACCACGGCCAATGCCGCCGCAATAACGACTAGAGCATTACAACACGACATGATGCTTGCACCTGGAAATACATTCAGTTTATCACCGGGTATTTCTTCATATATGCGCTTTAATATTGCCTATTTTTATCAGCAACCAAAAGCCTTTGAATTATTACAACAGTTATTGACCTCATCGTAATAGTTATTAAATAAGTTCAATGATCATTTTAACCGGATGGGACATCAAATTTTTTATCCTTCGTTCATATCTAAGTATCAAAGTGTATCTGGCGTTTTATTTTTTATGAAGCGCAGCAATTTGCTCATCACTGTAACCCAATATATCACGTAATACAGCTTCATTATGCTCCCCTAACATCGGCGGTGGACGAGTCAATGTGATCGGTGTGCGTGAAAAGTGTATCGGATTACCCACTTGCGGTACTTGCCCCGCTACGGCATGAGGCAAGTCAACAACCATGTTGCGTGCACGAATCTGTGGGTCATTGAAAACTTGGTCAATCTCATTAATGGGGCCACAAGGCACGCCTACGGTATCAAGTAGTTGCAACCAATAGGCTGTAGGGTGCTGTACTAAATAAGTTGCGATTTTTTCACAGAGCTCATCGCGATACTCTACTCGCTGCGGATTATGAGAGAACTTATCATCGCAAGCAAGCTCTGGGCAACCGGCAGCGTTACAAAACTGTGTGAACTGTTTGTCATTACCTACGGCTAAAATCATATGGCCATCAGCGGTGGCAAATACTTGATAAGGAACAATATTAGGATGCGCATTGCCCATGCGCCGGGGGGTATCACCACCCACTAAATAATTCATTGCTTGATTTGCCAATGTGGCCGCTTGCACATCAAATAATGCGAGATCAATGTGCTGCCCCTTGCCTGATTTCTCGCGCTCAGCAAGTGCAGCTTGAACGGCAATAGTCGCATACAAACCCGTCATTATATCCGCCAGTGCCACGCCTACTTTTTGCGGACCCGCACCAGGTTGACCATCGGGCTCGCCGGTAACACTCATTAAGCCCCCCATCGCTTGAATCATAAAATCGTAGCCTGCTCGCTGCTTATAAGGGCCGGTTTGTCCAAAGCCGGTAATAGAGCAATACACGAGTTTAGGGTTTATTTGCGATAGAGAGGCATAGTCTAACCCGTATTTTTTCAAGCCATCGACTTTATAATTTTCAAGCATCACATCACAACAACAAGCTAAATCCTTAATGGCCTGCTGCCCGGCTGTTGTCGTGATATCGATGACCACCGATTGCTTACCGCGATTAGCCGCCAAGTAATAGGCGGACTCTGATGTTGGGCTGCCCTCGTCATCATCTAAAAACGGGGGGCCCCACTGGCGTGTATCATCACCCACTTCGGGTCGCTCAACTTTAATGACCTCAGCGCCGAGATCGGCCAATAACTGCCCTGCCCAAGGGCCGGCTAATATGCGGCTTAAATCCAGTACGCGAATATGTGATAGCGGCTGCCCCATCGCTTTATTCACCGGTAAATGCCTGAATGCCCGTTTGTGAGCGCCCTAAAATCAGCGCGTGAATATCGTGTGTACCCTCGTAGGTATTCACTGTTTCTAGATTAGCCATATGCCGAAATACCGGAAATTCATCAGAGATACCATTGCCACCGAGCATATCTCTGGCGGTGCGGGCAATGTCTAAGGCTTTGCCACAGGAGTTGCGTTTGAGCAGTGATATCAGCTCAGGCGACAGCTGGCCTTTGTCATGCAAGCGAGCGGCCTGTAAACACCCTTGTAACCCCAGCGCAATTTCAGTTTGCATATCGGCAAGTTTTTTCTGGATCAATTGGTTAGCCGCCAACGGGCGACCAAATTGTTTTCGATCAAGCACATATTGGCGAGCCGTGTGCCAACAGGCCTCAGCAGCGCCTAGTGCACCCCAAGAAATACCCAAACGGGCATTGTTTAAACACCCCATAGGGCCTTTTAAACCCACGACATTAGGCAGCAGGTTCTCTTCGGGTACAAAAACATTATGCATGACAATCTCGCCGGTAATCGATGCACGTAAAGAGAGTTTACCCTCTATTTTTGGTGCACTTAAGCCGTCAAACCCCTTTTCAAGTACAAAACCACGCACACGATCACCATCGCTTTTATCCTTTGCCCACACGACAAATACATCGGCAATGGGTGAGTTTGAGATCCACATTTTTGCGCCATTTAAACAATACCCACCGTCGACTTTTTTAGCGTGCGTTACCATGCCACCGGGGTCTGAACCGTGATCGGGCTCAGTTAATCCAAAACAGCCTATCCACTCACCACGTGCCAGCTTTGGCAGATATTTTTCACGCTGAGATTCATTGCCGTAGGCATAGATCGGGTACATCACAAGGCTCGACTGAACACTCATCATTGAGCGATAACCGGAATCTATTCGTTCTATTTCACGGGCTATCAAGCCGTAACTGACATAACTGGTGCCAGAGCAACCATAGCCATCGATCGTTGGCCCCAGCAAACCCAACTCACCCATTTCGCGGAATATGTCAGGGTCTGTGTGCTCTTGTGCATAGGCTTCACGAATGCGAGGCTGTAGTTTGTCGCTGGCAAAATCACGGGCAGAATCTCTGATCAAACGCTCTTCATCGGTTAGTTGCTGATCGAGTAAAAAAGGGTCTTGCCAATCAAAATTGGCCCATTGTGTCGTGCTCACTGTGTCTATCCTCATTGATTATTGCGCTATAAACACGATAGCTTATTTAAAAACATTAAAATAATATATCTTTTTAATATTAATCATATATTATATTTATATATGGATATTCGACAACTTGAAATACTAGCCAGTGTCGCCAAACACCGCAGTTTTACCCGGGCCTCACAAGAGCTGCATATCGTACAACCCGCTATTAGTATTGCCATTCGCAAACTTGAAGCGGAGGTTGGCGTCACCTTGTTTAATCGATCAGGCAAGAAAGCCCTATTGACCAACGAAGGTGAACGCTTATATCAACACGCACAAATTATGCTCAAACAGCGCGAGTTAGCATTACTGGAAATGCGTGAACTTAAAGGGTTAGAGCAAGGAGAGGTGCGTATCGCCATGCCGTCAATGCATGCATCGTATTTCTTTCCGCCGTTGTTTAGTCGTTTTATTCAACGCCATCCAGGGTTAAAAATTCACGTACAAGAAGCAGGCACGCGCGAAGTGCAGCAAGCATTACTTGAAGGCACTATCGAGTTGGGTGTTGTGATGGTTGACGAGGCGCCAGAGAATTTACATATTCGCCCATTTTTAACCGAGCAGATGATGGTATTAGTGAGCCCTGAACATCGTTTTGCAAAAAAGCAAAGTATTCGTTTTACACAGTTTGCACAAGAACCTCTGATCCTACCCCACGATGGTTATTTTATGCGAGAAACGATTAATCGCTTAAGCCAGCAAAACGATACGGCGATTACAATTGCGTTTGAAACTAACCTGATGTTGCTCACTAAACAGCTAGTGCTGGATAATCACGGAATCAGTACAGCAATGTCAATGGTACTGGAAAATGAAACGGACATGGTGGGCCTACCATTTAACCCACCTATTGACTTTCATATGGGAATTGCCTGGAAGAAAAACCACTATCTATCGCAATCAAATCAAGCCTTTGTCGATTTTTTGCTCTCAACATCACTGTAGCGATACACAGATATAACACACAACTACGTAATAATCGTAACGATTATTTATGCATGTAGAACATCACCTAGTTACGAAGGTTTAACTTTTGGCAATTATTTTTTACTGATAGTACTTTTTTAATAAATATTTTCCCACCAAGCGGGTCAAATTATAACCGACCAATAAACCCAAAAAATTATACGGCATTGAAAGTCCAACAATTAGCCAGCCAACTACTAACCCTGTTGTTGCCGCCCAAATAAAAGCATCGATCATGACGGATAAAGAAGGGAAGTAACCTGTTTGCATCTCGTGAATGGCCCACAGTAACCCACCGGGGATTAACGCAACAAGAATAGACACAACAAGAATAGCCATACAAACGCACCCATCCGACTGCGGCCAAAAACATTAATCTCCATTAAGGGAGATAATAATAAACATCCGCCACACACGAAAAGCCAGCTAAAAAAAGTAAAAAAAACCGTTGAATATAATTTTTCATGCTAATTATTGTGGGTAATATTTGCCAGTTATTATTGTCGATAATTACGATCGGCAATTATACAGGCACCAAATATTTACATAGGCAATATAAAAAAGTGCAGCAGGTATATTAAGAGTGGAGAGCGTCTATTTTATCCATGCGCTG
>Ga0193959_1000609_pt1 | contig 14498 bp, 18 predicted proteins | sample FB_2_MG_FD_140333 | JGI IMG/M metagenome (GOLD analysis project Ga0193959, IMG submission 140333) | Microbial mat bacterial communities from the Broadkill River, Lewes, Delaware, United States - FB_2_MG | ecosystem: Environmental > Aquatic > Freshwater > River > Microbial mats | place: USA... | reverse complement strand
CAGAAAATTTAAGGCAATTAAAGGAATTACACCTTCAGAATACAGAAAAAAACATTAAATAAACCCAAGCTCTTTTTGAAGTTTTTTAGTAAGACTTTTTACTACTAAATTATACGAATGATCAATCAATTCTATAATTAATTTTTTAGGAACGTTGCCCTCAATGGTAATGGTATTCCAATGTTTTTTATTCATATGGTAACCTTCAATAATGTCTACATATTGGGCTCTAAGCTCTATGGCTTTTTCTGGATCACATTTTAAATTTACCGTGGAAGGATGATGTTCTAAACCAGCTAAAGCAAACATTTTATTGGCAACTTTAAATACCAACGTTTGTTCATCAAAAGGAAAACTTTCAGTTACATATTTTTTGGCTAAACAATACTCTCTAAATTCTTCAATATTCATAGTTAGTTTAATTTATTTGTTTCAGAATTTGGTAAAACCATTTGTGAATAATTTAGTTTCCAACCAGATGTTTCAAGTAATTTTTCAATCATTAAAATGGTGTCTAAGGCTTCTTTTTTGGCAGAGTTTAATAAACCGCTTTCAGGAATTTTTTCAATAATAAACTTTTTTGATTCTTTATTGAGTTCGGTTAAATCAGTTGCATTAAATTTATTAAAAAAGCCATCAACTTTGTCATAATATTTCACTTCAGTTTCAACGGTTAAAACCTTTGGTTCGGGGAAATGAGTTAATATAATTTCTTTTTTATCCTTATTTGATTCTAATTGAATTTGTGATAAATCAAAACCAACATGTACTTTTGCATTAATTAATAAAATAGCTTTCTTTTTGCTCGAAATAATGTTTAAGAAACGGTTTTTTGTGTTCTCATAATGATAAATTTCGGCAAAGTCTCCTTCAACAGAAATTAGCTTACACACACTTTTAATTTTTTCAATTAAAACAACAGATTGCTTTTCAGTTTTTTCGTAATCTTTCTTTTTGTAAAAAAATGAAAAGCCAAAGTAGCTAAGAAGTATACCAAATAAAGTTCCTAAAAGTAATTCCATAATTTTTTGAAGTTATTCAAAGATAAGAAACTTCATTAAACAATAAACAAATCACTTGCAATACCATCGGCTAAAAATTTCCCTTTAGTTGTTGTTGTTAAAATAGTTGTATGTTGCTTGTTTTGTTGAATTTCTAAAAGTCCTTTTTTAATAAAAGGCATTGATTTTTTAGTTATAAATGCCAAATAGTAGTTCCCAAACTCTTTTTCAATTAATTCAAAAGAAACTCCCCAAATGGTTCTTAAGCCTGTCATAATATACTCATTAAATCGGTTTTCAATAGTAAGTGTTTCTTTTTCTAAAGGTAAAATGTTTTCTGAAAGAGATTTGATATATTTTGCATTGTTTGAAATATTCCAAGCGCGTTCAAGCTTGTTAAACGAATGTGCAGAAGGGCCAATTCCAACATATTTTTTACCTAGCCAATAAGAAGTATTGTGTTTAGAGAAATAATTTTTTTTACCAAAATTTGAAATTTCATATTGAATAAGACCTTGTTTTTTGGTTTCTTCTACCAGTAGGTTAAAATGTTCTAAAGCCAAATTTTCATTAATTGGAGAAATTTTACCTTTTTTAATAAAAGTATGTAGTGCTGTTTTTTCTTCAACGGTGAGTGCATAACTTGAAATGTGAGGAACATTATACTCAAAAGCAATATTTAAATTTTGTATCCATTTTTCAATGCTCATGTTAGGCACTCCGTAAATTAAATCAATGGTTATATTATCAAAATATTGAGTAACTTCTTTTAAGCATTTTTTGGATTCTTCAGCAGTATGCGCTCTATTCATAAACTTTAAATCGTCTTCAAAAAAAGATTGAATTCCAATGCTTAATCGGTTAATAGGAGAGTTGGCAAGTTCTTTAATTTTTTTTGAAGTTAAATCATCAGGATTTGCTTCAAGGGTAATTTCAGGATTGTTAATTACCTTGTAGTTTTTATAAATAGCTGATATTAAAGCTTCTATTTCTTTAATTGTTAAAAGTGATGGAGTGCCTCCGCCAAAATAAATAGTTTCTATTTCATCATTTTCAAGTTCATTTTTTCTTAAAATTAATTCTTTTATTAAAGAAGCCATCATTTCTTCTTTTCTTTTTAAAGAAGTAGAAAAATGAAAATCGCAGTAGTAACACGCTTGTTTACAGAATGGTATGTGTAAATAAATTCCAGACAAAAGAGGTGTGGTTTTTAGTTGTTAAATGTACGCTTTTAAAAAAATATATAAAAGGTGATTTTTGTTACCTAAATTGTGAAAACTGAATTGTATTTTTGATTAAAACCCATAGTTATGTATGTACATATAGTTTCATTTAAAGTTAAAGATGGAGAAGGGATTTCTTTTGTTGAATTGCAAAAGTTTGAAGAATTAACCGAAGCAAAACCTGCTGGCTTAGATCATTTTCATATTTTTAAAGATAGAAATGAAGAAAATAGGTTTTTTTTGGTAGAATATTGGAATTCAAAAAAGGACAAAGAAAAAATGGAAATTTCAAAAGAATATCAACTTTTTAGAGAGCATCGAAAATTAGTAATTGATAAACGTTACGAAACTTTTGAATGTGATGTTGTTGTTTAATTATTTTTTTACTCTATTTCCATTTTGTTTTACAAAGGCAGCCCAACCTGTATAGCTTTTGCCAGCAGTTATTTTTTCATTGTTGTAAAAATGACAAACAGCTGCTGCTAGACCATCTGTAGCGTCTAAATTTTTAGGTAAGTTTTTCAATTTTAATAAACTTTGTAGCATTTTGGCGACTTGTTCTTTGCTGGCATTTCCATTACCTGTTATTGCCATTTTTATTTTTTTGGGAGAATACTCTGTAATTGGTACTTCCCTTGATAAGCCTGCAGCCATTGCAACACCTTGAGCACGTCCTAGTTTTAACATAGACTGAACATTTTTGCCAAAAAATGGAGCTTCAATAGCAATTTCATCTGGGTGATAAGTTTCAATCAAATGTATGGTGCGTTCAAAAATTAATTTCAGTTTTACGTAATGATCATCGTATTTTTTAAGCATTAATTCATCTAATTGAATTAATTCCATTTTTTTATTAACTACTTTAATCAATCCAAACCCCATAATAGTGGTTCCTGGATCAATTCCTAATATGATTTTTTCTGAACTCAATTATTTGTTTATTTGTAAAATCAAATGTACAACATCTTGCATAAATATAAACGGACTCTTTTTTTTATTGTAAAACTAATCATAGTATTTGGTGCATTTTACTTTATATATCAAAAGTTGATGAATAATGGACTTTTGACTATTGGTGAATTGAAGTTACAAGTTTCAGTTTTGTGGACTCACAGTGCTTGGATGCTTCTTTTATTGCTTTTGTTGACAGATTTAAATTGGCTGTTGGAAATAATAAAATGGCAAAATTTGGCTTCTGTAGAAAAAAAAATCACATTTTTTGAAGCTTATGAGCAATGTTTTGCGTCCTTAACTGCATCAATGATAACACCTAATAGAATTGGCGAATATGGAGCTAAAGCTCTTTTTTATAAAGTTCCAAATAGAAAAAATATTATGGGATTAAATTTGTTAGGAAATTTGAGCCAGTTGGTTACAACATCTTTTTTTGGGGTTATTGGACTGGTATTTTTTTTAATCAATTTCAAGGTTCAAACTCCAAAAATAAAGATTCAATATAGCTTAATTTTTGTGATTATAATTGTTTTAGTCATTCTATTTATAAGAAACGATAATTTTAAGAAAGCCAAACTATTTTTAAGACAAATTTCAAAAAAAACATACTTTTTAACACTAGCGTTAGCTGTTTTTAGGTACTTAGTTTTTACACATCAATTTTATTTTTTAATAATTTTATTTGAGTTGAATGTTGATTATTTTACCGCTATGTATTTAATTTTTAGTACTTATTTTATTGCCTCAGTTTTACCAAGTTTAACAATTTTTGATTGGGTAATAAAAGGTTCAGTAGCAATTTTTGTTTTTGGTTTTGTTGAAGTAAATGAGCTTACAATTGTAACCATTACAACTTTTATGTATTTGCTAAATTTTGTAATCCCTGCAATTATAGGTAGTATTTTTGTTTTTAATTATAAACCCATATCTAACAAATGATTTATTTTATTGGTATTATTGCTTTTAGTTATTTTTTATTGATAACTTCATTTATCATTGGGTTTGATAAAATTAAGAATGTTAGTAATAAAGATTTATCTCCCAAAAATAAATTTTCAATTCTAGTTCCTTTTAGAAATGAAGCTGACAATCTCTCTAACTTATTACAATCAATTTTAAATATAAAGTATCCAAAAAATAAGTTTGAAATAATCTTAATTAATGATGATTCTTCAGATGATTCTGAATTGATAGTGTTCAATTTTATAAAACAACATCCGCATATAAATAGTACTTTAATTAATAATGAAAGAAACTCAAATTCGCCTAAAAAAGATGCGGTAAATACAGCCATAAAAATTGCAAAATTTGAATGGATTGTAACTACAGATGCCGATTGTAAAGTTCCAAAATTATGGTTACAATTATTTAATCAAACTATTGAAAAAAACAAATGTCTCTTTATTGCAGCTCCTGTAAAATTCAAAAAGGGCAAAGGTTTGTTATACCATTTTCAAAACTTAAATTTTTTAAGTTTGATAGGTAGTACTTTAGGAAGTTTTGGAATTAACAAACCCATAATGTGTAATGGCGCTAATTTATGCTATAATAAAGCATTGTTTATAAAACTAAATGGTTTTAAAGGAAATGAAATGGTAGCCAGTGGCGATGATATTTTTTTAATGGAGAAAATTTCACAAACTTACCCTAAAAAAATAAGCTATTTAAAATCGCTTGATGCTACAGTTGAAACTTTGTCAGAGCAAAAAGAACGATTATTTTATAATCAGCAATTGCGTTGGGCAGCCAAAACAACAGCCTATAAAAACCAGTTTTCCAGAATAGTTGGTTTATTAGTTTTTTTTAATAATTTATCATTGATACTTTTAGGAGTTTCAGCAGTATTTTATCCAATTTATGGAAGCTTTTTTTTAATATTTTTTCTTTTAAAATTAGTTTTAGATAGCATTTTAATCCTTAAAACATCATTTTTTTTAAAAAGTACAGAATCTCTTATATATTATCCGTTAATAAGTGTTTTCCACCCTTTCTTTATTATTTTGATAGCTTTAATGTCATTGTTTAAAACAACATATAAGTGGAAAGAAAGGCGGTTTGAAAAATAGTTTATTTAGTTTCAAATAAATTAGTAATTATACTTTCGGCATTAAACCATAAATAAAGTATAATAATTAATAATACTACCAACAGCATCCCTCTTTTATAATTTGGTTTTTTGCGTTTTTTAAATCGTTGACCTTCCATAGTATGTGCATTTAATAACTACTTTTTTATTGCTCGTAACATTTCTCTTTTTCCTGGAGGACCAGGTAGTTTTTCAACTAAAAAACCTACAGTTTGTAAAGCCCTTCTTACACTTCCTTTAGCACTGTAAGTTACTAAAACTCCATTAGGTTTTAAAGCATTGTACATTTTTTTAAAAATTTCTTCTGTCCATAATTCAGGTTGTACTCTTGCTCCAAAAGCATCGAAATAAATTAAATTAAAAATGTTTTTATCATTTATTTCATTAAAAAGCTGCTTTCTTTTGATTAAAGAAAATGACTTAGAGATGTGATGTTTTTCTTCCCATTTTTGCTGGTGCATTTGTTTAAAAATGCTATTAAATGTTATGGCATTTAATTGTGAAACATAATTTAATTTTTCAATTTCATCAAGAGCAACAGGGTAAGCTTCTATACCAACGTAATCTATTACCAAACCTGTTTTAGGTGCTTCTAAAAAAGTAATAAAACTGTTTAAACCAGTTCCAAAACCAATTTCTAAAATAGAAATGTGTTGTTTGGAAAATAATGACAACCCATTTTTTATAAATACGTGTTTAGCTTCTTGGATTGCTCCATGTTTTGAGTGGTATTGCTCATTCCATTCAGGCAAGTGAATGGTTGAAGATCCATCAGAGGTTATAATTATTTCTCTTTTCAATATTTAGTTAATAAGTAATTTTTTGATTCTAGGAATGGGACCTGTACACGTTGTTTTATGACACGCAATGCAAGAATTTACCATGAGGTTAAATTGTTCTTTAACCTTTTCTTGTGAAGCGGTAAAAATAGCTTGCTGATTTTTAATAAATGTTTTTGAAAAAACTTCAAAACTTTCAGTTCTATCTTTTGGATTTGTTAAAACAGCAGAGTGAATATCTAAAAATTTAGTCGAAAAATCGCCAATAGCTTCTTTGTTAACAATCTTTTGTTTAAGAGTTTCATTGGTTTTATACATTTCTTCCATCAGCAAAGCCATTTCAGAAAATTCATACATTACCAATTCTTCATTCGGATTTTTTAATTCTTTAGCTTTATTTGAGTTACAAGCCAAAAACAGTCCATAACTTATAAATAAAATAATAACTTTTTTCATTATTCTTTCATTAACACACCGTTAGCCTCAAAAGATAAAGTGTATTTAGGTTCCGTAATTTTTGAAATTTCTTCTTTTGATTTACCAGCATCTTCAGCAAAATGGCGTAATTCTTCAACGGTGGTAGTAGTTACAAAAGCTTTTCCGTTAACAATTACTTCTCTTCCATCTGAATTAAGAGGCATGAAAAAGCCATAATCTTTAAATTTCACAAATGATTCTTGATTATTTCCTAAATCTAAATTCATCCAACAACCTTTGCTTTTACAAACAGAATTGATTTTAGAACTAAATTTTACATGGATAGTATCTCCTTCTTTTAATCCTTTATAGTTGGTTGCCATTTGCTCTTTCGATATCACATTACTATCATTAATTGTATCTCCAAAAGAAAGGTAGGTAATCTGTTGTTTTTCAATATTTTTATTGTTTTCATTTTTACATGAAGCTAAAAAAAATAAAGACAAAACTACTAATATGGTATTTTTTTTCATTTCAATTTATTTAAATTCAACATTTTAGGCAAATATATTAAAAATAAGCAATTAACTTAAGTGAGGTTTGAAATTATTAATTAAAAAAAATAAGTAATTTTGTTTAAATTAAATTTAGACGCGTTATGGCTTTACATATAGAAAAAATTGAAAAATCAAAAATTTCAGAAGTTGATTTTAACAACTTAAAATTTGGTCAGGTTTTTACAGATCATATGTTTGAATGTGATTATGAAAATGGTGAATGGCAAACTCCAAAAATTAGACCTTATCAAGCACTTTCTTTTGATCCTTCTGCTAAAGTATTTCATTACGGACAAGCTGTTTTTGAAGGAATGAAAGCTTATAAAGATGATAATGATGATGTTTGGTTATTTAGACCAGATCAAAATCAAGAGCGAATTAATAAGTCTGCAGAGCGTTTAGATATGCCTCCTTTTCCAAAAGATTACTTTTTTGAAGGATTAACAACATTAATTAAAATGGATCGTGATTGGGTTCAAAAAGGAGCTGACAACTCATTGTACATTAGACCTTTTGTTATTTCAACTGAGAATTGTGTATCTGCATCATCATCTAACAAATATAAATTTATGATTATTTGTTCACCAGTACAAGCATATTATGCAGGTGAAGTAAGAGTTGTTTTTGCAGATAAATATAGTAGAGCGGCTAATGGTGGAGTTGGTTATGCAAAAGCTGCTGGTAATTATGCAGCATCATTTTATCCTGCAAAATTAGCAGCGAAAGAAGGATATCAACAAGTGTTATGGACCGATGCAGCAAATCATGAATTTTTGGAAGAAGCTGGTACTATGAATGTGTTTTTTAGAGTTAATGATACCTTATTAACGGCTCCAACAAGTGATAGAATTTTAGATGGAGTAACACGTAAAAGTATCATTCAATTTGCTGAAGATAAAGGAATAAAAGTAGAAGTAAGACCAGTTAGAGTTACTGAAATTATTGAAGCTGCTAAAAAAGGTGAATTAAAAGAAATGTTTGGAGCTGGAACAGCAGCGGTAATTAGCCCTATTTTAGGATTTGCTCACAAAGGTGAAAAATTTGAACTCCCTAAGATTGACGATAGCTACGCTTCTTTTATCAAAAAAAGTATTACAGATATTCAACGAAATAAAGCTGAAGATAAATTTGGTTGGAGATTTCAAGTGAAATAAATCAAATCATTTTTAGAAATCTTGTCTAAAATTATAAGTTTTTATACATTGCATACGCTTAAACAATCGGATTTTTATCCGATTGTTTGGCATATTTATTGGTTTTAATTTAGTAAAATACCATTTATGACTACCTTAGAAGAAGCTAAAAATAAGTTACAAGAAAAAGGGTTTTTAGATGTAGAAACCCCAAAAGATATTAATTATGTTGAAGAAATTAATAGACTTAGAAAGGAAAAGAATGCAGTAATTTTAGCTCATTATTATCAAGAAGATGCCATACAGGATATTGCAGATTTTGTTGGAGATAGTTTAGCATTGGCTCAAAAGGCAGCGACTACAAATGCAGATGTTATAGTTTTTGCAGGGGTTCATTTTATGGCTGAAACAGCTAAAATCTTGAACCCGACCAAAAAAGTATTATTACCAGATTTAAAAGCTGGTTGCTCTTTAGCAGATTCTTGTCCTCCAGCTGACTTTGAAGTTTTTAAAAAACAACACCCAAATCATTTAGTTGTTTCGTATGTGAATACTTCAGCTGAAATTAAAGCTTTAACAGATATTGTTTGTACATCGTCAAATGCAGAGAAAATTATAAATTCGATACCTAAAGAACAACCAATTATTTTTGCACCCGATAGAAATTTAGGCGCTTGGTTAATTAAAAAAACAGGTAGAGATATGTTGCTTTGGGACGGAGCTTGTATGGTTCATGAAGCATTTTCAATTGATAAAATTTTAAATTTATATGCTGAAAATCCAGGAGCTGAAATCATTGCACATCCAGAGTCTGAAGCTCATTTACTAAAAGTATCCAAATATGTTGGTTCAACTTCTGGGTTATTAAATTATGTAAAAACTAGTAAAGCTAAAACTTTTATTGTGGCTACTGAGGTTGGTATTTTACATAAAATGCGACAAGAATCACCAGATAAAATTTTAATTCCTGCACCTGTAGAAGACGATAGCTGTAATTGTAGTGAGTGTTTTTATATGAAGATGAATACCATGAAAAAATTATATTTGTGCTTAAAACACGAACTACCTAATGTTGATGTTGACCCAGAGCTAAGTAAAAAGGCGCTGGTTTCAATTGAACGCATGTTGGAGCTTTCCAAATAACCATTTATATGAATGAATGCTGAAAAAAAAATACATAAAACTGATTTTTTAATTATTGGTTCAGGTATCGCTGGACTTACATTTGCTTTAAAAACAGCAACTCATTTTAAAGACGCTACAATTACCATAGTAACTAAAAATGAAAAAAATGAATGCAATACCAAATATGCTCAAGGAGGTATTTCAACAGTTTGGGATAAAACAGTAGATTCATTCGATCAACACATAAAAGATACTTTAATTGCTGGTGATGGTATTTGTGATGAAGAAGTAGTTGAAATGGTGGTAAAAGAAGCACCTAAACGTTTACAAGAACTTATTGATTGGGGAACTAAATTTGATAAAGATAAAAATGGAACCTATTCTTTAGGTAGGGAAGGAGGTCACTCACAAGATAGAATTTTACATCACAAAGATATTACTGGAGCTGAAATAGAGAGAGCTCTTATTGAACAAGTTGAAAAATCAGAAAACATCAATTTTTTAACATATCATTATGCAATTGATTTAATAACTGAGCATCAAGTAAAAAAGAAACAAACAAAAAGACAAGAGAAAATTACTTGTTATGGAGCTTATGTATTAGATGAGAAAAAGAGCATTGTTAAAACTTTTTCATCAAAGGTTACAATGTTGGCATCAGGTGGTATAGGTCAGGTTTATATTACTACAACTAACCCAGTAATTGCAACAGGTGATGGAATTGCTATGGCCTATAGAGCAAAAGCTGAAATATCAGATGTTGAATTTATACAATTTCACCCAACAGCGCTGTACAATCCAGGAGAATACCCAGCGTTTCTTATTTCTGAAGCAGTTAGAGGTGAAGGAGCAATTTTAAGAGATTTTAATGGAAAACGCTTTATGCACAAATATGATGAACGTGAAGAATTAGCTTCGCGTGACATTGTTGCTCGAGCTATAGACAATGAACTTAAAAAAAGTGGAGCTCCGCATGTATATCTAGATTGTACACATATTAACTTTGAAGAATTTCAGAAGCATTTCCCAAATATCACTGAAAAATGTATGAGTTTAGGGATTGACGTGAGGAAAGACTTTATTCCAGTATTACCAGCGCAACATTATATTTGTGGAGGTGTAAATGTTAATAAAAAAGGAAAAACCTCCATTAAAAACTTATATGCAAGTGGCGAAGTTACTAGGTCAGGGCTTCATGGAGCAAATAGATTAGCCTCTAACTCATTATTAGAAGGATTGGTTTTTTCACATAATGCTTTTGAAAATTTAAAAAAACGTTTTTCAAAAATTAAATTTCCGAAGCAAATACCTGTTTGGAATGATAGCGGTGTTGTTAAAAACATGGAAAAAATATTAATTACTCATGATAGAAATGAGGTGAAGACAATTATGAGTAATTATGTAGGAATTGTACGTTCAAATGAGCGATTATTACGTGCAGAAAGAAAATTAAAAGTATTGTATGAAGATAATAAAAGATTATACGACCATTCCGAACTATCGGTAGATTTGTGTGAGCTTAGAAATCTTATTACTACTGCATATTTAATAACGCAATTCTCTAAAACTAGAAAAGAAAATAAAGGTGGTTTTTACAGCGCTGATTTAGTAAATGAGTTATAAATATAATTGTCAATATGTGATAATAAAAAAAACCGTTCTTTTGAACGGTTTTTTTTATTTTTTATTTACTCATTTCAGTAAAATATTTATAAAATAATGGAATGGTTTCAATACCCTTTAAGTAATTGAAAACCCCAAAATGTTCGTTTGGAGAATGAATGGCATCGCTATCTAAACCAAATCCCATTAAAATAGTTTTGCTTTTAAGTTCTTTTTCAAATAGAGCAACAATTGGTATACTGCCTCCCGAACGCTGAGGAATTGCAGGAATGCCAAAAGTTTCTGTATAAGCTTTATTAGCTGCTTGGTATCCAATATTGTTAATTGGAGTAACATAGCCTTGACCTCCATGATGAGGTGTAACTTTTACTTTTACAGCTTTAGGAGCTATATTTTTAAAATGTTTTGTGAATAATTCTGTAATTTCTTTCCAATCTTGATTTGGAACTAAACGCATAGAAATTTTTGCATACGCTTTACTTGCAATTACTGTTTTGGCTCCTTCACCAGTATAGCCTCCCCATATACCATTTACATCTAAAGTTGGCCGAATTGAATTTCTTTCATTTGTTGTATAACCTGTTTCTCCATATACATCATCAATATCTAAAGCTTTTTTATAATTTTCTAATGAAAAAGGAGCTTTGGCCATTTCAGCTCTTTCTTGAGACGATAATTCTTCAACCTTATCGTAGAAGCCAGGAATAGTAATATGATTATTAGAATCATGCAAAGAAGCAATCATTTTTGTTAACACATTAATTGGATTTGCAACAGCACCTCCATATAAACCAGAGTGTAAATCTCTGTTAGGGCCAGTAACTTCAACTTCAACATAACTCAACCCTCTTAATCCAGTAGTGATAGATGGTTGTGAATTTGAAATCATTCCAGTATCTGAAATTAAAATAACATCGTTCGCAAGTTTTTCTTGATTTCGTTCTACAAACCAAGCCAAACTTGATGAGCCAATTTCTTCTTCACCTTCAATCATAAATTTAACATTACATGGAAGATTACCAGTTTCTGTCATGTATTCCAATGCTTTTACATGCATATACATTTGACCTTTATCATCACAAGCGCCACGTGCAAAAATGGCTCCGTCAGGATGTTTTTCTGTATTTTTAATAACAGGCTCAAATGGAGGGGAATCCCATAATTCTATAGGATCAGCAGGTTGAACATCATAATGTCCATAAACCAAAACAGTAGGTAAATCTTTATTTATTATTTTTTCTCCGTAAACTATTGGGTAGCCTGGAGTATCACATATTTCAACGTGGTTACAGCCAGCTTTTTCCAAAGCAGTTTTAATAGCATCGGCAGTATTTAAAACATCTTGACTGTAAGCAGAATCTGCACTAATAGATGGGATTTTTAATAATTCAATAAGTTCATTTATAAATCTGTCTTTGTGTTGACTTACGTAGGATTTAATATTTTCCATTAAAATTAAAATTTATTTTATTCAAAAATACACATTTTTATCTGATTTAAAATTAATGAAAAAAATATGGAATAACTACTTTGCATTTTCTAAGTATTGTGTATATTTGCAATCCAATTTCGCGGCTGTGGTGGAATTGGTAGACACGCTAGACTTAGGATCTAGTGCCGCAAGGCGTGGGGGTTCGACTCCCTTCAGCCGCACAAAAGCCTCTCAATATTGAGAGGCTTTTTTTATTCAGGTACAACATTTTGCTGATTTTGAAATCTAATTTAAATTGATATCAAATCTTAAACTTTAATACTTAATTAAATTATTAGAATGAAGTTGTAATTATAATTATTAAAGTTTAGGTCTTGATCGTATCCCAAGATTATTTTTTATTGAATAACTCTTTGTTTTTGGAGAGATTATAAATCCATTACCTTTATAATATATAACCTCATTTTGATTATCAAATCTTTTCCCATAAAAAGATAAACCAAATAATGAATCAGTAAAATCTTTTTCAATTAAACCATACCCTTTATTGTTCCAAACAAGACCATTACTAAAAGAATCAATCCTATTAATTAAATACTCAACTCTTTCAATCTCTAATTTTTTATTATTGTAGTTTGTAGTTATTTGATTTAGATTAAGTTGATTATTTCTCTTACAAGATGTAAAAGACAAAGCAAGTAGAATTATTAAGCTATTTCTCATATCTTTTAATTTATTGTTTTTTTATCATTTTTAATACCCGATCAATAAGTACATCTTTATTGATGAATTCTTTTTCAGTTGTTATGATTTCAATTTCTGGTTTAATGCCATGGTCTTCAATTAAATCTCCTTCAAGGGTATAGGCTTTCCATGATGGTAAGTAAACTTTAATGCCATTTGAGAGATCATAGGCCTTAGGATTTCCTGAAGCTCCATAGGTTGTCATACCCACTACTTTGGTGTTTGGCAATGTCTTCATCATTAAAATAAAAGACTCATTACTACTCATTACAGCCGAACTAGACAATACGTATACGTTCCCTGAATAGTTATGGTTTTTTTTGTTAGGATATATTTTTTTTATGTGACTGTTATCAAACTTTTTACTTTGCTTATTATAACTAACTACTTTTTCATAAGGAATGGTATCTTTTGCAAAATAGGATGCAAACACTTTGGCATAATTTTCATTACCACCTCTATTGTCTCTCACATCAATAATAAGATTTTCGTATTTAAATAGTTCTTTTAGCACATCTTCAAATAATAACTCAATAGTATTATTTTCATCTTGAAACTTATAAACCAATTCGTCCAGATTATTACTCCAGTTAGGTATGGAGATATAGGCTACATTTTCAATGTTTCCAGCTATAAACCCATATTTGCTAGTCTTTTTGTTTTGTATGATTGAGGCTATGTATTTTGAATTATAATTTATCTCTCCTAACTTTGCTGTGCTAGGAATATAGCGTTTCCCTTCATACTCTATCCAAATATGTGGGTCTTCTGCTTTCGCAAGCATATTTGTTAATAGTAGTGTAAATTTACTGGTTGTTTTTGCATTCTGAAAAGCTGATTCATTTTGTTTTAATAGAGTTTCCCAACCTATATTCTTGTTTGATGCATAAGAATATTTGCTTGGTAATATCTGGCTAAGCTCTTTAAATGCTTCTTTATGGTGCTTATTATAATCTATAGTCTTTGTATGAAAATATAAACTAATTGGATGTAAAGAAACTCCTTCAGCACTTTTAAAATTTCTAAAAGTAGAACTGTTCAACACTACTGAATATAAGTTATTAGGATAAAGTTCAACAGGAATAGAAAATGTACGTTTATCAAGCCATTTAGGTTTCCCCGCTTTTTTTGGCATGTTAGGACTAGACATTATAGACATATATGGAGACATGTCTTGATTAAATTTTATTATAATTTCTTTTATATTAGTGTCTACATTTGTGGCTCCTATAGCTGGAATTGTTTCAATAATTTTAGGAGTAAGAGTATTTTGTGCAAGCATAATTTCACAGCTCAAATAAAATAAAGCATAAAATAACCTTCTTTTTTTCATAGTATTATTAGTTTAATAACATATGATTTTTTAAAATTATATATTAATCGTTGTTTTTAACTTTTAAACCTAATCCTTCTAAAAAAGGTAT
>Ga0193959_1000602_pt1 | contig 14585 bp, 15 predicted proteins | sample FB_2_MG_FD_140333 | JGI IMG/M metagenome (GOLD analysis project Ga0193959, IMG submission 140333) | Microbial mat bacterial communities from the Broadkill River, Lewes, Delaware, United States - FB_2_MG | ecosystem: Environmental > Aquatic > Freshwater > River > Microbial mats | place: USA... | reverse complement strand
CAAGCTGACGATGGCTGGCGCTGGCGCAGCTCCCTGCGCCGTGATGATACCGGTAACGGTGCTTGTGAAGTGATTCTGGTTACTGAGGTGCTTTAGCCAGTTCGGCCAGGTGCAGTCGTTTGCGATGCTCTGCCAGAATATTGATGAAGTTGCCGGTCAGCATCAGTCCTGCCCCCAGTACCACCGGCCAATCGATCGCCTCCTGATAGAACAGGTACCCGACCAGTGCAATCAATGGCAGGCGCATGAAATCCATTGGCACTACGACCGTCGCATCCGCCAGCTTGAACGCTCGCGCCATGCAGTAATGAGCACTCAGGGCCGTCAAGCCCACAATCAGAATCCAGGGCACAGCGTCCAGTGACGGTGTGTGCCAGTCCAACAGCGTCGGCACCATTCCCATCGGCAGTTGCATCAGGGTCATGTAAAACAGAATGCAGAGCGGTGTCTCCGTTGCTGACAGGGATTTGGTCTGAATATAGGAAAGCGCATACCCGATAGCACCTGCAAGCACCGCAAAGGCGGCCGGGTGTACCACGCCCATGCCCGGGCGCAATATCAGCAACAGCCCGGTGATACCCAGTAACAGCGCCACGACGCGGGGCAGGGTGATTTTCTCGCCCAGCAGTAGCGCCGCCAGCAGAGCGGTCCAGACCGGGGCGGTAAACTCAATCGCGATCACCTCGGCCAGGGAGATGAAGGCCAGGCCATAAAACCATCCATACTGACCACCAAAGTGGGCCAGATTACGCACCAGGTGGGCACCCGGCCTGTGGGTTCTGATCTGTCCCCATCCGCTACGCGTCACCAGTATCCCGATCACCAGCACGCCAATCAGGCTACGGAAAAACAGAATCTGGTAAGTGGTGAGCTCTGTCGACAGCTCACGTCCAGAGACGGCCATAAGCATGAACGAGAACAGGGCACCACACATCCAGAAGGTGGCCTGCAGCACGGGTGGAACGGCGGGGGCTGACATCGTGTAACTACCTGCAAAACGAGCAAGATTAGCAACTCCGCCGGAGGAAATGAACGGTCGAGGCTGGATTACTCGACGGTTTCGACCTGAATCAATTGCTGCATCTGCCTGTCGGCAATCATGTCGGCCAGCGTATATTGCTCCAGTACCCTGAAAAAGGCGGCCTGAGCTTCAACCAGGACGGCCTGCAGGTGACAATGGCGATCCAGTCGGCAGGGCTGGCTGGCGCAGTCAATCAGCGGTGCGCGGCCCTCAGTTGTGGCGACCAGTTCACCCAGATTGATCTCACTGGTCGGGCGAGCCAGGCAGAAGCCACCTTTCTTGCCGCGGTAGGTTTTGAGATAGCCCTGTTTACCGAGGTTGTGCACAACCTTGCGCAGGTGCTCCAGTGATATGCCATAGAATTCGGCTATTTCAGCCAAATTGGCCAGGCGACCATCATTTACGGCAACGAAAAACAGAACTCTGAGCGAGTAGTCGGAAAAGCGGCTCAGTTGCATCGATAACACCTGGAAAACTGCATGAGGCATGATAATACAAAAATTGCGGATCGCTTGTCCCAAGTATTGCGTTCCTATGCAGAAAGGATAACAATGCGAGAAGGGTGTCAGCACCCATACACCTGTTTCGAGGTCATTTCCACATATGTCGTTTTCCCGAATTACAGTTCAGCCTGCAGCCCGTCTTGTTGCAGGCCCGCTAGCCACCCTTTGAGCTGATATCGGTCTGTATCAGCTGCAGGCCGGCGGGTTTACGAATTCCCTGTTAATCAATTCTGAGTCACACCGGATTTTGTCCGGTGTTCGTCATTTGTAAAAATGGAGTAACCGTCATGGCGGACATGCCGTGTATTCTGGTATCCGAAAAGGATATCGATCAATTGGAAGCCTTGCTTGAGCGCAAGGAGTATCGCGACAACCCCGGCCTGGAAGCACTGCGTACAGAACTGGCACGGGCTGATGTTGTAGCCGAAGACGAGATGCCGGGCGACGTGGTTCGGATGAACTCCCGTGTTACTTTCGAAGTCGAAGAAACCGGGCAGCAGTTTCACCGTCACCTGTTGTATCCCCACCAGCTGGCTGGCGAGGAGCACCCGATTTCGATCATGGCGCCGATTGGTTCGGCATTGCTGGGGCTGAAAGTGGGGCAGACTATTGACTGGCGCCTGCCGGACGGCAAGCACAGCCACGTGCGCATCATTGATGTGAGCTGATTTCAGCTTGCGCTAGACAGAAAAAAAGCCGGCTCATGTAGCCGGCTTTTGTATATGGGCCTTAGGGTAGGTTATCAGCGCTGATCGAATACGCGCTTGGCCTTGCCTTCAGAGCGCGGGATGGTGCCGCTGTCTACAATGGTGATCTGAGTGCTGATACCGATGTAGGACTTGATGTGGTGCGACAGCTCCTTGATCACTGCGGTTTCGTCCGTACCTGTCGCTTCAGGTGCCAGCTCAACCTTGACTTCAACCATGTCCAGGTTGCCGTTCTTGGTGACCACGATCTCATAGTGCGGCGCCAGGGCTGGGACCTTCAGGATCTGTTCCTCGATCTGGGTCGGGAACACGTTCACACCACGGATGATCAGCATGTCGTCCGAGCGACCGGTGATCTTGTCGATGCGGCGCATCGGGCGTGCAGTGCCCGGCAGCAGGCGTGTCAGGTCACGGGTGCGGTAACGCACAACCGGCATCGCTTCCTTGGTCAGTGATGTGAAGACCAGCTCACCGTACTCACCATCCGGCAGTACATCGCCGGTATTCGGATCGATGATTTCCGGGTAGAAGTGATCTTCCCAGATGGTGGGGCCATCTTTGGTTTCGATGCACTCCATCGCCACGCCCGGACCCATGACCTCGGACAGGCCATAGATATCGACCGCATTGATACCGGCGCGCTGTTCGATATTCTTGCGCATTTCATCGGTCCAGGGCTCGGCACCGAAGATGCCGGTACGCAGCGGCAGTTCACGCGGGTCAACGCCCTGACGTTCCATCTCATCCAGAATGTTCAGGAAGTAGGACGGTGTCACCATGATGAGGTCAGGTGCGAAGTCCTGAATCAGCTGAACCTGCTTCTCGGTCTGGCCACCGGACATGGGGATCACGGTGCAACCCAGACGCTCGGCACCGTAGTGTGCGCCCAGGCCGCCGGTGAACAGGCCGTAGCCATAGGAGATGTGTACCTTGTCACCGCGATGACCACCCGCAGCGCGAATGGAACGCGCGACCACGTCAGCCCAGGTGTTGATATCGTTCTGCGAATAGCCGACCACGGTCGGCTTGCCGGTCGTGCCGGAAGAGGCGTGGATGCGCACTACCTCGTCCATCGGCACGGCAAACATGCCGTACGGGTAGTTGTCACGAAGATCCTGCTTGGTGGTGAACGGGAAGTGCTTCAGATCTTCGAGGCTTTTCAGCTCGAACGGATGAACACCTTTCTCGTCACACTTCTGCTTGAAATGCGGCACATTGTTGTACGTATGCGCCAGGCTCCAGCGCAGGCGGCGCAGCTGCAGCGCGCGCAGTTCGTCAATGCTCGCAGTTTCAATCTCTTCGAGGGATCCGCGCATAATCGGCTGTTGAGTAGTCATGCTTATTCTTATCCCGTTGTTTGTAATAATTGGAATGTTGGAATTCTGGCACCTGAATGGGGATCAGACGCGTTCGATAATGGTGGCGATACCCTGGCCTACACCGATGCACATCATGCACAGTGCGTAACGACCACCGGTGCGGTGCAGTTCATACATCGCCGTGGTGATCAGGCGAGCGCCACTCATGCCCAGCGGGTGACCAAGAGAGATCGCGCCGCCGTTGGGGTTTACGTGCGCCGCATCGTCGGGCAGGCCGAGATCACGCGTAACGGCCAGTGCCTGAGCGGCAAAGGCTTCGTTCAGCTCGATTACGTCCATATCGTCCAGTGTCAGGCCGGCCTTTTCCAGCACCTTGCGGGCTGCCGGGGCAGGGCCAAAGCCCATGATGCGCGGCTCAACACCGGCGGTTGCCATGGCAACGATGCGTGCCTTGGGTACCAGGCCATGTGCCTTGGCGGCTTCAGCAGAGGCGATCAACAGGGCGCAGGCGCCATCGTTAACGCCTGAGGCGTTGCCTGCAGTTACGGAACCGCCTTCGCGGAACGGAGCCTTCAGCTTGGCCAGCGTTTCCAGGCTGGTGCTGGCGCGTGGATGCTCGTCGGTATCGAAGATGATCGGATCGGCCTTGCGCTGCGGAATGGTGACCGGCACGATCTCTTCCGCCAGTTTGCCGTTTTGCTGTGCTTCAGCCGTGCGCTGCTGACTGCGTACGGCAAAGGCGTCCTGATCTTCGCGGCTGATATTGAAATCGGCAGCCACGTTTTCAGCGGTTTCCGGCATGGTGTCCACACCGTACTGCGCTTTCATCAGCGGGTTGATGAAGCGCCAGCCGATTGTGGTGTCGTACAGACCGTTCGGGTTGCGGGTGAAGGCAGATTCGGCCTTGCCCATCACGAACGGTGCACGAGACATGGACTCAACGCCGCCGGCGATCATCAGCTCGGTATCGCCGGACTTGATGGAACGTGCGGCCAGGCCTACAGCATCCATACCGGAACCGCACAGACGGTTCACGGTGGTGCCTGGCACGCTGGTCGGCAGACCGGCCAGCAGAGATGACATGCGTGCTACGTTACGGTTATCTTCACCGGCCTGGTTGGCACAGCCGTAGATCACGTCATCGACCTGGCTCCAGTCCACTTCCGGGTTGCGCTCCATCAGCGCTTTCATCGGAATAGCACCCAGATCGTCGGCGCGAACGCTGGCCAGGGTGCCTGCATAACGACCGATCGGAGTACGGATCGCGTCACAGATAAAGGCGTCTTTCATTGGGTTTCTCCTCAGGCGGCAGATTCATCTTCCGGCAGCAACGTCCCCTTGATCTGGTAGGACTTGCCACGGAAGAAGGCCAGCTCTTCATTGTTCTGGTTGTAAACGGTGATGTCATATACGCCGGTACGGCCCTTGCGCTGACGCTCCTGAGCAACGGCGGTCAGGGTGTCGTCCAGAAAACCGGGCGCAACATACTCGATGCTGCAGCCACTGGCGACGGTCACCTTGTTATAGCTGTTGCAGGCATGCGCAAAAGCGGTGTCGGACAGCGTGAAAATAAAGCCGCCGTGACACATGTTGTGGCCATTGAGCATATCCTTGCGGATTTTCATGCTCAGGCGGGCGTAGCCCGGGCGTGTTTCCTCAATCTGAATATCCAGTGCCTGGGCTGCATGGTCATTCTCGTGCATGGCCGCACTGGATGCGACGGCCAGCTGTTCCGGGGTCATTTCGCTGACATTCATGCCTGACGACCTCCGGCTACCTTGCGCAGCAGCAGCGGAGACGGGCGGTAGCGGTCTTCACCGTAGCTGGCACCCAGGTTGCGCAGTACATTCAGGATGCGTGCCAGACCAACAGCATTGGCCCAGCTGATCGGACCGCGCGGGTAGTTGACGCCGCCCTGCATGGCGATATCAACGGCTTCCTCATTGCACACCTGCTGGTTGACGGCATCGAAGCCTTCGTTGGCCAGCATGGCCAGTGTGCGCATCACGATCATGCCCGGGATGTCGTCGATGACGCTGACAGCCTTGCCTGCAGCTTGGAACAGACCCACTGCCTGTGCGATTGCCTTGGCATCGGCCTTGTCAGCCGGAGCCAGCGCAATGCGGCTTGCCTGAGCGTAATCCAGTGCCAGGTCGAAGTGGATCAGGTTGCGGTTGCTGATTTCGGTCGCACGCACGGTAGAGAACTGGCCGTTGGTCAGCATCAGGGTGGCATCGCCCACCTGAATGCGGCCGTCGCCTTCGGTACGAATCACTTCGATACCGGCAGCTTCGAACTGTGCAACCAGTGGCTCGGCGACGCCCAGCTCACCTTCGATGGTGACACTGGTCGGCTTGGCGGCCGGAGCGGCGGTCTCTGGCTCGGGTTTCTCGGCACCTTCGCTGTAGTCGTAGAAGCCCTTGCCGGTCTTGCGACCGAAATGGCCCGCGTTGACCAGCTCCAGCTGGATCAGGGACGGCAGGAAGCGCTGATCATTGTAGTAAGCGGCAAATACGGAGGAGGTCACCGCATAGTTGACGTCGTGGCCGATCAGGTCGGTCAGTTCGAACGGACCCATGCGGAAACCGCCGGCTTCACGAATCACGGCATCGATGGTGGCGTTGTCAGCACCGCCTTCCTGAGCAATGCGGAAGCCTTCGGCATAGAAGGGACGGGCGACACGGTTAACGATAAAGCCCGGTGTAGACTTGGCGTGTACCGGCTTCTTGCCCCAGCTGGCGGACAGGTCGAAGATAGCAGCGGCGACTTCCGGCTTGGTGTCCAGACCGCTGATGACTTCAACCAGCTTCATGATCGGTGCCGGGTTGAAGAAGTGCATGCCGACCAGGTTCTGCGGACGCTTCAGCGTGCTGCCGATCGCGGTGACGGAGATGGAAGAGGTGTTAGTGGCCAGAACGGTCTGCTCGGAGCAGATATCTTCCAGCTGACCAAATACGCTCTGTTTGACATCCAGACGCTCTACAATGGCTTCCAGTACCAGCGCGGCCGGTGCCATCTCTTCCAGAGAGGAAATCACCTGGATGCGGCCTACCAGGGCTGCAACCTCTTCAGCGGTCATTTTGCCGCGCGCTACCAGCTTCTGCAGGCCCTTTTCGACCCCTTCACGACCACGCGCCGCTGCACCTTCAGCAGCATCAAACAGCAGCACCGGGTGACCGGCCTTCGCCGCAACCTGGGCAATACCGGCGCCCATGGTGCCGGCACCGATAACGCCGATGACGGATTCAGTGGAAAACATGCTCATGATCACTTGCCTTTGAAGTTGGGCTGACGTTTTTCCATGAAAGCGGCAACGCCTTCACGATAATCTTCGGTGCGGCCTGCCAGAGTCTGCAGGTCACGCTCCAGATCCAGCTGTTCATCGAAGCTGTTGTCCCAGCTTGACTGGATGGCGCGCTTGATCAGGGCCAGACCCTTGGTCGGCTGGGTAGCCAGGCGCTTGGCCAGTGCCAGGGCTTCATCCTTCAGCGACTCATCATCAATGCACTGCCAAATCATGCCCCAGTTGGCGGCCTGCTCAGCACTGATCTTGTCACCCAGCATGGACAGTGCCATGGCGCGGGCGGGGCCGACCAGACGCGGCAGAGTCCAGGTACCACCGGAGTCCGGTACCAGGCCGATCTTGCAGAACGCCTGAATAAAGGAAGCGGAGCGGGCGGCCAGCACAATGTCACAGGCGAAGGCGATGTTGGCACCGGCGCCGGCGGCAGCGCCGTTGACTGCGCAGATGACCGGCATTTCCAGACCCTGCAGGGTGCGGATCAGCGGGTTGTAGTTCTTTTCGATCGATTCGCCCAGGTTCGGCATCTCGGCATTCGGGTCTACATTGCGATCACTCAGGTCCTGGCCGGCACAGAAGCCGCGGCCATTACCGGTAATCAGCAGGCAGCGTACGTCTTCGCTTTTCTTGGTCTGCTTGAGTGCATCACGAACTTCAGCGTGCATCTGGGTGTTGAAACTGTTCATCCGGTCCGGACGGTTCAGGGTCAGTACCGCAACCCCGTCAGTAATCTCGAATTCAATCGTTTCGTAAGCCATGTCTTATTTTCCTGTGAAGTTCGGTTTACGTTTTTCCATGAAAGCAGCGATGCCTTCATTGCGATCTTCGGTAGCAGCCAGCAGGGTGAACGCCTTGCGCTCCAGGCTCAGGCCGCTGTCCAGCGTCGTTTCATAAGCCTTGAGCAGAACCTCTTTGGCCTGACGCACGGCGATCGGCGGCTTGGTCGCAATCTTGCGCGCCAGCTCGGTCGCACGCTCCAGAGAGCGTTCAGGGATGGTCACTTCGCTGACCAGGCCAAAGTCACGGGCCTGTGCGGCGGAAATGAATTCACCCGACAGGACCAGTTGCATCGCCATGGACTTGCCAACGGTGCGCAGCAGTCGCTGAGTGCCACCGGCGCCAGGGATGATGCCCAGGTTGATTTCCGGCTGGCCGAATTGAGCGTTGTCGCCCGCGATAACGATGTCGGCATGCATCACCAGTTCGCACCCGCCACCCAGCGCAAAGCCATTGACGGCCGCGATCAGCGGTTTGGGGAACTGGGCGATGCGGCGCCAGTGCAGGACACGGGGATCATTCAGGACACCAACCGCATCCAGTGAGGCCATTTCCTTGATGTCGGCACCCGCTGCAAAGACCTTTTCGTTGCCGGTGATGACAACCGCGCGCACATCATCATTGTGCATAGCCTGGTCCAGTACATCGGCAACTTCACTCAGAAGCTGGGTGCGGAGGGCGTTGTACGCTTCAGGACGATTCAGAGCGATCGTCAGTACACCGCTGGCAATATCGGAGACAAGAATGTCCTGATACTCGTGTTGCATAGAAATACCGTCATCTGTGTTTTGTTATTGAAGTTGCCGTATCCTTTTCCCGCTTCGGGCTATCCGATCGGGCGCGATAGGCACTATAATAAGGGCTCTGGCGAGATGAAGTGATTTCTTGCAATCCCCTCCAAAGGGCCCTCACAGCTCCGGCAAGGTTAACCCAAAAGGCAAAAGAGATACAATATTTAACGGGTACAATGTTCTTTCCGTATCATAATCTTTGCTGTATCTTGTCGCTACGTATCCAGATCAATATAGACTCAATTGGATAGGCGCGCTCCGGTAAGGTCGCGTAGCGGGCATGACGGCCTGGGCCAACATGCCATACTCAGACTCCATAACAGAACAAGATTGCGCCGCCAGAAGCGGCGCTCAGCACAAGGGAGACACCTGATGAGCGAAAACCTTTTTGCCAAGCACAAGAGCACCCTTGAAGGTGCACTGGCAGCCATTCACAGCCGTGACTACTTCAGCCCCTGGTCCGAAAATCCGAGCCCGCGCGCATACGGCGAGACCGCAGCTGCCGATGGCGAAGCCGCATTCAAGGCTCATCTGAACAAGCCGTTCGAACTGGAGATGCCTGGCATCAGCGGTCGTGTTGGCGGTGAAGTATCTCCTTACGGCATCGAACTGAATGTTCAGTATCCGACCGTGGATATGGACAAGCTGTTGCCGGCGATGGATGAGGCACGTAAGGCATGGCGTGATCAGGGCGTAGAAGGCCGTACCGGCATCTGCCTGGAAATCCTGGATCGCCTGAACAAGCGCAGCTTCGAGATTGCACATGCTGTTATGCATACCTCGGGTCAGGGTTTCATGATGGCATTCCAGGCCGGTGGTCCGCACGCTCAGGATCGCGGCCTTGAAGCGGTTGTCTACGGTTACGAAACCATGGCCAGTGTTCCGGCTACCGCCACCTGGACCAAGCCGCAGGGCAAACATGATCCGCTGGTGATGGAGAAGAAATTCACCGCTTGTGGCCGTGGTGTCGCGCTGGTGATCGGTTGCTCTACTTTCCCGACCTGGAACACTTACCCGGGTCTGTTTGCATCTCTGGTCACCGGTAACCCGGTGGTGGTCAAGGCCCACCCGGCGGCGGTGCTGCCGGCTGCCATCAGTGTCAAGATCGCGCAGGAAGTCCTGAAAGAGCAGGGCCTGCCGCCGCATATCGTGTCTCTGTTTGTTGATGCCGACCCGGCCAAGCCGGAAACCATGACGCTGGCGCAGCGTCCGGAAGTCAAGCTGATCGACTTCACCGGTAACACCGCGTTCGGTGACTGGCTGGAGCAGAACTGCCCACAGGCGCAGGTGTACACCGAGAAGGCTGGCGCCAACACCATCATCATCGATTCTACCGATGACTTCAAAGGCATGGTGCGCAACCTGTCCTTCACACTAAGCCTGTACTCCGGCCAGATGTGCACCACTACCCAGGATATCTTCGTACCCAAAGACGGTATCGAAACCGATCTGGGTCACAAAAGCTTTGACGAAGTTGCCGAAGCACTGTCTACCGGCGTGACCAAGTTCCTGTCTGATCCTGATCGTGCCGCTATGGTGCTGGGTGCGATCCAGTCTGAAGCAACTGCACAGCGTATTGCCGACAGCAAGGGGCTGGGTACTGTGGTACGTGATTCTGAGAAGCTGACCCACCCGCAGTTTGAAAATGCGCGTGTACACAGCCCGCTGATCATGACTATTGATGCGGACAAGGAAGATGTATGGGGTCAGGAATTGTTTGGTCCGATCAGCTTTATCGTTCGTTCCGACAGCCGTGACCACAGCGTTGAGCTGGCGCGCGACGTAGTGAAGAAGCACGGTGCCATCACCATGGGGTGCTACAGCAGCGATGATGCCCAGCTGGAAAAAATTGAAGAAGCGGCTCTGGATGCCTGCGTTGCCTTGAGTATCAATCTGACCGGCGGCGTTTTCGTTAACCAGAGCGCAGCGTTCAGTGACTTCCACGGCACCGGTGGCAACCCGGCAGCGAACGCGTCTCTGGCTGATCACGCGTTCGTAGCCAACCGCTTCCGTTTCGTACAGAGCCGTCGTCACCCCAAGTGAGCGAGGAGTTGCTGATGGAATTTGAAACTGTACTGGTCGAGATCCGTGATGGCGTAGGTGTTGTCACGCTCAACCGCCCCAAGGCGATGAATGCCCTGAACCTTCAGCTCACATCCGAGCTGGGACAGGCAATCGATGCGCTGGAAGCGGATGAGAACGTGCGCTGCATCCTGCTGACCGGTGGTGAGCAGGTCTTTGCAGCCGGCGCCGACATCAAGGAAATGAAGGCGCATGACTTCGCGTCTCTGTATGCGCTGAATTTCCCCTATGTGAAGCGCGACTGCTGGCGCGCCATTGATGAAGCGCGCACGCCTGTAGTTGCAGCGGTTGCCGGCTTTGCGCTGGGTGGCGGTTGCGAGATGGCGATGGCCTGCGACTTTATCATCGCCGCCGAAACGGCGCGCTTTGGTCAGCCGGAAATCGGTATCGGCACCATGCCGGGTGCCGGTGGCACCCAGCGCCTGACCAAGGCCGTTGGCAAGGCCAAGGCGATGGAAATGTGTCTGACCGGGCGCATGATGGATGCTGAAGAAGCCGAGCGCAGTGGCTTGGTATCTCGTATTGTCCCGGCGGAAGAGTTGCTGGAATCTGCCTTCAAAACGGCGCGCAAGATTGCTGCCAATTCGGCACCTGCGATCAGCATGATCAAGCAGGCGGTCAATATGGCAGTCGATGCGCATCTGGCGGACGGCCTGCGTCATGAGCGTCATGCATTCCAGTCAACCTTCGCATTTGAAGACTGTGCGGAAGGCATGAATGCCTTTGCCGAGAAGCGCAAGCCCGAGTTCAAGCATCGCTGATTCGATCGGGTTTTGAGTCTCCTGAAACCGCTGGCGTTCGCGTCAGCGGTTTTTTTGTTGCGGTGGACGCCTTCCGGGCCATGGGTCAGAATATGCGCCATCGTTGATATTGAGTAATGGGTTTAATTGGTTGGGTATCACAATGAAATTCAAGGGAAAGCGTGCCTGGGTAACAGGTGCAAGCTCGGGTATTGGTCAGGCGGTTGCGCGTACGCTGGCAGCGGAGGGTGCAGAGGTTGTGCTGTCCGCACGTCGGGCGGAGCGCCTGGAGGCGCTGGCTGATGAGCTGAAGGCAGCAGGTGCTCAGGTTCATGTCGAGCCTGTTGATGTGGCTGATCGTACGGCCATGGCGGCGGTTGGTGAGCGTCTGGCGGCACTGGGTGGCATCGATATCCTGATCAATAACGCAGGTACCATGCCGATCAGTCCAATCATTAACGGACGTGTGGATGAGTGGGATCAGATGATTGATGTCAACATCAAGGGTGTGCTGTATGCGATCCATGCGGTTTATTCGGGTATGGCGGAACGCAAGCGCGGACATATTGTCAATGTCAGTTCCATTGCGGCCCGCACGACTTACCCAAGCGCGGGCGTCTATGCAGGCACCAAGCATGCCGTGCGGGCGATTTCCGAAACCCTGCGCAAGGAAGCGATTCGCTTCGGTGTGCGCGTTACCGATATTCAGCCGGGCTCGGTGGATACGGAGCTGCCGGACAGTATCGGCCATGACAAGATTCGCGGTATCGTCAAGGGCAACATGTATGCAGACGGCGCGGCCATGTTGCAGCCAGACGACATTGCAGCGGCTATAGTATATGCATTGGAGCAACCCGAGCATGTCGACGTGGGCGAATTGCTGATCTGGCCGACGCGACAGGAAAATTGATTCGACATTCAGTAACAGGAGTACGGCTTGTATAAGCTACTGATATTCGATTGGGATGGCACCATTATTGATTCCACTACCCGTATCGCCTCCAGTATCCGTTCGTCGGCACGAGATCTGAATCTGCCGGTGCCGAGCTGGGATGCAGCCAAAGATATTATTGGCTTGGGGCTGCCGGAAGCAATCCAGAAACTGTTTCCGGGTGAGGGCGATGCCATCATCGATCCCATGCGTGACCGCTACAGTCATTACTACATGAGTGCCGACCCTACGCCCACCGAGCTGTTTCCCGGCGTTCAGCACACCCTGGAAAACCTGTCACGCAAGGGCTACCGTCTGGCGGTCGCGACCGGCAAGAGTCGTCGCGGACTGGAGCATGTGTTTGCGGAAACAGGTCTTGGCAGCCTGTTTGAAACCTCGCGCTGCGCCGACGAAACCGCTTCCAAACCGGACCCCAGGATGCTGCACGAGCTGTTGCAGGAAACCGGTGTGCCGGTGATGCAGGCGTTGATGATCGGTGATACCGAGTATGACCTGGAAATGGGGCAGCGGGCGGGCATGCATACCGTTGCTGTCAGCTACGGCGCTCATCATATTGATCGTCTCAAGGTATTGAATCCCGTGCGCGAGATTCATCAGTTTGCCGAGCTGGAAGCCTGGCTTGATCAACAGAACGGACATTAACAGACACGAGGGATTATTGTGAGTGATCATCATTGGGGGGCAGAGCCTCCGCAACAGCCGGAAAACGAAGGTGGTCAGCAGCAGGCGAGTGCTGCTACACATTCTGCGACAAGTGCTTCTGCCGGTCAGTCGCGCCCGTCGACGCAGAAAGAGTGGCGTCTGATTGAAAAAATGGTGAACGGTCTGCATGTCGAGCATCGCCGTGCACGTCGCTGGGGGATTTTTTTCAAGCTGCTGACGTTTGTATATCTGTTCTCGATTCTGGCGTTCTATTGGATAGGTACCAGTGGCGATAAGGAGATTGTTACGCCGGAAGAGCACACGGCGCTGGTCGAGGTTAAAGGGGCGATCTCCGGTGACGAGGATGCCAATGCCGATACCATTATTGGCGCGCTGCGCGATGCGTTCAAGGCCGAGCACAGCAAGGCCGTGATTCTGCGCATTAACAGCCCGGGCGGAAGCCCCGTGCAGTCCGGCTACGTCTATGACGAGATCAAGCGTCTGCGTGCACTGCATCCCGACAAGAAGGTCTATGCGGTGATTACGGATATCGGTGCATCCGGTGCCTATTATATTGCCGCGGCGGCCGATGAAATCTATGCCGACAAGGCCAGTCTGGTCGGGTCCATCGGCGTGATCTCGTCCAGCTTCGGTTTTGTGGAGCTGATCGACAAGATTGGTGTGGAGCGACGCACTCTGACCGCAGGTGAAAACAAGGCATTCCTTGATCCGTTCACGCCGCTACGTGATGATGACAGGCAGTTCTGGCAAAGCGTACTGGATACCACGCACCGTCAGTTCATCAGTCAGGTCAAGCAGGGGCGGGGAGATCGCCTGAAGGGCGGCGATGAGCTGTTCAGTGGTCTGGTGTGGACGGGTGAGCAGGCGCTGGAACTGGGCCTGGTCGATGGTCTGGGCAGCAGCTCCATGGTGGCGCGCGACATCGTCGGTGCCAGCAAGCTGGTGGATTATACGGCCCGACCGCGTGCGATTGACCGTATCATCAAACAGCTGGGTGTCAGTGTAGCCCGGGAGCTGTCTCTGCAGATGGGGCTCCGGTCGGGCTACTCGCTGCAATAATCAGAAGGGCGTCACGCCCTCCGACTCCAGCATCCGTACCAGTCTGATCAAGGGCAGGCCAATCAGGGTGTTGGGGTCATCCCCTTCCAGACGCTCGAACAGCACAATGCCGGCACCTTCGGATTTGAAGCTGCCGGCACAGTTGTATGGCTGTTCGTGCTCAAGGTAGCGTTCAATCTGACTGTCGCTGAGTGTGCGGAAATGTACATGAAAGGGCACAGCTTCGGTCTGTGCGTGCCCTGTCGCGCTATTCAGCAGTGTCAGTCCGGTCAGAAACGTCAGGCTGCGCCCGGAGGCTGCTCTAAGCTGCTCGATGGCGCGATCATGGGTATGTGGCTTGCCGATAATGGCGTCATCCAGAACGGCGACCTGGTCGGAGCCGATAATCAGTGCATCCGGATAGATCTCGGCAACCGCTTTGGCTTTCTCCAGTGACAGGCGACTGACCAGGTCGGCGGGAGATTCATCCGCCAGCGGTGCTTCGTCAATGTCAGGGTGTCGTGTGCGGTAGGGCAGTCCCAGTTTGTCCAGTACCTCTCGGCGCCAGGGTGAGCTTGACGCCAGAACCAGGGTTGGCAGCATGATTGTTCCTTTATTGCATAATATGGACGATCCAAAAGATCTGTTATCATAGGCGCCCCAATAATTCCCATAAACCCCTATTTCCTTT
>Ga0193959_1000595_pt1 | contig 14658 bp, 15 predicted proteins | sample FB_2_MG_FD_140333 | JGI IMG/M metagenome (GOLD analysis project Ga0193959, IMG submission 140333) | Microbial mat bacterial communities from the Broadkill River, Lewes, Delaware, United States - FB_2_MG | ecosystem: Environmental > Aquatic > Freshwater > River > Microbial mats | place: USA... | reverse complement strand
TCTTATGAAGCATCTGAGCAAGAGATAAGCGATTTATTTGAGCAATATGGTGAAGTAAGAAGTGTTAGATTAATTAAAGATAGAGAGACTGGTAGAGCTAGAGGTTTTGGATTTGTTGAAATGGGTGCTGATGCTGCTGATAAAGCTATCGAAGCACTAGAGGGTCAAATGTTTTTAGGTAGAAACTTAAAAGTAAATGAAGCAAAACCTAGAGAACCAAGAGAGAGAAGAAGTTACTAAGTATTTTTTTTCATTTTCTCAATAAATCAAGCTTCTTTGCTTGATTTTTATAGCAAGAGAGAATCTCTTGCTATAAGATAACTACATTTTTATATCAAAATATTTTTTTAGATTATTGGTTATAAGAGAGTTAAAACTTAAAAGAATTAAGTTTTAAATTAAATAGAAATAGCTACTCGAATACGATTTTAAGTAATATTTAAAAAAATAGAGTGTTTGTCATTACCCAACTTGATTGGGTAATCTATCTTATTTATCTTAAAAAAGATGGATACCCGTATCAAGTACGGGTATGACTAAAGCTAAATATAGTTTCTACTATATTTACATCTATTAATAGCTAAAATAAGACTGATTTTTTATTTCTAAATTAGAATCGTAATAGAGTAAGAAATAGCTTAATTTCCTCTACTTCCAGGTTTTATAGCTTCTGAATCTTTACAAAGTGGGCAGTTATCTGGCTCATATATATCAAATTCAAAATCTTCAAGTGCAAAAAATGGTACGCTATTTGGTAATTTACACTCTGGTTTTGCATCATTGTTTGAGCCTACTCTTTTACAAAAACCTCTATTTGCAAGTGCTGAAAAACCGACAATTTCGCCACCTAGAGATTCTATGATTTTAGCAGCTTCTAAAGCACTTCCACCAGTTGTAATAATATCTTCACAAATCAGAACTTTCTGACCTTTTGTAATCTCAAATCCTCGTCTTAGAGTCATTACTTTATCAACTCTCTCTGTAAAGATAAATTTAACTCCTAGAGCTCTTGCTAACTCATATCCAGCTAAAACACCACCAAGTGCAGGAGAGCATACTAAATCTATCTCTATATCTGATTTTTTAATCTCATCAGCTAAGGCAGTAGCTAGTTTTTCAGAGACTTTTGGGTCTTCAAGCACTTTTGCAGATTGTAGATAAAATTGTGAGTGGTTTCCACTACTTAAAAGAAAATGCCCCTCTAAAAGGGCATTTGCATCTTTATAAATTTGTTCAACATTCATTAAATTAAACCTTTAATAGGTCAGCTTCTTTAGATTTTAGAGTATCTTCAGCTGATTTTACAAATGAATCTGTAATTTTTTGAATCTCATCTTGAGCTTTTTTAGATTCATCTTGAGTTATCTCTTTATCTTTTTCAAGCTTTTTAACATCATTATTTGAATCTTTTCTAATATTTCTAATAGCTACTTTAGCTTTTTCGCACATTCCTTTAGCCTGTTTAGCACTCTCTTTTCTCTGCTCAACTGTCATTGGAGGGAAAAATAGTTTAATGCTATCACCATCGTTGTTTGGATTTACTCCAATATTTGCCTCTTGGATAGCTTTTTCAATCTCTTTTAAAAGTGATTTTTCATAAGGATTTATTGAGATAGTAGTTGCATCTGGTGCTAAAACAGAGCCTACTTGATTAAGTGGAGTTGGATTACCATAGTAGTCAACTTTTATATTATCTAAAATAGTGATATTTACTTTTCCACTTCTAAGTGTTGTGAAATCTTTTTTAAGTGCTTCGATACTTTTTTGCATCTTCTCTTTTGTAGAATCATAGATAGAGTTTACCATAAAATCTCCTTTTTATTATTTAGTTTCAGGTGCTACTGGAGCTTGTGACGCTGTATCTGTTTGAGGTACGATAGTTTCAATTTCGTCAACAACTGATGAATTTTTCTCTTGATTGTAAAAATATCCTAATGTGATAGTGTTTATAACAAATAAAAATGCTACAATAAAAGTAAATCTAGTTAAGAAATTAGCTGGGCCTTTTGCACCAAAGACAGACTCATTACTTCCACTATAAGCTCCTAAGCCAATGCTTGAGCTTTTTTGAAGTAATACAGAAATTGTGATAATAATAGCTAATACAAATTGAGCTATTAAAAATAATTTAATCATAAATTAAAACCCCTTGATAATTTTGCAAAATTTTATAATAATTCTACCTAAAAATTATTGATACAAAGTTAAATAAAACATGCATAGAGCTAAAAAAGAGTTTTCAAGATTTGCTTACAATTATAATAGTTTGAATTTAATACAAAAAGAGGTTGCAAGGTATTTGATATCTAAAATCAAACCAGCAGATTCTATTTTAGATTTAGGCTCAGGTACAGGTGAAGTTTATAAAAATATAGACTTTCAATTTGATAGATTTGTAGCTGTGGATATATCTGAGAATATGTGTCTGCTTCACCCAAAAGATTCAAAAATTGAAGTTTTAAATGAGGATTTTGAAAAAACTAAAGCTTTTGATGAGAATTTCGATTTGATAATATCTAGCTCCTCACTTCAGTGGTCAAAAAATTTAGATGATATATTTTTTAAAATTTCTAAAAGTTCTAAAAATGTAGCCTTTGCAATTTTTACATCAAACACTTTTAAAACATTAAATCAGTTAGCAAATATTGAATCACTTATCTATTCAAAAGAGGTTTTACTAGAGAAATTATCTAAATATTACAATTTTGAATCTGAAGTTAAAGAGTATAAATTGAACTTTAAAGATAATTTAGAGATGCTTCGATACATTAAAAAAAGTGGCGTTAGTGGTGGAGTTAAAAGATTAAAATTTAAAGATATTAAAAATTTAATAGATAACTATCCACTTGAATTTTTAGAGTTTGAGATACTCTATATATTTGGAAAATCCAAATAGATTAAAAAAGGTAAATTTATGAAAAAATTGTTATTAATCCCCTTTATTACTGCTTCACTATTTGCAATAGATGTAGCTGTTAGTATTTTGCCTCAAAAATTTGTACTAGAGAGAATTGCAAAAGATAAAGTAGATGTTTTAGTTATGTCTAAAAACTCAAATCCACACAGTTTTGAGCCAAAACCAAGACAGATGATGGAGCTTAGTAAAAAAGAGATATATTTTGCAATTGGACTAGAGTTTGAAGATATTTGGCTTGATAAATTTAAGAATCTAAATAAAAACTTAGAGATAGTGCATTTAGATGCTAATATCAAAAAAATATCTATGTCAGAAGATGAAAAACATCACGAACACCATGACGAACATAAAGATGAAAAACATCACGAACATCACGATGAACACGAAGATGAAAAACATCATGAACACCATGATGAGCATGAAGATGAAAAACATCATGAACACCATGATGAACATGAAGATGAAAAGCATCACGAACATCATGATGAGCATGAAGATGAAAAGCATCACGAACATCATGACGAACACGAAGATGAAAAACATCACGAACATCATGACGAACATAAAGATGAAAAACATCATGAACACGATCATAGTGGTGTAGATAGACATGTTTGGTTTTCATTAAAAGGGTTAGAAAAAATTGCTTTTAACGCTAAAGAGGCTCTGATTAAAAAAGATAAAAGTTCAAAAGAGTTTTATGAGAATAACTATTTAGCTTTTATAGAAGAGTTAAAAGCTTTAGATAAAAAGATAGTAAAAGTGATAAAAAAAGATAAATTTATAGTTTTTCACCCATCTTTTGGATATTTTGCTAAAGATTACGATTTAGTTCAGATTCCAATAGAGATAGATGGAAAAGAGCCAAAACCAGCAGAGTTAATTGAGCTTATAAGTATCTCTAAAGAGTATAAGATAGACCAAATTATTGTTGAGCCACAATTTTCTCAAAAAAGTGCAAGAGTTATAGCAAAAGAGATAGATGCTAAATTGATTGAAGTAAACCCTCTCTCTGAAAATATCTTAATAGAGATAGAGAAATTGGCTAATAGTTTAAAATAAATTAAAAAAGTTACGATAGTATATAGATAGAAAAGGTTAAAAGGATAGGTTATGCCTAAAGATGTAAACCAAGCTATCGGTGCTGTAAATAAAGTTATAGAACATATTAAAAGTAACAAGTTACAAAATCAAGTGAATCAAAAAGGGATAAATCTCTTAAATAAAGTTCTCGATTCTCTAAAAGATTATGATAGGGAGAAAGAGAAAGGGAAAGATTTTAAAAAGCATAGATGGTAATCTAACTATTTTTATCTTTCTCTTTTTTATTTTGATAAGTAGCTAATGGCTTAAAAATTTCTTCATCTAAATCGTAATAATCAATCTCTCCTGTCTCTATTTTAAAATACCATCCATGAATAAAAAGCTCTTTATTTGCAACTTTCTGTTTTATATATGGATAAGAGAGTAGATTATCTAACTGAAAAATAATAGAGACTCTCTCTGTTAATCTGTAAATCTCCTCTTGAGAAGTTGTATCTTTTGCCAAAAATTTAACAGCTTTTTTAGCTTTCTCGCCAAGTTCTAACCACTTGTTTACATGGGGAGTATTTTTTGATTTTGGTTTATAGAGAGATTCACAAGCTCCACAGTGTGAGTGTCCACAAACTATAATATCTTTAACTTTTAAAACATTTACAGCATATTCGATTCCAGCAGCTGTGCCGTGAAAATCTTCGCTAGGTTTATATATTGGTACAAAGTTTCCAACATTTCTAACAACAAAGAGATCCCCAGGTTTTGTATCTATCATAACATCTGGCATAACTCGTGAATCGCTACAACCAATGAATAGAGCTTGAGGATTTTGCCCTTTCTCTGCTAACTCTTCAAATATAACCTTATGGTCTTTAAAATACTTTGTTTGAAAGATTTTAGCACCTTCCATTAGTTCAAATATACTTGCCATTTCAATCCTTTTTTAGATAAATCTAATATATAATTAATTATAAAAATAAAAGGGTGGAAAATATGATAACCATTATTAATACAGGTGGGACATTCAATAAAAAATATAACAAAGTTTCAGGAAAATTAGAGATTCCCAAAAACAGTAAGTCTGTAAAAAAGATTTTATCAAAAAGTTTTTATAACAATTTAGAGTTTGATATAAAAGGAATAATCTTTAAAGACTCACTAGATTTTACCAAAAAAGATAGAGAAAAATTGCTACTTAAAATAAAAAATAGTAAAAATAGTAAAATTGTTGTGATTCATGGAACAGATACTATGGATAAATCTATTGCTCTTTTGAAAAAAGAGTTAGATTCATTAAAATCTAAAACGATAATCTTCACTGGTGCAATGAAGCCTTTTGAGATAGAGAAAATAGAGGCTACCTCAAACCTCACTCTAGCTATCGCTTACCTCACTTTTAAAAAGTTGAAAAGTGGTATATATATCGCAATGAATGGGCTATTTGATTGTGAATCAAAAATAGAGAAAGATAGAGTAAATGGGAAGTTTATTTTCAAAAATTTAAGATAAATCAGACTTAACAAAGCCATTTCTCTAACAAATATTTCTTATAGTTTTAATGAAATTTATACAAAGAGTATGATATTATTTTCCTTTTATAAAAATTTAAATATAGGGGACAAAATGGATTTCAACGAAATAAAAGAATTAATAAAAATATTTGATGATAGCTCATTATCAAAAATAAAAATAGATCAAAAAGGCTCATCCCTAGTGCTAGAGAAAGGCTCTTGTTCTCAAGGCGTGGTAAGTGAAGTGGTTGCACCAGCAGTTCAAGCTCCAGTTGCTCCAAAAGCTATCGCTCAAAAAGAGCAAGAGGTAGCTAAAGAGAGTGAAGTTTCTGAAGATACTTTTAACTCTCCAATGGTAGGAACATTCTATATTGCTCCAAACCCAGGTGCTGAGCATTTTATTAAAAATGGTCAAATTATCAAAAAAGGTCAAACTCTCTGTATTTTAGAAGCTATGAAAATTATGAATGAGATTGATGCTGAGTTTGATTGTAAAATTGTAAAAATTTTAGTTGAAGATGGTCAAGCGATTGAGTACGATATGCCACTATTTGTTATAGAGAGAATCTAAATGGGTATAGAGAAAATTTTAGTTGCCAACAGAGGCGAAATTGCTCAAAGAGCTATTAGAACAATTAAAGAGCTTGGTAAAAAAGCTGTTGCAATCTACTCAAGTGCAGATAAAAATGCTTCATATCTACAACAAGCTGATGAGGCTATCTGTATAGGACCAGAGAAGTCAAAAGATAGTTATCTAAATATTCCAGCGATAATTTCAGCTTGTGAAATTAGTGAAGCTGACGCAGTTTTCCCAGGGTATGGGTTTTTAAGTGAGAATCAAGCTTTTGTAGAGATTTGTAAACTACATGAGATTAACTTTATTGGCCCATCGGCTGAACTTATGGCAATGATGAGTGATAAGAGTAAAGCTAAAGATGTAATGGCAAAATCTGGCGTTCCTGTAATCCCAGGTGGAAGTGAGAGCATTGTAAAAGATGTATCTCACGCTAAAGCAGTTGCAAAAGAGATTGGCTATCCAGTTATTTTAAAAGCATCAGCTGGTGGTGGTGGTAGAGGAATGAGAATGGTTGAAGAGGAATCTCAAATCAAAAACTCATTTCTTGCAGCTGAAGCTGAAGCGGTAACAGGTTTTGGTGATGGAACTATCTATATCGAGAAGTTTATCAGAGATCCAAGACATATTGAAGTCCAAGTAATGGGCGATAAACATGGTCACGCTATCCATTTTGGAGAGAGAGATTGCTCACTTCAAAGAAGACATCAAAAAGTGGTAGAGGAGGCTCCAGCTCTATTTCTATCAGAAGAGACTAGAGCAAATCTACTTGCAACAGCTGTAAAAGCGACAAAAGCTATCAAATATTACGGTGCTGGAACATTTGAATTTTTAGTTGATGATGACCAAAACTTCTACTTTTTAGAGTTAAATACAAGATTGCAAGTTGAGCATACTGTAAGCGAAATGATTGCAGATGTTGATATGGTTGAGCTTATGATTAAAGTGGCTGAAGGTGGACATCTTCCAGCTCAAGAGGAGATAGAGATAAGAGGACACTCGATTGAGTGTAGAATCGCTGCAGAAGACCCAAACAGATTTATTCCTTGCCCAGGAGTTGTTAAAACTTGGAATATTCCAGGTGGAAAAGATGTGAGACTTGATTCTCATGTATATGCTGGGTATGAAGTTCCTCAATTTTACGATTCAATGATTGGAAAACTTATTGTAAAAGCTGATACTCGTAAAAAAGCTATTGCTAAAATGAAGAGAGCTTTAGGTGAGTTTGAAGTTGAGGGGATAAATACAACAATCGATTTTCATAAAAAGATTATGGATAATAAAGATTTCAAAGATAATAATTTTAATACTGGTTATTTAGAAAAATTTCTAAGTCTCTAAACATTTAAAGTCGGGGTTAACCCCCACTTTAACTTTTTAAAAATCTACTTCAGTAAATTTTGAGCTTTCTCTACTACATTCTCAACTGTAAATCCAAATGAATCAAACAATCTATTAGCTGGAGCACTCGCACCAAAACTACTCATTAAGATAGCATCATCTACAAATTTATACCACTCAAGTGAGCTTGAAGCCTCAATTGCTAAAGATTTTGTACTAGGCTCAATTATTGAATCGATATAAGCTCTATCTTGCTCTGCAAATAGGTCAAAACAAGGTACACTTACAACATTTGTAGCGATTCCTGCTTTAGCTAACTCTTCGCTAGATTTAATAGCTAACTCTACTTCACTTCCAGTTGCGACTAGAGTTAATTTAGCATTTTCTACTTTTTTAACTAAATATCCACCTTTGCTTGATTCTCCAAAGCTCTCACTTCTATCAAATACTGGCAGTCCTTGTCTTGAGAGGATAAATGAGCAAGGTTTATTAAGTCCTAGTGCCACTTTCCAAGAATCAACATTCTCAATTCCATCAGCTGGTCTGAAGTTGTACATATTTGGCATAGCTCTAAATTGGCTTAACTGCTCGATTGGTTGATGTGTAGGTCCATCTTCTCCAACACCAATACTATCGTGAGTCCAAACAAAATAGTGTTTTGAATCCATTAAAGAGGCGATTCTAACAGCTGGTTTTAAGTAGTCACTAAAGATAAAAAATGTAGCTGTAAAAGGAATTAAACAGCCATACTCAGCAATCGCATTTCCAATAGCACCCATTGAGTGTTCTCTAATTCCAAAGTGAATATTTTGCCCATTTGGAAAATCACCAGAGTTTGCTAATTCAGTTTTGTTTGATGGCCCAAGGTCAGCACTACCACCTAAAAAGTTTGGAAGAGCATTAGCGATTGCATTTAAAATCTTTCCATTACTATCTCTAGTAGCTAATTTATCGCCCGTTTTAAACTCTGGAAACTCTATTTTAGAAAAATCAGGATTTAAAAACGATTCTAATAACTCTTTTTTATCAGAGCTTTCAAGTTTTGCATTCCATTTACTCTCTTCAAGTTCACCAATTTCGATAGAGCTTCTAAATCTAGCTAAAACAGCTTCATCTACAAAAAATGGCTCATTTGGAAATCCTGCTAACTCTTTCGATTTTGCAATCTCTTCCTCGCCTAAAGGACTTCCGTGAGTTTTGTGGCTTCCCTCTTTTGTAGCTGAACCCTTAGCAATTTTTGTATTTGCAATAATTAGAGTCGGTTTGCTCTGAGTCTGTACTTTTGAGAAAGCTTCATCGATTTGGTCAAAATCGTGTCCATCAATATCTATTACATTAAAGTTTTGTGATTCAAATCTAGCTTTAACATCTTCACTCCAAGCGATACTTGTATCACCCTCGATTGTAATTTGATTACTATCAAAAATCAAAACTAAATTATCAAGTCCTAAGTGTCCAGCTACCGAACAAGCTTCATAACTGATTCCCTCTTGTAAATCTCCATCACCACAAAAACAGTAAACTTTATGGTCGATTAAATCAGAGCCTAAAAGATTCTTTGCATACTTCTCTGCCATTGCAAATCCAACAGCATTTGCTACGCCCTGCCCAAGTGGTCCAGTTGTCACCTCAACACCAGCGATTTTATTTGATTCTGGATGTCCTTCAGTTTTGTAACCAAACTGTCTAAAGTTTTTTAAATCCTCTAGGCTCATATCTTCATAACCCCAAAGATACATTAGAGAGTAGATTAAACTGCTAGTGTGACCACCACTAAAAACTAATCTATCTCTATTTAGCCATTTTGGACTTTTTGGATTAAATTTCAGATATTTTCCTAAAACAGTCGTTAAGTCAGCAAGTCCCATTGGAGCACCTGGGTGACCACTGTTTGCTCTTTGAACCATATCAGCAGCTAAAAATCTTATCGTATTTGACATTTGTGCAAGAATCTTCTTATCTTCCAATTTATCTATCCTTTTTTATATTTTAATTTTCCGATTGTACTAAAAAAATATTTAATTTATTAACAAAAAATTTATGTTAGATTATGTTTAATGAAACCAATTATTACAAAAGGATACTTTTTTGTTTAAAATTTCTATTTTTATATTTATAATAGCTCTATTTATCGATGGTAGCGTTAATTCTCTTTTGAAAGAGAGCAGTTTTATCGATTTTTTTGAGATAGTTACATTTTTTGGAAATTTAGAGGTGGCAATTTCTATTTTGATTTTGCTATCTATCTATTTAATCTATAAGAGAGACTATTTTACTTTAAAACTCTCTCTTTTTGCTTTTTTGCTTACTAAAGCATTAACGGGAGTTTTAAAACTTGGTGTTGGTAGAGCTAGACCATATGTTGAAAACTCTAGCTTTGAGCCTTTTACTTTAAGTTATGATTTTTTCTCATTTCCATCGGGTCATAGCTCAAGTGCTTTTATTTTGGCTCTTATTTTTTCAAATATTACTCCAAAATATAGAGTTATATTTTTTACTTTAGCCACTTTAGTAGCTAGTTCGAGACTATTTTTAAATCAGCACTATTTAAGTGATACTGTTTTTGGATTTATTATTGCTATTTTTAGTTTTGAGCTAATGAAGAAAAACTTAGGTTATAAAACTATAAATATTAAATAACCTAAGTTTGATGGATACTCTATTAAATCACGAAGAGCAACTTACATGAGATATACCTGCCTTACCAAATAGCTCAGAAGGCTTTTTTCTATAATATTTTTTTTCTATCTCTTTAGAATGTTCATCATATGGGTTAGTCATAACTTTTTGCAACTCTTTGATAGCTAAATAGTCTCCACTTGTAGCCTGTTGATAAGCAGGAACAAGAAACCACTCTCGTAATGTATATTTAGGATTGATACTTTTCATTTGATTAGAGATTTCTTCAAGAGAGCTATTTGAGCAATCAATAAGTGATTTCCACTCCTTTAGCCACTTTGACCATCTATTTGAAATATCCTCATTATAAATAGAGAAATTATAAAAACTTTTTGTAAGTGGAGTAATATCTTTAGGAATTGAAGAGAGTTCACGAAAAAATATCGTATAATCAACATTGGTTTCTATCATTAGTTTCATAAGTTCGTCTAATAATTTTGCATCAAAAGTTTCTAATCCAAGCTTTGCAGACCACATTTTCTCTAGTTTATTTTGCATAGTTTTTTCAAAACTACTTCTAATTTCATCTAACTGCTCTAGAGCATTTTGATTTGATTTTAGCAACTGTTTTAATGTTAGACAAAACATATTAAAGTTGCGTCTACCAGCTTCAGGTTGATTTAAAAATGAGAAGTGAACTCCTCCACCTGTCCATGGTTGATATTGTGGATTAAATATATCTATAAATCCAAACGGTCCATAATCAAGAGTAAAACCACCCACAGCACAGTTATCACTATTAAAGTTTCCTTGACAATAGCCAACACGAATCCAATTTGCTATAAGTGAGGTTAGACGATTGCAAAATTCAGATGCTAATAGTAATATTTTTTCATTTAATGGTAAGTTTTGATTAATAACATCACTATATTCACGCTCAATCGAGTATAGCACAATCTGCTCAAGCTCTTTCATAGCTTCTATATGCTCCTCTTTTCGTGCTCGTCTTCCAAAAAGTTCCAATTGTCCTACTCGAATAAATGAAGATGCAACTCGTGTTGTTATAGCAACGGCTTCCTCAATCATAACTTCTGGATTTTTTGAGTAAGACCCATTGAAAAACCATGGTCTCTCTACTGTTTCTGTCTCTGAAGTGTATAGACTCAAAGAGCGTGATGTTGGTATATTTAAAGCATACATATGCTCTTGTGCTAGAAATTCACGAATACTTGAGCGTAATACTGCACGACCATCAGCACCTCTGCAGTAGGGTGTTTTTCCCGCACCTTTAAGTTGCATCTCTAAGCGTTGTCCATTAATTACCACTTCAAGAATAGAGATAGCACGACCATCACCATATCCATTACCAGTTTGAAATGGACACTGCTCGTAATATTCAGATCCGTAAATAGAGAGTGCATAACCACAAGCCCAGCCAAGTTTTCGCATTGGTTTAGGTAAATCAGAAGTATCACCAGAGAACATTTTGATAAACTCTTTTGATGTTGCTAAAGTGTTACAAAAACCTAACTCTTTAAAGAGAGTTTCACTATGTGCAATATATTTTGGAGTCTTAATTGCCGTAGGTTTTACAGGAACATAGTGACCACTAAAAACTTCCCTAGGGTTGTAGTCACAACCATCTAAGGTAGCTTTTGAATCAGGAGTTAATCTCTCTACAAGTGAATAATCTACTAAGGTTGAAAAATCGCTTAGCTTCTTTATCACTGTAGAAGTTTTATTTATTGGTTTCATACACTCTCCTTTTTTAAACTTAAAAGTTATTTTTTAAGCCAAAATCCGTAGCCAGATTCTATATTTTGTAATTCTCCACTCGATTTTGAACTCCAGTTACCATTTTTGTAACTCCAAATATCACTAAAATCTAAATCTTGAATACTATTTAAAACACCACTTAAGAGTGACCAGTTCTGTTCAATACTGCTTAGATTTGCCTCGTAGCTATTTCCGTAAAATGCAATAGTTCTATTAATATTAGAGTTTAACCAAAAGCCAATGTTTGGAGTTATCTGAGTAGGAGTTATCCACTCATTCTCTTCAAAAATAGATAAGCTGTTATAGTCTCCTAATTTCTCTAAATTTGTTAGATTCTCATCTGTTGGAGTTCCTAATAGATTCCAGCCTGTTGTAATATTTAATTTTAAATCTGTATTGGCTCTTTTTACCCAAAAACCCTCACCAATATTTAAATTACTTAGATTCGATTCTATAAATTCATTATCTCTATATGTCCAGATAGATTCTATCTGATACTTTTCATCATCACTTAGATTATCACCTAAACCAACTAAAGACCAGCCACTATCTAAACTATCTAAATTTGCTTGATAACTACTACCACTGAAGTTGATAGTTTTATCCTCATTCATATATATCCAGATACCACTTTGATAATCTATTCTATTTGGATTCTCTATCCAAGAGTTATTTACAAATGTCCAGATAGTTTCAAACTCACCAAATGTAAACATATCTGTAATATCGCTACTGATTGGAGATGCTACTAGATTCCAACCAATTTTTAGATTTAAATCGATACTCTGCTCTGTTGCAATATATGTCTCATCAGGCTCTTGAGCCAAGGCAGGTATCTCATATCCAGCATTTGAAGTCATACTTTGAGCCTCACCAGAGCCGTAAGAGATATTTGCATCACCCTCTGTTAAGACAACAACTCTAGTTCCATCTAAATTAATATTCTCTTCAATTACTGCATTATCATTTGGATATAGAGTAACACTCTCATTCTCTAGCTCAAAAGTAATCTCTCTTCTAGGAGAGTAGGCAACTTTTAATCTATCTGAATCTATTCGTCTCTCATTAGCATTTACAAAATCTATCTTTAGATTTGCAATATCAGCTCTAGGAGAGTAAGAGAATTTTTTATTTTTTCCTTTTTGTCTCATAGCGATTCTAACTCCACCATCAGAGTTTGCGATAATGTCAGTTTTAGTATTATTAAACTCATTTGAGACTCTAAAACCACTACTATTTATGGTAAATTTATTTGCTTTTTCCACATTGATTTCAATATTTCTATTTTCATTTGAGATAGTAGTTTGAAAGTTTACTTTTCCACTTAGGAGTTTAATATCAGAGCTATTATCAAAATATTTTCTCTCTTGGAGCTTTATATCATTAATTGGAGTAATATTATAGTTTGTATCTACTGCTCTTAGGTTTGAGTTTGAGAAAGATATATCTCTTCTGTATGAGTATATCGCTCTAATAAATCCATTCTCTACTCGTCTTAAACTTGACCTATTTGGATAGACTAAATCGATTTTAGGATTTATTGCCTCTCTTCTAACAGAGTAGGTGATTCTATCATTTGCTCTCTGTTCTGTTGAGACTTCAACGCTCATATCATCTTTTGTTGTTGTGATTGTAGAGCTATAACCATTTTCACTCTTTTTAGCAACAACTTGACTCTTCTCTATTGTAAGCTCAGCCCCTTTTAAGATAAATTCTCGTTTACTCTCACCCTCTCCAAAACTAGCCTTGAGTTCAGCTCTTTTGGTTGAGACAATCTCACTAGTTAAATCTTCTAAATCAAAACTCTGCTGTAGTTTTCCATCTTCTCTTAAGTTAGTTACTATATCTATATTTGACTCAAATTTAATAGATTCACCATTTTTTGCTGTAATATCTAAGTTAAGTGTTCCATCATTTTTCAAAATTAGATTTGCATTTAAGCCACTTTGAGTTGTGAAACTTTGGGTTAACTGCTCTTTTGTAGCTTTAACCTCTACTCCGACAGGAGAGTTAAAAGCTATACTTTTACCAGAAACTGTAGATATTTTAATATCAACTTTACCACTTTTAAGTGATGTAACATCGATTGTTGAGGTATCGCTTGAGAGTGTATGTTTTATATTTCCATCGCTATCAACTTCTATCTTTGTATCTTTTTCAAACTCAACACTAGAGCTTTTTTCTAAAGAATCTTTTGATAAATCGATAACTGTTTTTCCTGAGTTATCACTCTCTATTGTTGAATCGATAGTAACTTTTATATCATTATCTAAAGTCTCTTCAAATTTTATAGTAGCTGAACCATCACTATTTTCGACTATATTTTCACTACTTCCATCAATTTCTGCTTTTTCTGGAGTTGGTGTAGGTGTTGGGCTTGTTGTTCCTGAACAAACTTCAACTCCTGTTATAGGATTTATTGTACACTCAGCTATAGCTAAAGATGTAATAATAGATAGACTAGATAAGACTAATAGAGTCTTTTTCATAAAAAATCCTTATTTATTCTTATTTATTTTGTTTCTCTTTTCTATTTGTCTCTTTTTTTGGTTTTTCATTATTCTTTTTATCTATACATATCTCTTTGCCTGTTATAGGATTAACAGAGCATTCACAATTTTTTTTACCTGTTATTGGATTTACTGAACACTCTGCTAACGCTAAAGAGAACCCAATACTTATAATTGTAACTATTTTTAAAAAACTTTTCATTTTTGTTCCTTGTTTTAGTTTTGGTACTTATTTATTATAGTTTAAATAGTATAATACCCCAAATTGTCAAGACAGAAATTAAAAAATAGTAATTCTCTTTTAAATTTATAACTCTAAGCTACATTTTCATCTAATTCATAATAATTGATGTTATTAGATTTTAAGCTATC
>Ga0193959_1000591_pt1 | contig 14725 bp, 12 predicted proteins | sample FB_2_MG_FD_140333 | JGI IMG/M metagenome (GOLD analysis project Ga0193959, IMG submission 140333) | Microbial mat bacterial communities from the Broadkill River, Lewes, Delaware, United States - FB_2_MG | ecosystem: Environmental > Aquatic > Freshwater > River > Microbial mats | place: USA... | reverse complement strand
GCTTAGGCTCTGGCTTAGGCTCTGGCTTAGGCTCTGGCTTAGGCTCTGGCTTAGGCTCTGGCTTAGGCTCTGGCTTAGGCTCTGGCTTAGGCTCTGGCTTGGGCTCTGGCTTGGGCTCTGGCTTGGGCTCTGGCTTAGGCTCTGGCTTAGGCTCTGGCTTGGGTGCCACAATCGGTTGCTGTACCGGTGTACGGGTCTGCGACCCAGTATCCACAACCGCCAGCGTATCAACTTCGGTATCCACACTCGCCGCCGGCACAACGGTCAATGGCAGGCTGACTCGTTCGGCCACCACAGGCTCAGCCTCTTCTTCCGGCAGGTATTGCCAGATTGCGATCGAAAACACCAACAGCAGGATAACCGCCGATGCCGTGATGTGCAGCGGCGGCAGCGACAACGGCATTCGCGATATCCCGGCACCGCCTTCGCGCAGATGTTCAACAGCCAATGTGCGCAAGCGTCCCGGCTGTCCCTGCGCCTTGACCACCAGGTTTCTCAGCTGGCGCGCACTCAGCTCGGCGCCCGGCGGCAGCAGAGATTCCAGATATTCAGCTGATTCAGCTGATGAAAAAGGTTCCAGTCGTTCAATATGGAGATGGCTGTCCAGCAACTGATCCAGCGTCATATCACCGAAGCGCTGCTCAAACTCGGGCGTGCCGGTCAGCAACAGTCGCGGCGCACCATTCTGTTCGGCCGTCATGAAATTGACCAACAGCTCGAGTGCATTGTTGGTCAGGTAATCCGCATCATCGACCAGAATCAGGAAGGGCACGCCATCTTCCGCCAACTGGCGTGCCTTGACGTGCAGGGCAGACAGGCGCTGCTGGTTGTCCTCCTGAACCGGCAGGTCAAGTTCATCAACCAGCTTCGTCAAGATGGATGTCACATCTGTCGTGGCATCCAGCGGCACACAGGCCACCCTGTCAGCAGACTGTTGTGGTTCCCGTGCCAACTGCTGCAGCAGTGCGCTTTTGCCACTGCCGGTTGCACCAATAATCAGCAGCAAAAAATCCGAATAGCGAATCAAATGACGCAACTTCTCCCGCTGTTGCATCCGTGATTCAGGTTCGAAGTAGTCCAGTGTATCCGCCATGCAGCCCTGCTTTCAGAATTTAGAGTTGACCCAGTTGTTCACCTGCCGTCAGCGTTGCGTCCAGTTTCTGAACCGCAAAGTCAGCCGTGACCACTCCCTGTCCCAACTGCTTCAGCAACACCAGCCGCAGCTGACCATCCAATACTTTTTTATCGACCGCCATCAGGGACTTGAAGCGCTCCGGCGTCATATCTGCTGGCGCATGTACCGGCAGCCCAGCCGCCAGCAGTAGTGCCTTGATTCGATCAAGATCGGCCTGGTTTAACCACCCCAAACGCGCAGACAGATCCGCCGCCATCATGGTGCCGGCTCCTACCGCCTCACCATGCAGCCACTGACCATATCCACGATCGGTTTCGATGGCATGACCAAAGGTATGCCCCAGATTCAACAGGGCCCGCATACCCGACTCACGTTCGTCCTGAGCCACTATTTCAGCCTTGATGGCACAGGAGCGGTAGATGGCATACGCCAGCGCTTCGGGCTCGCGTGCCCGCAAACGCACCATGTTCTGCTCCAGCCATTCAAGAAAGTCTGCATCGTAGATCAAACCGTACTTGATAACTTCGGCCAACCCCGCTGAAAGCTCTCGCTCCGGCAGCGTGTTGAGCACATCCGTATCAGCCAGCACCAGCTGAGGCTGATGGAAAGCGCCAATCATGTTCTTGCCCTGTGGATGATTGACGCCCGTTTTCCCTCCAACCGAAGAATCGACCTGTGACAGAAGAGTTGTCGGCACCTGGATAAAGGCAACGCCACGCTGATAACAGGCTGCCGCAAAGCCGGTCATATCACCAACAACCCCGCCTCCCAGGGCAATCAGGGTTGTGGTACGGTTATGACGCCTGTCCAGCAACGCATCAAACATCCGATTGACATGTTCCAGGTCCTTATACTGCTCACCATCCGGCAGGATCACCGTATCGACCTGAAAGCCTTCCAGCTGTTGCAGCAGAACATCCAGATACAGCGGCGCTACGGTTTCATTGCTGACCACCATCACCTGGCGCCCCTTGATAAAGGCCGGTATCAGTGGCTGTGACAGCAGCCCCTGGCCGATTTGGATAGGGTAACTGCGTTCACCCAAATCAACGCTTAACGTTTGCATCAGGATATGTTCTCCGTAGGACTAATCGTGGGGTTTAAGCGGCTGCTGGCGGCGAGAGAAACGAATGATGTCATTGACGACACCACGGGGACGACGCCGATCCGTTTTGATCACCAGATCACAGCAGGCACGGTACAGCGGATCACGCTCGGCAATCAGCTTTTCCAGCACTGCGCGCGGGTTTTCTGTCTGCAGTAGCGGCCGGTTACGGTCCTTGGCGGTCCGCTCCAGCTGTTGTTCAATGGAGGTCTGCAGATAGACCACCAGTCCGCGCCCCTGCAAGTGCCGGCGATTCGCTTCACGCAACACGGCTCCACCGCCTGTCGCCAGGACAATATTATCCTGCCGGGTCAGCTCGTCGATGGCCGCCTCTTCACGTTGCCGAAACCCTTCTTCACCTTCGACGTCAAAGATCCAGGGAATGTTGGTACCCGCCTTTGCCTCGATTTCACGATCGGAATCGTAGAAATCCAGCGCCAGCTCCTGAGAAAGCAAACGCCCTATGGTGCTTTTGCCAGCACCCATAGGGCCAATTAGAAACACATTCAAATTTGTTACTGCTCTTGTGCTTTATTGTCTGAGTGATTCTCGCACCATTTGAGGGGTAATGAAAATCAAGAGTTCACGCTTGTTTTCCCTATCCTTGTTGCTTTTGAACAAGTTACCTACAACAGGCAAGTCACCCAGGAAAGGGGTCTTGGTTTTGTCTTTCCGGATTTCATTCCGGAACACACCACCCAGTACAACCGTTTCACCATCTGCAATCACAATGGAGGTTCTCAATTCTTCCTTGTTGATAACTCGGTTACCCATAGTCGTTTCATACACTTCGCCGATGGAATCCTGAGTGATCAACAATTCCATTGCTATTTTACCGCCTGGAACGATTTGGGGGGTCACTTCGAGCTTCAACAAGACTTCCTTGAACTCGATTTTCACCTCACCTTCTTCCACCGTTTGGTAAGGCACTTCCTGCCCTGACTTGATTACAGCTGGACGCCCATTTGTTGTCATGACCTTAGGCTGGGACACTACCTCTGCTTGCCCCGATGTCTGCAAGGCAGACAGTTCTGCTGACAGCAGCAAAGAGTCGTTGATAAAACCAAAGGCAATCGATGACTGCGGGTTCACCCCCATATCCACCATCAGGTTGCCCGGTATATTTTCGTTAGTATCCACATAGGGCGTATCCGGTGCATTGGGGGAGCCACTCACCTTCCACTGGTGGTTGTCTCCACCAGCCAAGATACCAGCTCCCCAGCGCACTCCCAGTTCCTTTGCGGTATCGAGTGACGCGGTCACGACACGGGCTTGCACCAGCACCTGCGCCACTTCCAGATCAAACCGCTTGATTGTCCGACGGATATCGTCCAACTGTTTCGCCGTTTCACGCACCATCAAGGTATTGGTTTCATCATCAGCCAGAATGAATCCACGCTCGGAAATCATTTTGGCTTCTTCCAAGCGTTCCTTGATATCAGACGCCTTGCGATAATCAATCTGAATGAAATCGGTCAACAGAGGCGCAACTTCCTGCTCACTCTGCTGACTTGTCATCTCAACTTCTTCACGCTGCGCAATTTCTTCTACAGTGCCTACCAGCAATACATTACCGGCTTCACGCTTATCCAATCCCTTGGTTTTCAACACAATATCCAACGCCTGATCCCAGGGTACGCTTTTCAGGCGCAAGGTAACTTCGCCTTGGACATTGTCGCTGACCACCAGGTTCTTTTCTGCAACCTCAGCGATAATCTGCAGTACTGTACGAATTTCAACATTCTGAAAATTCAGATCAATTTTCTCACCGGTATAAGGGAAAAGGCTTCGCTGCTCCTCCTTGTCCTTTGCGGTCAGGGGCTTGAAGTCCAGTACCAGCTGACTACCCGTCTGATATGCCATGTAGTCATAAGGGGCGGCGGAAGGCTTAACCAAAATGGTCGCATGAGTATCTTTTACGATCGTATCGATGAAGTTGACCGGCGTCGCAAAGTCCTGAACATCCAGGCGTTGGCTCATATCTTTCGGCAACCCTGCACCGGTGAGATTGACCACCACATTGCCGCCTTCTTCGATAATATCCAGATCTACATTGGACGCTCCCAAGTCAACCGTAATACGGCCAACATTACCCGCTATACGCTGGAAATCGATAGTAGACGAACCCGCGGCCTGTGCATCAGGCCCCGGGGTTGGGGTAACAGCTTTTTCCAACTGATGCGATACGACTGTTTCAGCACCTGAAGTCTTAACTTTTTCCCCTAGCTCCAGGAACAAGGTATTGCCTTCGACGCGGGTATCGTAACCCACCAGATCATTCAAGTTGGCGACGACACGCATACGGTCGTTTGCTTCAGCAAAGTGCAGACTATCAACACTTCCTGAGCGAACAGCCAGCAGCTTTTCCTCTAACCCGCTGCTTGTATCCCAGAAGTCCAGCACAAGCCTGGGAGGCTGTTCAATTAAATAGGCCTTGGGTGCCGTTGGCTCAGAATCAAATTGCATCTGTATTTCGATTGATTTCCCAGGCAATGCCGTAAATGCAACATCTTTCAGCACGGCTTCTGCCCAGGCCGCGGAAGGGCCGGCAAGTGCCAGAGAGCTTACCAACAGCCAAGCAGGCAAACGACATTCGGTTCGCACTCGGCTGTCTTGGGTCCGTTTTTTGATATTCACGGTCTGCATCCTTATCAATCCTGCTTCTCAAGCGACAGAGTCCGTGGGCGTTGCATCCACCCGCCACGTCCGTTCGAAATAATTTCTACCAGTTCAAGCCCACGCTCACTGATCTCGACTATCTCACCATAGTCATTACCAAGATAGTTACCCAGGTGAACACGGTGTACCTCATTATTTGGGTCCTTGATCAAGGCCCAAAGCGTGCTGCCACCCGGCTGCGTAATAATACCCACCATGCCCAGTTCATCCACTGAGAACTCTTCCAGATATTCTGACGGGCGGTCAATATCAGGCTTGACACCGTTATCAAGTACTTTTTCTCGCAGCCCATGACTCTTAACCAACGGGCGGAAAGGGTCTCTCAGGCTGGACCCTTCATACACAAAACTTTCATAAGGCTTAAACGTGGGCAGCGGCTCAATCTTGCCACTGGGCCTTGCTTGCTGCTCGCGTGTATAGCCCCTAAGGTCATCAATTTCATCTACCCATATACAGCCGCTCAGTGACAGGGCCAACACCACTGCCATCCCTAGCTGAAGAGCATGCTTACTGTTATTTATTGTCATCATAACGGTACGTCTTCGCGCTGATTTCCATTGACAACGATCCCCCTTCGCTCGCTGGTTTCAGCGAGAAATCATGGAGCGTTACGATACGCTTAATGGCAGCAACACCACTGACGAACTCACCCATCTGGTGATAGTTGCCACGTACCTGTATCTGTATGGGCAGCTCAACATAAAACTGCTCTTTACGCTCAGGCTGAAGCGCTATCAAGTCAAACTCAAGCCCGGCATCCCGGCCTATTTCAGTGATATCTTCCAGCAAACCTGGCACTTCCTTGTCTGTCGGCAGCTGTGTTAGCAACTCGGCAAAACGACTTTCCACGTCCGCCATCTGCTTTCTCAACGCATCCAGGCTGGCCACCTGAAAAGCCTTTCGCTGATATTCACTTTTGAGATCGACTTCCTTCGCAATTTCCCGTTCTACGGCATCGTGTTTGTCACGTATGAGAAAGTGAACACCCGCCCCAATTACAACGGAAAAGACAATCAGGTAGACAACTATTTTGACACCAATCGGCCAGTTGCCAGCTTGATTGAAGTCCATGTTATTTGGATCGAAGCCCTGGAATGCATTTTTAAAGGCATCACTCATTACTTGGCCTCCTCTGCATCAGGCCGTGACATGCGTACCGCCATATTAAAACGCTTCAGCACTTCCGATTTATCTACACGGCTCAGGTCAGGCTCCCCAAACCAGATGGAACCACCCAATCTGCGCATCAGCTCCGACACTTCATCATTGTCTTCCGCCAGGCCATCAATGGTAATCGCGTCACCTTGACGAACCAGCGATTCATAGTAAATGCCATCGGGCAGCACACGAACCATCTCGTCAAAGTTCCTTACGATAACGGGACGATTGCCTTGCAACTGTTGAATCGCATTAAGGCGCTCCAGCAGCCGTTCACGCTTTGACTTGAGCTCGTTGATCTCTTTGATTTTACGATCAAGTTTGGAAATTTCCGTTTTCAGATAGCTGTTTCTCGCATTCTGGCGATCCATCTGAATGTCGTAGTAGTAGCTGACACCCAGTACAACTACTCCTCCTAATATCGCCGAGGCAACCAGATTGCTGATAAAGCGTTTCTGTAATCGTTCGTTGCGTTCTTCTCGCCATGGCCTAAGGTTAATACGCGCCATACTAAATCCCTATATATCAAAGCTTCTCAGCGCCAGGCCGCAAGCCTTCAAAAGACCAGGCGCATCTTTACCAAGACGCCCTGCATTGATTTTGGCATTGATTTCCAGATCTCTGAAAGGGTTAGCAACTTCTGTAGGCACGCCTATTTCATTTTCAACCATAGCAGCAAGCCCTTCCATGCCTGCAGTGCCACCAGCCAGGTAAAGCTTGCCAAGCTGCCCCTGCGAACCTGACGAATAATAAAACTGCAACGCACGAGAGACCTGCTGCACCACTGTGGTGCGGAATGGGCGTACGAAGTTATCCATGATTTCCTCGTCCAGCTCACCCTCATACAGACGCTGCTCGACTTCAGCAACTTCCAACCCCGTATTTTGATGGATCATGTTCGTCAGATCATTACCGCCAAACGCCTGCTCACGGTTATAGATAATTTTATTACCCTTACAGACATTGAGCGTTAAGGTGGCAGCACCAATATCAACAATGCCAGTAACCGGATTCGCACTCAAATCAGCTTCTAGCAAGCGCAGGGTGCGCTCAATGGCATACGTGTCGATATCGATAATTTCGCATTTGAGGCCTGAGCCATGAATTGCGTCTTCACGTGCATCCGTATCATCACGGCGACAGGCAACCAGAAGAATCTCATTCAAGTCTGGCGCTTTTTCTACAGGGCCCAGCACTTCGAAATCCAACGCAACTTCACCCAACGGGTAGGGGATAAACTGATCCGCTTCTACCTGCACCTGCTCCTCGAGATCCAACCCGGCAAAAGCAGAACTGATTTCAAGCCGCTTGGTAATCACGGCTGATGACGGGACGGCCGTCACGGCATGGACCAGCTTGCTGCCGCAAAGTTTGAGGGCCCGTTCGATGGCTACCGACACTTCTCCCGGAATTTCCACATTACCGTCCACAACCGCTGTTGGCGGCAGGGCTACGGTCGCATAGCCTTCCAGTCGGTATGACAGTCCATGTTGACTGAGTGCAACTAGCTTGACAGAAGAGGACCCTATGTCCACCCCCACCCAGCCGGCAGACTTTGGCTTGAAAAAGCTGAGCACGACATTTTCCTTATATCAGTCAGATGAAGTCCCACAGACGCTCACAATGTAGCCTGTCTTGGACGCAATTTAAACTGCCGGTGCAATCTAGACCCGCCGGCACACACCTATATAATGATCCAGCTCTATAATTCCTTGGCAATTTTTTGAAGGTCAGCATGCGAATTCTCAAACGGTTATTTAAGTGGATCCTGACCCTGTCGCTAATTGGCGTCTTTGTTGGAGCTGCTGGTTTTGCGGGCATTTACGCCTATTTCAGCCCAGAATTGCCGGATGTGCAATCACTTAGAGAAGTGAAATTTCAAACACCGCTTCGCATCTATTCGGCAGATAATAAATTGATTGCCGAGTTCGGCGAGAAAAAGCGCGCACCTCTTACTTTCGACCAGATTCCCGATAACTTTATAAAGGCTTTGCAGGCTGCCGAAGATGCCCGCTTCTTTAATCATTTCGGCATTGATATCAAGGGGCTTTCACGGGCCGCCTTCCAGCTGGCATCCTCTGGACAGATTCAGAGCGGCGGCTCGACCATCACCATGCAGGTCGCAAAGAACTTTTTCCTGACCCGTGAGCAGACCTTCAAGCGCAAGTTCATCGAAATCCTGCTCTCCCTGCAGATAGAGCAGGAACTGAGCAAGCAGGAAATCATGGAGCTCTACGTCAACAAGATCTATCTGGGCCACCGCTCCTACGGCATCCAGGCCGCCGCCAACACCTATTACGGCAAAAATATCGATGAGCTCAGCCTGGCCCAGCAGGCGATGATCGCCGGCCTGCCCAAGGCCCCATCCGCGTTCAACCCGATTACCAACCCTGAACGTGCCAAGGAGCGTCGCGACTGGATTCTCGACCGCATGCTCAAGCTGGGTTACATTGACAAAACCGCCCACGATACCGCCATCAATACCCCTGTCAGCGCACGCTACCATCGCAGTGACATTGAGCTGGATGCACCCTATATCGCGGAGATGGTACGCCAGGAATTGTTTGCTCGCTATGGCGAAGACCTGTATATCGACGGCTATCGCGTCTGGACTACCGTTGACAGCCAGATGCAGGATGAAGCCACCCAGGCCTTGCGGCGCGGATTGCTGGATTACACGGAACAGCATGGCTACCACGGCGCTGAAGCCAGTATCGATATTGCCACACTGAGCCAGGCCGATCAGCTCAACGAGCTGCGCAACCACACAACGTACGCCGGGCTGGAGCCAGCACTAGTGACCGCCGTCGATGACAAGGGCGCTGACCTGCTGCGTCAGGATGGCAGCAGTGCACGACTGGAGTGGGATGGCATCAAGTGGGCACGCCCCTTCCGCAGTGTCCACTGGACTGGCCCCGCCCCCAAGCAGCCCTCCGATGTGCTGACGGCCGGTGATATCGTGCGAGTGCAACACACCGAAGAAGATACGTTCAGGCTCACTCAGCTGCCAAGAGTTCAGGGGGCACTTACCGCTCTGAACCCCGCAGATGGCGCCATTCGCGCCCTGGTTGGCGGCTTCAGCTTCTACCACAACAAGTTCAATCGCGCGACACAGGCGTATCGTCAGCCAGGCTCCAGCCTGAAACCCTTCCTGTATACGGCTGCACTGGAAAACGGCTATACACCCGCTTCAATTATCAATGATGCACCCGTCGTATTTCACGATGTCAGTCTTGAAGGTGTCTGGCGCCCTGAAAACGAAAACGGTGAATTCAATGGTCCTACTCGTCTGCGTGTCGCGTTGTATCGCTCCCGCAACCTGGTATCCATCCGCCTGATGCGGGCACTGGGTATCGAGCAGGTGCGAGACTATATGCTCCGCTTCGGTTTTGAACGGGAGCAGTTCCCGGCTAACCTGTCCCTGTCACTGGGCAGTGCAGGCGCGACGCCGCTGCAGGTTGCAACCGGTTATGCGGCCCTGGCCAACGGCGGCTTCAAAATCAGCCCCTATCTCATCAGCCGAGTCGAAAATGCAGAAGGGCAGCTTCTGCTGCAGGCCAATCCGCAACAGGCCTGCCATGAGTGTGACAGCCCGTCCCCAGAACCGGCTCCGGTAGAGGACGAGAATCAGAGCCTGACGGCAGAAGCACCCCCACTGATGGTGGACAGTGCCTTGCAGCCCGTTCCCGTTGATACCCCCCTGCAACCACGCCCGGCAGAACGCATAGTGTCAGAGCGCAATGCCTTTTTGATGTATGACATCATGAATGACGTGATCAGTCGCGGCACCGGACGACGCGCCCTTGCACTCAAGCGACGTGATCTAGCCGGTAAAACCGGTACCACCAACGATCAGAAGGATGTCTGGTTCAGCGGCTTTAACCAGCAACTGGTCACCGCCGTTTGGGTCGGGTTCGACCAGCCTGGCCCGCTGGGTCGCGGTGAATACGGCAGCAGCCGTGCACTGCCGATCTGGATCGACTTTATGGAAGACGCGCTCCAGGGCACGGAAGATAACCCTCCGACCACCCCCAAAGGCATTGTGCGTGTGCGGATCGACCCGGCTACCGGCAAGCGGGCCTATAGCGGTCAGCAGGATGCAATTTCGGAATACTTCCGCAGCGAAGACGTACCGCGCGATACCGCTCGCAGCCCGGCGCAACTGAAACAGGCACCGACCACGGAAGCCATTTTCGGCTATTAAACCGTACCGGTGAGGCGGCCAGTGGCCGCTTCACCGAGCTGAGCGACAAAACCTGTCTACTTGAACCGCTTCCCGGCTCCAAACCCTTGGGGTGGGCCGTCCGCATCAGGCTGTCGCGATCGCCCCCTTGCCAATACCTTCAAAGGCACGAACCGTTACCTGTTCGTGTGGGTGCTCCTGCTTGATCTCGACCGCCAGGTGCATGGCGATCTGTTCTACCGTGCTTTCACTGTCGATCAGGTAGCAGCAGCGCGCCGGCAGACTGAGTTCGAAAGCGCCCTGGGGAGCACTGTATGCATACTGGTGTATCTCCGCCGATTCCGCCTGCAGATGGCTGCGAGTACCGATGTAGATATCGCGGAAACGCTCGGCCCAGACGCCTTCCAGCACTTCATCCCGCTGGCCGTTGCGGTAGATCTCGATACGCGAACGGTGGCCATGCGCAATACGCTGGCAATTGCCATCATGCTGCTGCAGGCCATGGCTATAGTGATAGAAATGCCCCTCGATCGACTCAGGTATGAACGCCAGTTCAACCCCCCGCACCTGATCCGGAAACAGCGCCAGCAGCTGATCCTTGCACCACTGCGCCAACCCCAGCTCATCAACCGCCGCCAGCGGCACCTCGGCAATTGCCTGCTGTGGTGCACGGCAGAAGAAGCGCTCACCGCCAGGGTAATGCCACTCTACCGTCGTAACACCTTCGGCATGCTGGATACTCAAATTATTCATTTCAGCAGGCACGACAAGGCAATGATCAACACGCTCATCAAGCCACTGCTTGACTCGACGCTTGACCACACCGAAGTCGCAGATCATGCCCTGTTCATCCAGGCTGCCATCCAGTACCAGATTCACCGCCCAGGACTCACCCAGCAGCCCGCGCTCCGGGTGCAGGTAGGAAAAATCCACATGGGTCAGGTTATCGACAAAAAGCTTCACGGCCACCTCATCTGTCTGGTTAAGGGCACTATTCTAGCTGATCCGCGTCGGGCTTTCATGACGCCCTGTGGTCCGTTTAACAGCTACTATATACTAGACGCTTTGAATGACTTTCAGGTTCACATGCGACTCGACAAATATATCGCCAGCGTCACCGATTTCTCACGCAAGGAGGTCAAGCGCCTGCTGCATGCCGGTGAAATCAGTGTCAACGATCAACACGAACGCAACCCGGCACGCAAGATCTCCGAAACTGACTGCGTCAGTGTCCAGGGCATGCCGCTGGAAGCTCCACGCACCCGTTACCTGATGCTGAATAAGCCCGAGGGCGTCGTCTGCTCTACCGAAGATCCCTCCCACCCGACGGTATTGGCCCTGCTGGAGATGGCGCGCGTCGAGCGCCTGCACATCTGTGGCCGCCTGGATGTGGACACCACCGGCCTGGTACTGCTGACCGACGATGGCCAATGGGCACATCGCGTCACCTCACCCAATCACAAGACCGGCAAGGTATATCGTGTGACGACTGCCGATCCGATCGCACCGGATGCCGTGGACAAGTTCGCTGCCGGGCTGATGCTGAACGGTGAAAAAGCCCGCACCAAGCCGGCCGAACTGGACATTCTGTCCGACTATGAAGCCCGCGTCCGCCTGCACGAAGGCCGCTATCATCAGGTCAAGCGGATGTTCGCCGCACTGGGCAACAAGGTGGAAGCCCTGCACCGAGAGCAGATCGGCGAGATCATTCTCGATGAAATGCTGGAACCGGGGGAATACCGTGAGCTGACCGACGCCGAGGTAGCCAGCATCTGATATGGATCTGATCAGTTCCGAACTCAACCAGCTGCTGCACCAGGCTCAGGGTAAAACACTTTGGCTGGTGGACGAGAATATTCAGCTGACCACCACCTGCCGAACCGACATCGATGTCATTGGTAACCGTTTTGACGTGATCGGGCGGCTGCAGGCTTGCGGCTGGCAGGCACGCTTCAGCGATTTTGACCTCTCTGCCTGTGCGGATGCCGAGTATGACCGAATCATCTACCGAGTTTCCAAGGAAAAGCCGGTCGTACATCACCTGATTGGCGCTGCCAGCCGACTGCTCAAGCCGGACGGCACTCTAACCCTGCTGGGCGACAAGGGTGAAGGCATCCGCACTTACGCTCGCAAGGCCGCTGACTGTCTGGGCAGCGCACGTACGGAACAGAAACTGGGCGGTGACAGCTGGCGCGCCGATATTACACGTGGCGAATGCGGCGAATGCCCGCCCGATCAGCATTACACTGAGCTGCGCCCGGTGTGCGAGGATGGGCAGCATGTCTACTGGTCCAAACCTGGTCTGTTTGGCTGGAACAAGATTGATCGCGGCAGTGCCTTCCTGATTGAACAGCTGCCGACCATGCTGGAGCAGCCCCTGCCACTCAGCGGTCGCGTGCTGGATCTGGGCTGCGGCTTCGGCTATCTGGCCATCAATGCCGCCGGTCCCGAGACTCAACTGGTATGTACCGACAACAATGCCGCCGCCCTGTCTGCCTGTCGCCACAACCTGCAGCTGGCCGGCCTGAACGGCGAGATTCTGGCAACCAATGCCGGTGATCGTCTCAGTGGGCAGTTTGACACCATCCTGTGCAACCCGCCCTTCCACAGCGGCTTTACAGTTGATGGCGACCTGACCGACCGCTTCCTGCAGGCGGCACAACGCCTGTTGAGCGGGAACGGCAGCGCCTGTTTTGTGGTCAACCAGCACATACCGCTGGAGCGCAAGGCCAGCGGCCTGTTTCGTGACATCCAGTTGCATGCCGATAGCGGCCAGTTCAAGCTGGTACGGCTGCGCCACCCCATCCATTCCTGACTTCAGAGAGACGCATGACTTTAGAGTATCTTCGTCAGAGCCTGTTTTTCTTCCGCAGCCACGCCAACAAGCTGGCCCTGATCCAGATTCCCTTTCTGGCTCTGGTCAGCATTGTGCAGTACCAGTTGCTTCAGGGTGTCGGTGACGACCAGGCCCAGATGCAACAGGGTGTTTTCCTCAGCTCCGTACTGGATCTGGCACTGATGCCGGTTTACTGGGGCGCAACCCTGGTCTATATGCGTTCGGTACTGCAAGGACAGCCCCTGGGCGTCAATCAGGCACTGCTGCTCGGGCTGAGCTGCTGGGGGCGCCTGCTGATGACCTATATTCTGGTCGCACTGGCCCTCACCACCGGCCTGCTGATGCTGATCGTGCCCGGTATCTATATCGGCTTGCGGCTGGCCTTTGCGGAATTTCACTGCGTTATGGAAGGCAAGGGTCCACTGGAGTCGATCAGTGCCAGCTGGAACAGCACCCGAGAGTTCTTCTGGCCCCTGTTTCAGGGCATGGCCCTCATCATTGGTCTGCTGCTGGTGACCGAGCTGGCGCTCGGCAGTCTGCTGAAAGGTCATAAAGACCTGATGATGCTGCTGTCCCTGCTGATCCAGTTTCTTGGCGTAGTGCCCACCATCTTTGCCTACCGTCTTTACTGCGTCATGAAAGACGACGATAAGCCCGCCTGACGGGCTAATGCGCGGCCACCCCAGGCCGCGCACTTTCCACCGCCCATGCCCCCGACAGCTCTGTAATACCCTTCTGCTTTGACTCACTGTTTTTTCCAGGCATACCCTTCTCCCTGAACATAAAAAACCCCTGGCGGCGAACCGGCAGGGGCTGGGTATAACGTGCAGACCTACTGCATCAGGAAACGGCGTCGTCCGCTTCCAGGTCCTTCATGGACAGCTTGATACGACCACGCATATCAACGTCGAGCACTTTAACCTTGATCACGTCGTCCATGTTGACGAAGTCGGTGACCTTGTTGACACGCTCTTTAGCGATCTGGGAGATGTGAACCAGACCGTCTTTACCCGGCAGGATGTTCACGAACGCACCAAACTCTTCGATGCGCACAACCTTACCTTCGTAGATCTTGCCGATTTCAGCTTCAGCCGTGATCGCAGTAACACGATCCAGTGCTGCCTTGCCCTTGGCCTTGTCATCAGCGTAGATGCGGACAGTACCGTCATCTTCAATGTCGATCATGGCACCGGTTTCTTCGGTCAGGGAACGGATGGTCGCGCCGCCTTTACCGATCAGATCACGGATTTTCTCCGGGTTGATCTTGATCAGCTGCATCGCCGGGGCGTTATCCGGCAGTTCCGGACGCGCGTAACCGATGACCTTGGCCATCTCTTTGAGGATGTGCTTACGCGCATCCAGGGCCTGCTCCAGCGCGATTTCCATGATCTCTTCGGTAATACCGGTGATCTTGATATCCATCTGCAGTGCAGTAATACCCGCTTCGGTACCGGCAACCTTGAAGTCCATGTCGCCCAGGTGGTCCTCGTCACCCAGAATGTCGGTCAGGACGGCAAAACGATCGCTTTCTTTCACCAGACCCATGGCGATACCGGCCACCGGTGCCTTCAGCGGTACACCCGCATCCATCATGGACAGGGACGCGCCACAGACAGATGCCATGGAGCT
>Ga0193959_1000589_pt1 | contig 14739 bp, 12 predicted proteins | sample FB_2_MG_FD_140333 | JGI IMG/M metagenome (GOLD analysis project Ga0193959, IMG submission 140333) | Microbial mat bacterial communities from the Broadkill River, Lewes, Delaware, United States - FB_2_MG | ecosystem: Environmental > Aquatic > Freshwater > River > Microbial mats | place: USA... | reverse complement strand
TGGAGCTGATCAGTCGTGAGCTGAGCCATGCCGTGGTGCTGAATGAGCAGCGACAGCGGATCGGGATTGTCAGTCAAAGCGATGTGGTCAATCACCACGGGCTGGAGCATGACCTGTTCCTGAAATCACTTGAAGAAGTCACCAACTTCAATGTGCTGCGCCTGCGCCCGACCTGCCTGTTGCGACAGGCGATTGAGCGCATGCGCAGTGTGCACTACTCGGCCATTCTGGTGGGAAGCGAAGCGGAAGGCTGGTCGATCATGACCGAAACCGATGTGATCCGTTACCTGTCCAGTGCAACCCCGCTGGAGACACCGCTTGCGGATCTGTCCCTGTCTCGATTGCTGGCAGTGGACGGTGCGATCAGCCTGTTTAATGTACGCCAGTATTTCAAGAAGAACAGCTTTCGCCATGTCGGTGTGCTGGACTGTCACGGCAAGGTGGTTGGTCTGGCATCCTATGGCGATATTCTGCGCAGTGTGGAATTGGACTACATCTACCGCCTGCGCGAACTGCTCAATGACAAGAGTCGTGCTCTGCAGCAATCCGAACACAACCTGCGTCTGATTGAGCGGGTAATCAATACCTCGCATGAGGGAATCGTTATCACGGACGCCAAGGGCTGTATTCAGAGTGTGAACCCGGCCTTTTCCGCCATTACCGGTTATGAGGCTTGGGAGGCGCTGGGACGCAATCCGAGTATGCTCAGCTCGGGCCGGCATGACCAGGCTTTCTATAGAGAGCTTTGGAGTCACCTGGTGCAGGAAGGAACCTGGCAGGGAGAAATCTGGAACCGACGCAAGGACGGCAGTGTTTACCCGGAATGGCTGAGTATCACCGCGATAGAGAATGATCAGGGTGCCGTCTGCCAATATGCTGCAATATTCCACGATTTGACCGAGAATAAGAAGTTCGAGGCCCGCGTCAAGCGCCTGGCCTGGTTCGACGGTGTGACCGGTCTGGCCAATCGCAATCTGTTTCACGACCGGCTGCAGATTGCACTGAATTGCAGGGCTGAGCAGGGTGGTCGTGCTGCCCTGCTGGCGCTGGATCTGGATCTGTTCAAGCAGATTAATGACCGCTTCGGGCATGAGGTGGGTGACCAGTTGCTGAAACAGGTGGCAGAACGGATCGAGTCAACGTTGGGAAATACGGGTACTGCGGCACGACCGTCGGGGGACGAGTTTTACATCTTGCTGACCGAGTTGGCGCATGAGCAGGAGATCAATGCCTACCTTGATCGGCTCAGCAAGGTCTTGACGCAGCCGTTCTGGCTGAACGAGCAGGATGTACGAGTGCGAGTGAGCACCGGGGTGGCACTGTATCCTGCAGATGCTACTGAACCGCTGGAACTGGTACGAGCGGCGGAAGCGGCGCTGCACCATGCCAAGGCGCTGGGCCGCAACAGCGTGGCCTTCTTTCAGCCCCAGCATCATGATGACCGCCACAGCCATTACCGGATTGCGGCGGTGTTGCATGAAGCACTGGAAAAACAGGAATTCAGCCTTGCATACCAGCCTCAAATTGAGCTGGCCACCGGAGCCCTGGTGGGGGCCGAAGCCCTGTTGCGCTGGCACAGTGACAGCCTGGGGCAGGTCTCGCCGAGTGATTTCATTCCGGTGGCCGAGGATACTGGAATGATCGATGCCATCGGTGCCTGGGTACTGGGCGAAGCGGTGCGCGAGGCTGCTGGCTGGATGCGGCAGGGGCTGGCGCTGAAAATTTCGGTCAATGTATCGGCGCGACAGTTTCAGCGTTCCGAGGTGGCCGACCAGGTGACCCGGGCGCTGGCTGATCATGGCTTGCCAGCGGAGCAGCTGGTGATCGAGCTGACAGAAACCAGCTTTCTGCACAGTGCAAGCGCGACTGAATATGAGCTCTGCCGGCTGCGCGAGCAGGGCGTTCGGGTGGCGATTGATGACTTCGGTACCGGTTACTCCAGCCTCAGTTACATCCGCGAAATGTCGCTGGATTTTCTCAAGATTGACCGCAGCTTCATCCAGCCCATTCAGGAGTCACAAAAGGACCGCAATCTGGTCAAGGCGATGATCGATATGAGCCATGCCATGGGCCTGAGTGTAGTGGCCGAAGGCATCGAGCACGCACCCGATCTGGAAATCTTGCAGGCACTGGGCTGTGACCAGGCGCAGGGGTATCATATTGCCCGCCCGATGTCTGCGCAGGCGTTTAGTGCCTGGGTGGCGTCCTATTCCGCTCCGGCCATTCTGTCCGGAGGCTGTGTCGGCTAATCGAGGTTGTTGTGAAGAGCTATATTTTTGCCACCGATAATGAACGTGGCGGGGTTATCCTGTGTGACATTGATACCCTGGAAGAGGCGGTTGTCTATCTGCAGAATCGTTTTGCCGGTGTGGTAAGGGTGGAGCAGGGGCGCCGTTTCTGGACGCCTGACCAAGGGTTTGATGAGCTGCCGCCGCCTGACTCGCCCAGACAGGAGTAGTGTAACAGATGTGAAAGAGGCCGCTTGATGCGGCCTCTTTTACTGGGAGGGCAGTCTTTCAGTCGTGTCTGCGCCTGCGAATCTGGGGCTTGTGCTCAACCCGAATACGCGCGGGCTCTGCCCGGTTCAATTGGGATGCCACGGCGGCAAGGCCTGCGGCAACAGCGATTGCAGTAGTCAATACGGCCAGAGTTGTCAGCATCAAGTGGTTCTCCTGTTCTGGTCTACTTTGGACAGCTGTCGCGTCAAATGCGTTCCCTTGCGTATACGCTTCGTGTTCCCGTGTGGTGTGTTCGGCATCAGAACCAGTCGTCCCGACGCTTACGACGCCGTGGCAGGTAGGGCAGGATCAGGCCCAGTATTACCCCGCCAAATGCAACCAGGCCACCATAGGTTAGCCAGCGCATCAGGTTGCTTTGGTCCATATTACTGATCTGTGACTGCAAAGTACCAATTTCGTTTTGCAATTCACGGATCTGACCGGTGTAGCCACTGCTGGCCTCCTTCAGTCGGGTCAGCTGTGCGTTGAGGTTGTCTATGGTTTCGGCCTGTTCCGCAATGGTTGACTGACTGGCGTCAAGTTCGGCTTCCAGTTTTGGCAGTTCAATCAGCTTGCTGTTGCCGGTGCCGACAAACGATTCCGGCAACCAGCCAGTCCGGCCACTGTCGGTACGAATCTGAATATAGCCGGTTGAGTTGTTCTTGCCCAGAATTTCGATGGATTCGCCGCTGTTGATGCGGCCGGTAATGCGGTACTCGTTACTGGGGCCACCGTGAAAGTACACATACACATCGTCGGCAACATGGCCTCGCTCGGCCCAGGCGGGCAGCGACAGGCCCAGTAGCGTGGTTAAAAGCAGAATTCTTTTCATTGTGGGTCCAGCAACTGAAATAACAAAAGCATGATTTTACACGACAAACACTCTATCGTTTAGGAGCTGTCCTGCAAATGAATGGCAGCCGAATTCAACGCTTCTACCCTGGAGATATTAGGGAGCTTTCATGGAATCCTTTACTCAACAATATATTTTGCCCTGGGCGATCAGTATTAGTATGGCGGTGGCGATTTTTGTCGCCGGTCGCTGGATAGCCAGCCTGCTGAACAATCTACTGGTGCGGATCCTGCGCAAGACGCGCATGGACAAGATGCTTGTCAACTTCATCTCCTCAATCACGCACGCTTTGATGCTGCTGTTTGTAGTGGTAGCAGCCCTGGGCGAACTGGGAGTGGATACCACCTCTCTGATCGCGCTGATTGGTGCAGCAGGTCTGGCCATCGGCCTGTCGTTGCAGGACTCGTTGAAGAACTTTGCTGCCGGCGTCATGTTGATCGTGTTTCGCCCTTTTCGTGAGGGGGACTTTGTCGAAGCCGGTGGCGTAAGCGGTATTGTTGAGCAGATCACCATCTTTAACTCCATTTTCAGGACCGGTGACAATCGCGAGATCATTCTGCCCAACGGCAAGATCTACAGCGATAGCATTATCAACTACTCCAAGCGAGATACACGCCGTGTCGATATGGTATTCGGTATCGGCTACGGTGATGATCTGCTGAAAGCCAAGCGTATCCTGCTGGAGATTCTGGAGCAGGATGAGCGAGTGCTTAAGGAGCCTGCTCCCGCCGTGACAGTTGCCGCTCTGGCAGACAGCAGTGTCAATTTCAATGTGCGCCCCTGGGTCAAAACACCTGATTACTGGCCCGTGCTCTGGGATACCACCGAGAAGGTTAAACTTGAGTTTGACCGTCAGGGTATCAGCATTCCCTTCCCGCAGATGGATGTGCATCTGCATTCCGAGAAACAGGCCAGCTGATTATCCGCTGCTCAATTACGCGACACCGCCGAGGGGTCATCTGATCCCTCGCTCACTACCCTCCGGCGTAGCCCCTCATTCTCCTGACGCAGCTTCTGTGCCTCCACTCGGTAGTCAAAAATCTGCTGATGCTGGCTCTCCAGCTTGGCTTCCAGCTGCTCGATTTCGCCTTGCTGCTGGTCAATCTTGAGCTGCATGTGCTCAAGCTGGTCCTGCAGGTCGTCCAGCATTTCAAAGCCACGGCTTTGCGGCTCGTGTGACCGGTCCGGATGGAAACGGTAGGACCCCTGCAGCTCATTGACAATATGGCTGTAAAGCGCAGTCAGGTCCGAGCGCTCGCGGTCGGTATAGCGAATGTTTTCCTCAATGGCCGTATGGGCACTGGCCGCACCGATAGAGCCTGCCAGTACCTGTTCCAGCATGCGGTGGAACTCCATCAGTTCCACCACTGATATATGGCTTTTGTCATATACCTGGAGGTCTTCGGCAATACGGTTGACGTTATGCTGTGCCTTGCTTTCGCCCAGGTAGCGCCGCAGCAGGTTTTCCGCTTCCACCAGTTTGGGGGCCAACTCGATATAGGCATTCAGGCCGGTAGGGCGGGCCTTTTCCTGAGTGCGCAGGGCGCGGGTGGTATACAGGAACTCGGTGGTCAGCGTGCGCTCCTGTTTATGCGGTTTGTAGAACCAGGACCCCAGCAGGTAGCAGAGCGTGTTCAGGCTCAGAGACCAGAAGGTGGCGTGGGGAATATTGGCCAGCTCAGTGCCAAACAGGGCTTCAGGGCGGAGCCAGGTGATGCCAAGAGGGCCATCGGTGAGCAGTTGCACTGGCAACCAGCCCTCGTCGACCCAGGCCGGTATGATCAGGGTCCAGCCCCAGACGGCGAAGCCGGAAGCCAGCCCCAGCATGGCCCCCAGGCTGTTGCCTCGGTTCCAGAACAGGCCGATCAGGGCAGCAGGTGCCAGCTGCAGCGTTGCCACAAACGAGATCATGCCGACTGCGACCAGCATGTTGGTATCGGTCAGCAGGCGGGCCAGAAAGAGGCTGCCAAACAGAATAATGGCGACCAGTACCCAGCGAATCTGCAGCAGCCAGGTGCGCATCCAGGCCAGACTGTTAAAGCGCTCGCATACGGGCAGCAGCAAATGGTTGGAAACCATGGTGGCCAGAGTCATTGTGGTGATGATGACCATGCCACTGGCAGCGGCAAAGCCGCCCACGAAGGTAAGCAGTGTCATCAGCGGCTGATCCAGTGTCTGCGGGACCAGCAGCATATAGAAGTCGGCGGCCTGCTCGGGCAGTCCGAGGATGAGGCCGGCAGCGGCGATCGGTACCACAAAGGCTGTAATCAGCAGGGTATACAGCGGAAAAATCCAGAGTGCCCGCCCCAAGTGACGGGGCGATACGTTTTCTACCACGGCGACATGAAACTGACGCGGCAGCAGCTGAATGCCAACGAAGCTCAATATAATCAGTGTCAGCCATTGAATCCCGCTGTCTTCGCCACCGGCACCGATCAGGTGGTGCAGACCCTGGGCGTCAATGCTTAGCAGGACGTCTGCCGGGCCATCGAAAAACTGGTAAGTGATAAAGATGCCCAGTGTCAGGAAGGCTACCAGCTTGATGACGCAATCAGCCACCAGTGCCAGCATCATGCCCTGATGGCGTTCGGTCGGGTCCAGGCGGCGCACGCCGAAGATAATAGTGAACAGGGTCATCAGGAAGGTAATCAGCAGTGCTGACGAACCCCAATGGATATCGCTGGCACTTTCGTGCGTGATGATGCGGAAGGAATGCACCACCGCTTCCAGCTGCAGGCTGATATAGGGCAGCAGGCCCAGCAGTACGATCAGTGTGACCAGCGCGGCTATCCGTTGTGATCGGCGGTAGCGGGTCGAAATCAAATCGGCAATGCTGGTGATGCGAAAGGTTTCCTTGACTGCGATCATGCGCCGCAGTGTCAGTTTCCAGAAAAACAGCGACAGCAGAGCACCGGCATAAATGCCCAGATACAGCAGGCCGGACTGGCTGGCAAAGCCGATGCTGCCGTAGAAGGTCCAGCTGGTGAAATAGACGCACAGAGACAGTGCGTAGACGGTCGCGGAATTGATCGGGCGGCCGTTGCGGGTGCGGTGTTCACCCCACTGCGCCAGCGCGAACAGAATGCCAATATAGGCAACGATAACCAGAATAACGCTGAGTGGCGAGAACATCCGGGCTCCTCAGGGCAGGACAGCGGTTATGGCTTGAGTTTAGTCGCTATCAGGGTGGCTGGATACGGCATGGTGGCGGCAGCATTTGGGTTCAGGGACCGGGTCCAGCCCGCCATCGGAATAGGGGTGGCAACGCAAAATGCGTCTTATGCCCAGCCAGAGGCCCTTCAGGGCGCCATGGGTCTGGATGGCTTCGATCATGTAGCCGGAGCAGGTTGGGTAGAAGCGGCAGTTACTGCCCATTACGGGACTGATGAATAGCTGGTAAAACCGCACCAGTGCGATCAGCAGGGCTGTCAGGGCTCGATTAATCAACGGCATGGCTCCACATCTTGCGATGCTACTGATGATAGACGCTCATTGCGTTTCGGGCCAGATGGAGGGAGCAGGGAATGCACAGGGAGCCCGCAGGCTCCCTGATGGCGATCAGCTCTGGCGATCCAGCTCCAGAACCGAGAGAGTGCGGGCACGAACTGTTTCCAGCAATGCGGCATCGTCAGTGAGGCTCTGTCCGTAAGAGGGGATGAGCTCACGGATTTTGGCCTGCCAGTCGGCTTCCTGCATGCGGTCAGCGTAGCAACGCTCGACAATGCTCAGCATGGCGCTGACGGCTGTCGATGCACCCGGAGAGGCGCCCAGCAGAGCGGCAAGGCTGCCATCGGCTGCGGTGATGACCTCGGTGCCAAACTCCAGCTTGCCGACAGTCTCGGTACCAGGCTTGATGATCTGCACGCGCTGACCGGCAAAGGACAGCTCCCAGTCGTCATCCTTGGCTTCAGGGAAGAAGTTGCGCAGGGAATCAACACGGGAAGAGTGCGACTGTCGCACTTCGCTGATCAGGTAGCGGGTCAGGTCCATGTTGTTTTTGGCAACGGACAGCATTGGCCTCAGGTTGCCGCTGCGAATACTGCAGGGCAGGTCGAAGAAAGACCCTTCCTTGAGGAACTTGGTGGTAAAGCCGGCGAAGGGGCCAAACAGCAGAGCTTTCTTGCCGTCGATAACACGGGTGTCCAGATGCGGAACGGACATCGGAGGCGCACCGATGGGTGCCATGCCGTACACCTTGGCCAGGTGTTGTTCGATGATTTCCGGGCGTTTGCAGACCAGCCACATGCCGCTGACCGGGAAGCCGCCGTAGCCATCGCCCTCGGGGATACCAGACTGCTGCAGCAGCGGCAGCGCGCCACCGCCGGCACCCAAGAACACAAAGCGGCTGTTGACCACTTCCTTCTCGCCGCTCACGCTGTGTTTCAGCGTCACGTTCCAGCTGCCATCGGCCTGCTTGTCCAGATCCACAACGGTGCGGCTCAGCATCAGGTCGAAGTTGTCCTGCTGTTCCAGGTGCAGCACCATGTTGCGGGCCAGCTGGCCGAAGTTGACGTCGGAGCCGTAGCGCACGCGGGTGGCGGCCAGTTTCTCGTCCGGCTGACGATCCTTCATGACCAGCGGCATCCATTCGCGCAGGGTATCGTGGTCTTCGGTGTACTCCATGTCCTTGAAGCAGTGATGCTGTTTCAGCGCATCGTAACGCTTGCGCAGAAACTCCACGTTCTTCTCGCCCCAGACAAAGCTGCAGTGCGGGGTCGGGTTGATGAACTCTTTGGGGGAGGGCAACTTGCCCTGTTCAACCAGATAGGACCAGAACTGCAGGCTGACCTCGAATGAGGTGTTGATGGCGAAGGCCTTGGCGGTATTGATGCTGCCATCAGCCTGCTGCGGCGTATAGTTGAGTTCGCAGTAAGCGGCGTGGCCGGTACCGGCATTGTTCCAGCCATCGGTGCTTTCACGGGCAACATGGTCAAGACGCTCGACCATACCAATCTTCAGGGCTGGATCCAGCTGCTTGAGCATCATCCCTAGGGTGGTACTCATTGCGCCGGCGCCGACGAGCAGTACATCTACAGTTTTAGTGGTCATAAGAGTTCGCCATTTGATCGTAAACAACGGGAATCGGGAGACGGCGAAAGAGAGCTTGTGGCGTGTCCAGGCCGAGAAACTGTCCCGCGGACTTTCGCGTCTCACTGTCCTGGTTATCCTCCGATTGGACGATGTGCCGGACAGGTTGCTTGATTATTTACGCATAGTACTTTGGTGCGACGCATTATATTCAACTGTCGACAGAATTAAACTCGCCGTTGTGATCAGGGGTTGAGCGGAACCGGCGTCATCAGGCTGTAACCCCCGCCATGTAAGCGCTACAGGAAATTTTTAGACTTTGGTCTGCAGGATGGGGAACTCTGAATTGCGGCAGGCAGGTTGCCCGCCGCATGCTGTTGTGCTCAGAGGTGTTCTTCAGCGTACTCGGCCAGGCGGGAGCGGAAAATGCCTTCGAAGTGCACGCTGGCGGCACCTTCGAAGTTGCGGAAGCGCTCAACGATGTAGGTGAGACCGGATGTGAGCGGTGTCAGGTAATTGGAATCAATCTGGGCCAGGTTGCCCAAGCACACCATCTTGGTGCCCTTGCCGCAGCGGGTGATGATGGTTTTCAACTGCTGGGGCGTCAGGTTCTGTGCCTCGTCAATCAGGACAATGGCGTTCTGGATGCTGCGGCCACGGATGAAGTTCAGTGACTTGAACTGGATGTTGGCCTTCTCGATGGCGTACTTGACGCTGCTTTGCGGTCGTTCGTCCTGCTCGTGCATGGCTTCCAGGTTGTCGTTGATGGAGCTCATCCAGGGCGTCATTTTCTCTTCTTCGGTACCGGGCAGGAAGCCGATATCTTCCGCGACCGGCGGCGTTGAGCGGGTGACGATGATCTTGTTGAAACGCTGTTCCTCAATCACCATTTCCAGAGCACAGGCGAGCGCGATCAGGGTCTTGCCCGAACCGGCGGCACCCAGCAGGATGCTGAGGTCGATTTCCGGGTCCATCAGCGACTGCATGGCAAACGCCTGCTGGATATTGATCGGCTGGATGCCCCAGCACATCTGATCCATCAGTCGCTCGTAACCCAGATCCAGCAGCGTGACGCTGGTCTCGTCTGTCGATTCGGTGCGGGCCGCGAAATCCTTGCTGTCATCGAAAATATATTCGTTGGGGTAGGTGTCCGGCAGCAGGCTGCGATCAACCTTGTGGTAGGTGCGCCCATCGCGCTGGAAACTGTCCACCTGTTCCACCCGTTCCCAGAAGGGGGCGTCCAGATGGTGGTGGCCGGCCGGCAGCATCTCGATATCTGATACCAGCTGGTCGGTGCGGTAATCTTCCACCCGTTGCAGCCCGGCTCCCAGCGCCTTGAGGCGCATGTTGATATCCTTGGTGACCAGGATGATCTGACGATGGGGGAAGGTGGCCTGCAAGTGCAGCGCGCAGTTGATGATGCGATTGTCCTTGTTGCTGACGTCCGGCAAAAAGCCCTGGCGGCTGGTCAGCTCGTGGTCCGGAAAAATCGACAGCTTGCCCAGTTTGTGCTCGCGTTCCTTGCCTTCCAGCAGGATGCGGACGCCTTTGGTGATCTGGCTGGCATTTGCGGCAGTCGAGAGGATGTTGTCGATTACCCTTATGGCATGCCGCGCTTCCTGAGCGACATTCTGTTTGCGGTCCTTGATCGAGTCCAGTTCCTCAAGCACGGTCATCGGTATGGTGATGTCCTGTTCCTTGAACTGGAACAGACACTTGGGGTCGTGAAGCAGGACGTTGGTGTCGAGGATATAGAGTTTTGATGCGGACATCTCAGAGCTTCCTTGTACGACGGCTTCAGCTTCAAACTAATTCAAGGCTGGGCCAAATACAATCGGATTTCACTGTTGGTGAGCCTGTTGGCAGCTGTAACCTGTTGTTCATTCAGCAGTAGTAAATCTTTGAAACAGGGTTCATAGTTTGAGAGCATGCGCGGCAAACGTGCGTGCCGGAAGTTTCCGACAGGAACAAGGAGGTCGGTATGATGACCGAGCACTACATTACGTCCAGTGTTACCCCGCTGGATAATCTCGATGTCCTCTCACCGTTTGAAGTAGCACGCCTGCAGGACAAGAGTCAGGGCGGTCTCTATTCTCTGTTTCGCCAGTGCGCGCTGGCGGTACTCAATTGCGGCAGTGAACTGGACAGCACTCGTCAGGTGCTGAATCGCTTTCGCGAGTTCGATATTCAAATCAGCCACAAGCATCGCGGTGTTCAGCTGGATCTGATCAATGCACCTGCGACGGCATTTGTGGATGGTGAATTGATACAGGGTATCAACGAGCACCTGTTTGCCGTGGTGCGGGATCTGCTCTACGTGGCAGACAAGGTTGATGGCTGCTGTGAAGGACTTGATCCGTCTGCTGCCATTACGAATCAGGTATTCAACATGCTGCGTCACGCAGAAGCCCTGCGTCCGCACGTCAAGCCTGATCTGGTGGTGTGCTGGGGCGGGCACTCGATTCAGCATGAAGAGTACGAGTACACCAAACGCGTGGGTTACGAGCTGGGACTGCGCAGTATGAACATCTGTACCGGCTGTGGGCCGGGTGCCATGAAAGGGCCGATGAAGGGCGCCACCATCGCACACGCCAAGCAGCGTATCCGCGGTGGGCGTTATGTGGGCATTTCAGAGCCGGGTATTATCGCAGCAGAATCGCCCAACCCGATTGTTAATGAGTTGATTATCATGCCCGATATCGAACGTCGCCTCGAAGCGTTCGTGCGTTTGGGACATGGCTTTGTCGTCTTTCCCGGTGGTGTGGGCACGGCCGAGGAAATTCTGTATATCCTTGGTATTCTGTTGCAGGACGAAAACAGGGGGCATCCGTTCCCGCTTATCTTCACCGGCCCCGCCGGCAGCGAGGCATATTTCGCCACGGTGGATCGCTTTATTCGGTCGACGCTGGGTGATCGCGCAGCCGATTTGTATGAAGTCGTGATTGATGATGCGCATGAGGTGGCCGAGCGCATGCGAGAGGGGCTTGAACGGGTCACTGAATTTCGCAAGGCAACGGGTGAGGCCTATCATTACAACTGGCAGCTGAGAATTCCGTTGTCGCTGCAGCAGACCTTCGAGCCGACCCATGCCGCAATGGAGCAGTTGTGCCTGTCGCGTCAACAGGCTGATCACGCCCTGGCGGCCCAGCTTCGCTGTGCGCTCTCCGGTATCGTGGCCGGTAACGTCAAGGAACCCGGCATCAGGGCGATCGAGGAGCATGGGCCGTTCCAGTTGCGCGGTGAGTCAGAGGTGATCGAGGCACTGGATCGCCTGCTGCAATCCTTTGTGGCGCAGCGCCGCATGAAGATCAATCACGAGGAATACGAGCCCTGTTTCGAACTGGCGTCCTGAGGAAGGCAGGCCCGGCCTCGGTGGCCGGGTCGCAAAGTGGTGTCGGCGAGAGACAGCAGGTATAGTACGCCATTTTGCTCAAGAGTATCCGAGTTGCGACGTAAGCTGGTTCTCACCCTGACCACACTCCGTGGGTCACGGCAAATTTTTCTGCATCAACTGTTGGCCTATCTGCTGCTGACGTTCCTGCTGCTGTCAGCAGCCAGTTTCTTTGTGTCGAACTGGCTGCTGGTCAAGACGCAGGACGACCTGTACAGCCTGGAACGTAATCACCAGGATCTTAACGAGCAGTACCAGCTGCTGCTGGGGACCCAGAATCTCTATATCTCCGAGCTGGACGACCTGGGGACTTCGCTGGCCCTGCTGTCCAGTGAATATACTCGGCTGGAAGATGAGAACGCCAGTGTGGAGTCCAGTCTGAATGAACTGGAAACCCGTCTTGGGCTGGTGGATCTGGCCACCACCCAGCCGTTGGAAACACGTCTGGAACTGGCACAGATGGCGGCTCGCCAGCGTTTGTTCCTGTTGCACAGTATTCCCAATGGGGTGCCGATACAGGCGGAGCAGATCAATGACAGTTACGGCATGCGGATGCATCCTGTTCTGAAGCAGCGCAAGATGCATCATGGCATGGACTTTAAGGCTGAACGCGGTACGCCTGTGTATGCAACTGCAGATGGTGTTGTGGAATACGCGGGTTACCGCAAGGGTAGCGGTTTTGGCAATCTGGTGGTTTTGCAGCATAATTTCGGCTTTAAGACCTACTATGCCCATCTGCAGAAAGTGCTGGTAGAAAGTGGCAGTTTCGTGCACAAGGGGCAGAAAATTGCGCTGAGTGGTAATAGCGGTCGTTCCACAGGCGCGCATCTTCACTATGAAGTCCGATACCTGTTCCAGCCCCTCGATCCGGATCCTTTCCTGAAATGGGGGCTGGATAATTTTGATACTCTGTTTACCGACGTCGAGGAAGTGCCTTGGGAATCCTTAAGCGCAATGTATCCGCTCAATCAAACCGATCTGCAGTAAGTATCATCGCACGCGGCAATCAGTTGACGGGTGACCTTTCCATGACCGGCCGGTTGCATGTGGATGGTGTGCTGGAGGGGGCGCTGGACCTGGTGGATGATCTGTCTGTCGGGCGTCAGGGGGTTGTGCGTGGATCGGTACGTGCCGTTCAGGTAACGGTGAGCGGTGCCCTGGAAGGGGAGTTGTACTGTGAATCTCTGCATATCGAACGCGGCGGGTGCGTGCAGGGCAATGTCTGCTGTGACGAGTTGATCATCGACCCCAAGGCATCATTTATTGGTGAGCGCCGTATGTTACCACGGGCGCAGCTGGCCCATCTGGACTCCGATGCGGACGAATCACCTTGTCTGGACGGTCTGGATTATCAGTTGATCGATTCGTTGCCGGATCGGATCACGCTCGCCGACAACAAGGAGGATGACGATGTGTGAATTGCTGGGGATGAGCGCCAATGTACCAACCGACATCTGCTTCAGCTTTACCGGGCTGATGCAGCGAGGTGGCCGTACCGGGCCGCACAGTGATGGCTGGGGTATCGCTTTCTACGAAGGTAAGGGGCTGCGCTGCTTTCACGACCCTGAGCCCAGTGCCAATTCGAGAATCGCGGGTCTGGTGGCAGATTACTCCATCAAGAGCCGGGTGGTGATCAGTCATATTCGGCAGGCGAACGTGGGGCAGGTCTGTCTGGAGAATACACACCCCTTCAGTCGTGAACTTTGGGGCTATACTTGGACATATGCCCACAACGGACAATTGGATCCGTCGTTGTTTGACTGGCCACTGAAGTTTTACCAGCCGGTTGGCACAACCGACAGTGAATTTGCCTTTTGTTGGTTGTTGGACCAGATTCGCAGTCGCTATCCCGAGCGGCCCGCTGATCTGGGTGAACTGCAGCGCTTTATCCATCAATGCTGCGAGCAGCTCCGGGCACTGGGCGTGTTCAACATGCTGTTGAGCGAGTCGACCCACCTGTTCTGCTACTGCAGCACGAAGCTGTCCTGGATTACGCGGCGGGCACCCTTTGGCGAGGCGCGCTTGAAGGATTGCGAGGTGAGTGTCGACTTTGGTGCCGAGACGACGGCCAATGATGTGGTCACCGTCATTACCACCGAACCGTTGACGGATAATGAGCAATGGCAGCGCCTCGAAACCGGTGAGATGATCGTGTTTGTCGACGGTGAAGTGGTGGGCCAGTTGAAGGAGTAGCAGGATGAAGCAGCAGGCCGGTGAGTACAAAACGCTATCTGACTTGCTGCACCTGCTGGCGCGGCGCTATGACGAAAAGCCGGCCTTTGGTCATCTGGGCGGCACGATCAGCTTTGCCGACCTGGAGCGGCTATCGCGCCGGTTTGCTGCCTGGATTCAGCACGAAACCGACCTGCAACCAGGTGATCGCATTGCGCTCCAGTTGCCCAATATCATGCAGTATCCCGTGGTACTGTTCGGCGCTCGCCGAGCGGGCCTGATCGTCGTCAATACCAGTCCATTGTACAGCCAGGATGAACTGTGTCGGCAGTTGAATGACGCCGGAGCCAGAATGCTGGTGGGTACGGCCTACATGCCGCAAGCAACCCGTGACGGGCTGAACCAGACCGGCGTGGAATACCTTGTCACAACCGAGGTGGCGGATTTGCATGCCCCTCCCAAACGCTGGCTACTCAATTTTTACGTGCGAGGGCGAGCGGCTGGTCTGCATGGGTTTCTGCATGCGCCGGCGTCTCAGGGTGGGGTGCAGCACTGTTCCTTTGATGACGTTATGCAGCGTGGGTCGCAGCTGATCTGGCGGCCACCCGAGCCTTGGGACTCTCGCGATCCGTTGGCGCTATTGCAGTATACCGGTGGTACAACCGGGCCGGCCAAGGGTGCCATGCTGACAGAAGCGGCGTTGCTGGCCAACCTGTCACAGGTACGGACACTGATAGACCGCTACTGTGAACCGGGCAAGGAAACCTTGCTGCAGCCGCTGCCGCTGTATCACATTT
>Ga0193959_1000586_pt1 | contig 14763 bp, 13 predicted proteins | sample FB_2_MG_FD_140333 | JGI IMG/M metagenome (GOLD analysis project Ga0193959, IMG submission 140333) | Microbial mat bacterial communities from the Broadkill River, Lewes, Delaware, United States - FB_2_MG | ecosystem: Environmental > Aquatic > Freshwater > River > Microbial mats | place: USA... | reverse complement strand
GATCTGTACCTGACTTCATTTTCACAACATTCCGAATGTGAAAATAACATACTAATTAAGCTTAGATCTACACGAATTAACATTAACCGATTTTTGTTAGGCTTGTTCATACGCACATTTTATTTGTTACAAAATTGTTGCTATATCCATTAAGGAGAACTACTAGTGAATATCGAAATTATCACAACACCCAATGAAGAATTAAAAGAGAGTGGCTTTGGAAGTTTAAAATCTTGCAATAGCGTATTAGAATCTATTAGAAAAACTGGACATAATATTAAACTGAATATTTGTACAAATAAAAATGATTTAATCAAAATTGTAAAAAGAGAACCTGACTTAGTAATCTTGGCGGTTAAGTACCTTTCTATAAAAAATGAAAATGATATTTGGTTATCAGACTTTTTTGCTAAACAAAAAATCAACTATACTGGTTCATCATTTGAAATCTTAAAATTTGACTCTGATAAAGTTCTTGCAAAACTTCATCTTGCAAAAAAAGGGATTAAGACAGCCCGATATTTTACTGCAATTCCTGGACAATATAAGTCTAAAAACGATTTACCTATTTTGTTTCCTTTATTTTTAAAACCTATTGATGCTGCAAATGGTAATGGTATTGATGATTTATCTTATGTAAGAAACTTTACAGAATTTGAAAGTAAGGTATTGTCATTGCATGAATCATTTAATCTTCCTGTTCTTGTTGAAGAATATTTAGATGGTAAAGAATTTACTGTTGCTGTTATAGAAACACAAAATGGAACTTTATCTGTTTCTCCCATAGAGATAGTACCATTATTGTCAACAAATGGATTAAGAATTTTAGGACAACAAGCAAAAAAAGATGATAACGAAGAGTTTAGAAAGATTGATGATAATAGTGTCATTGAAAAACTAAAAAAACTAGCTATTGACTCTTTCAAAGGTTTAGGTATACGGGATTTTGGACGTATAGATATTAAATCAAATAAAAAAGGTGAATGTTTTTTTATGGAAGCAAATTTAGTACCAGGTATGACAGAAGGATCAAGTTATTTTCCAAAAGCATGTGCAAATCAAAGTGAACTAACTTATGATAAAGTTGTTGAATTAATGATGTCTGGTGGGATAAACCGCGTACCCAATTTGTAACTGCATAAAATATGATACAAATAAGTAACCATATATTTTGTGAAAAATTCTTAATAGATTTAGATATTAAAACAGGAAATTTACCAAATCCTTATTATGATTACCCATACATGATCATAAAAAACTTTTTACCTAACATTACTTGTGAAAGTATTACCTCAGAAATGAGAAGTAATCAAGATATTGTTGAAGCAAAGATTCGGCAAAAAGTTGGTATTAAAATTGATTCAAATATCAACAAAAATATTAGAAAAACAAATATTCATAAGTTAAATTCAACTCATGAGTTAATTTATAAAGAGAACTTTTTAAAACATCAAAATGATATTGAAAGATTTTTTAATATTGTGCTTACAACATCAACGAATATTCAAGCATTAGAGTATACAAAAGGATCATTTTATAAACAACATAGTGATGATTCCAGTGTTTTAGTTAAAGATAATAAAGTAATAGGTTTTTTACCAGTTGCAAAACAAAGAAAAATATCTACAGTTTTATTTACAACAAGTAATAATAGTATTTCTTCTAAGGATACTTTTACAGGTGGAGAACTAGTTTTTAATTACCTAAAGAATAAAGATGGTCAACAAGTTAAAATAAAGCCTAATACTGGTGATATGATTGTATTTTTAAGTAACCCTTATTTTACTCATGAAGTTTTAGAGGTAAAAGAAGGATATAGAGTATCATTGGTTCAATGGCATGATGCAATAATAGATTAGCATAAAATTGAAGTATGATCTAGAATTATTTAGGTTTGATTAGAAAACGATTTCACAATTTTTCTTAATTTCTTACTTTTAAGGATACTTTGGAATGAAGATAGCATATACTTTCTATGTTTACCGAAAATAGTAATATAGACTGTGTCTTAATAATAGAGTCTTATATTAAAGGTTGAATTAACAAATTTAAATGGATATTTGGCACTCCTCGATATATTAGTATTAAAGAAGAATTATTTCCAAGTGGCTGCAAAAGTTCAATAACCTGTACCTTTTGGAGTTTTTAGCTCATTTTTAATAATGACTTAAAAAACTGTTCCAAAAGTAAGAGGTTGATGAATAGACTATTCAGAATTTTTGTGTCTGAATTCAGGTTACTTCTCCACTTATATTCTTCACCAGCTTTATATTGTATGTAATATAATATCTTATAAACAATAGATAAAAGTATAACGAACGCTATTTTTATTTTTATTAAAATTGAAAAGATTTTTTTAATCATAGTGTATTCTAGTACATTAGTTGCTACTTATAATATCTTTCATTTTGAGAGTGTTTCTTTTTTATCATATATAAACTTCATAGACACTCCAATAGTAAATGCAACCGCTGCAATTGATGTTGCTACATCCTCATTATTAACATCTGTACTTAACCCAACTAAGTGGTTAAATCCCATAACAATAACACTTGATAGTGTCATAATTATAAATAATGCTAGAGCAATTATTAAAATATTTTTCATATTATTATTCCTTTAGATCTTGCTAATTCAATAAGTAAACCTAGTCCCTTGAATTTTATCAATCTTCTTATAATTTGACTTCTCTTTATCTGTAATGAATATTTGTCATTTTCATTTAACTATACTACAAAAAATTATTTATAGCTATTCGTTACTTCCTTAATCACTTTATCTATTCTATAGTGCTGTGAAGCATAGTAAGAAACTTCACTTATTTTTTTCGACAAACGCATAAGTATTAAAAATTCAAATATATCTTTTAGTTTTTCACTTTTAATATTTTTAATCAATCCAAATCCTTTTAAATATTCCCTTTTTCCCTCTATCACACATCTCAATTCAAGTCTTTTATTGGCATTCTTGGAAAGCTGCTCTTTAATATCAAATGAACCTTGTTTAATATCCAAGTTATTTAAAAATATAGAATCTATATCATCAATAAACTTTGATACATTATCCATTTTTTTATTTATATCTAACTTCGATTTAAGCTTTTTTAATCTGCTAAAAAGTTTCTTTCTGTCATATATTATTAATTCTTGTAATTCTTTTTCAAAACTCATAGGTTTCCTTTAAAATGCGTATATTTATGTACGCATTATTATAGTGTAACTTTATTAAAATTTATGCGTACAGTTATATACGCATTATATTACATTCATTTGTCTTATTTGCAAATATTCACCTTCTTCTTGTATATTCTTAAAAGTATAGTATATTGCTCTGTCTGGATCAGGGTAAGCAGGGTCAGGGGTAATAAACAGTGTTTTGAATCCATTGTCATTAATATAACTCTGTAGTAGGTTTTGATTCTTGTTTTGTAGTTTTGAAACTTCGTCTACAATAAGAAAGAATGGTGATTTTTCACTATCCATCTTAGTGTAAAGGTTTAGTATAGAAATCGCTATTGCTACTTTTAGCATTATGTTTCCACCACTTGAACTGTCATGATTAATGTTTGGCTTATTTTGTCTTTTCCCATTCTCTGTATATGAAATAGATAGGTCAATTGTATCAAAAAGATTTATTGCACCTTTTGCACCTCTTTTTTTAATATCCATTAAAATATTTTGTATATCCTCAATATTTTGAGCTGATTTTACATTATCTTGATAGAAGAGTGAGTCTTGTCCAAAAATATTAATTGTATCTTTTACTTTAGTTCTTAATTTTTCAAGCAATACGGCTACAGTATCAGATTTACTCTCATCAATTTCAACATCAAGTATAATATCTCTTATAACACCAAAATTTGCTGTTTTAAGATTCTTGTTAATCTCTTTTCTTTTTTTGTTAAATTCATCTTCTAATCTTCCAAAGATACTTATTTTTTGAGAAACGCTCTCTCCTAAAAAGTTCATAAATTGCTTATGTTTTCTTTTTTTCTCACCTTGATATTTCACTTGCTCAAATAGTAATAGTTCATCCAAGGATTCAACAACTTCATTTAATTCAGAAATGGATTCTACTTCATCAAATCTTCTAATATTTAAGTTAATATCAACAATAGATATATTTTCTATTCTTTTTATCATACTAATATTTTGTTTAAAAGTAATTCTTTCACTCTTATATTTGTCATTTGATTTCCTATAAGATATGCAAAGCTCTTTTAATGTTGTTTTCGATTCAATACTCTCGTTAAGCATATCTATTTTTAAATCTTCAAAAAGTTTAATACCTTCTTTGAATTCCCTAGATGAAGATTCAATCAAATCTTTTTCTCTATACAAGTTTTCTTTTTTATTGATTAGTGAACTATTTACTCTTGATACTAATCTTCCTCTTTTCTCAAATAGTAAAGTAACAGATTCTAAATAAGCTTTTTTCTCTGGAAGCGTTCTTGCTTCCTCTTGAAATAATTTGTAGTTTTTAACATATTCTTTAGCAAGAACAATCAATTCTTTTTTATTTTCTAATTCATTTATACTATTTTGATATCTATTGATTAATCCATCTCTATCAAGACTATTGATTTGTTTTTTTAGACTTTTTATTTTTTCTTTTTCATCATCAATTTTATTTTCTTTAGTTTTTTTAATCTCATTTGCTCTTATTCTACAATTATCTTCAAATATTTTTTTACTTGATTTTAATTCTGTATTCCATTCTCTTTTTAACTCTGGGATTAAGATATTAGCAAGATCATTAAATTCAGATTGTGTTATATTCTTTTTCTCATTAATTTTGGCAATATCATTTTTATATTTATCTTTTACGGTTAATAATTCACTGTGTTTCTTATTTGGCAATGAAGCAATCTCAATGTTTTTATTATCAATTAAATTTTTATTTTTGGTAATCTCTAAATGTTTTTGCTTCTTTTTTTCATCTAAAATATAAAAGTTAGATTCTAGGTCAATTTTATCTCTATTAAGGGTTTCTAACCTTTGACCTCTAATATCTCTAGCATTTTTCCAAACTCTACTTATTTTTACTTTTAAATCGCTAATAGCCGTCAATGCTTCGCTTTGAGTAGGTATTTGTTTTATTTCTTTATTGAAAAATGTAAAGCCAAGCAAATTTGAAGTACCTTCAATTTTCATAGGAGATAGTTTTGTTATTGATTGATTTAATAATCTTTCATCTAAGATAGGATACAGTGACTTTTCCCATCCATCCCACTCATTTATCAAATACTCTTTAAAACTACCTTCTGTAGTATTTAAAATCTCTTTGTAGTATCCAATCTCATTTTTATATTTTTCAATATCTATCTTAAGGTTTTTAAAGTGTTCTCTTCTTAATTCAGAATACTTTTCATTATGATCTTCAAGTACAATTTTAGATATCTGAATCTCTTTAATGATTATTCTCATCTCATTAGAAAGCATACTCTCTATTTTAAGAAACTCATCCCGTTCACTATTAAGATTTTTATTAAGATGCATGTATTTATTTTGCATATCAGTTTTATCTAACTCTATCTTGTTATCAATTTTTTCTAATGAATTTTTATATCCATTCAGCTTATTTTCCAATAATTCATATTTATGATTATATAGCTTTTCTTTCTCTAAGAACTCGTCATTAATATCACTCACTTCATTGTTATAAGTGTCTCTTTCAGCAGAAATTTTTTCTTGCAATAAGTTTTCCATAGAATTAGGTATTGTATTTTGAATATTAAATTCTATAGTTTGAATTTCACTTTTAATAGAGTCTGATTTAGAACCAATATCTCTTTTGATATCAAATAACAATGATATCTTATTTTGTAGTTCATCTCTGATGCTACTTTCATTAGAAATTAAGTCTGTACTTTCTTCAAACTGTTCGACTGTATATTTGTTTTTTCCTCTTTCAATAGTTTTAATATCAACACTTGCATTAGATATTTTTTTATTTATTCTGTAGTTGAAATTTTTTAATCTTGAATTATTTTTATCTTTTCTAGATTCGAGTTTTTTAGATTCCAATTTTATCTTTTCTATTCTTATTTCAATTTTACTAATCTCTTCTTTTTCAAGTGGATATCTATAACACATTAGCTTATTGTGATATTCTATTTTCTTTTCAAGACTTACAAGTTCATCTTTTAACTTAACAGATGGTTGTATATGTTTTCTTATAGAATCAAACTCCTTAAAGAAATTATAATTAGCAGAAAAACTTTGTAGTTTGGTAATAAAATCATCATAATCAATAGAAAGTATCGCATCATCTCTGTCTAGCGATCTTTGAATAGCTTTTTTAATATCAACTGCTCCTACTATTGCTTTATCTACATTAAAGATCATGTTAAACATAGATACAAAAATTTTATAATCTTTAATATATCCAATGCTAAAATCTAAATATTTATTCTCATGTCCATAAAAAATATCTAGATATTCTTTTACAGTATTGGGCTTTCTGTAGAGAGTAGCTTTTTTTAAATAGTTATCCCTAATATCCTCAAAATCTAATAATTTATTTGAATTTTTAATTCTATTTTCTTCAAATTGTCCTTTTACAAAGTATCTTTCAATATTTCCACCTCTTTTATAAGTGAAGATAAAAAATGCATCATGTATATAAATAATATAACTATTATCAAAAGGAAAATAGTGTCTTAAAAAAGTATCTTTATCTGATGGAATACCAAGATTCTTACCATCAGCATTATATTGAAAATGTATTGCTCTTGTAGTAGTTGTTTTACCTGCAACATTATCTCCAACAAAGTAAATTTCTTTGGATAGGTCTATTTCCGCATACTTGAAGTTCGCGGAGTTGAACATTAGCATTTTTAAAAACATTTTTAATCTTCCTTTTCTAGTGTGTCTACTATTGAGATGTAATAAGCGTAAGCATCTAAAACTTTATATTCATTGCTATTATTAGAATCAATTTTTTCAATAACTCCAACCTTTTCGAGATTTTTAAATAACTGCTCAATCATGTCTCTGTCGTCATCTTTATTTTTCATCCAAGAAAGGTGTGTTAATTTTTCTTTGATAGTTGAATCATTTGCCTTGATCGTGCTATACGTAGCTATTGTTTCTACATAAGAAATAATCGATTTTTTATCAAGTCTAGAGTTTAATTGTGTTAAAAAAGATATAGCTAAAATTGTATCCTTATGTAAAGTGATAAATGAATTATGTTCTTGAGTTGTGAGCCTACCTTTTTTTGCTAGATAGTAATAACCATTCTCTCCGATAAGTTTGTAGCCAATTTTATCAACAACACTATTCATCTCATTAAAGAAATCCTCATTAATTAAAAGGTTAGAGTATTCAATATCTTTATTGGCGTTAGAGGAGATTATTCTTCCCTTACTTAATTCGTCAAATACTTTTGCTATATCCATTTTATTTCCTTAATATTATGAGTGTTGTAGTTATCGCTTACTACAATGTTATCCCTAGATTCTTGAGCTATAGTCATGAATGTCTTAAAAGCCATTATGGAGTCTAGTTCAGCTATTTTAAATTTCTCAATCTCTTTATGTTTTAGAATAAATAAAAATAAATCATCTGGTTTTAATCGCACAATATCATTTTTTATTTTTTTAATATTTATACCTCGTAGCTCTCCTGCTTCATTTTGAGAATAAGGCTTATCGTTTTCTGGTGCTTTTCTTTTGATTGGAACAATATTTATTTGAGAACTTAAATTGCTAATAAACTCTTTTTTATCTGTTTCTTCTTTTGATAAAATATGTTTTATAAAACTTTTTTTAGAATTCTCGATAGTATGGTAATATCTCTCAGGTTTTGAAATTAACAACATCTCAAGTTCTCTATCATTTTCTCTTAATATTTTATTACCAAGTGATGCAATTTTTTTATTTTGTCTTTTAGTCTTTTCAGTTTGAAGAATAAATTCACTCAATCTTTGATGATACCCATATATATTTTCAGAAAGAATATATAAATCAATTGATATATTTGTTAATAATTCATCAAATTCATCATCAAGTTCCCTCAGTTCTACACATAGTACTTTTTGATTTGCACCGTTAGCAGTCATAAGTTCATCAATTCTTTTAGCTACATCTTCTGCTTCTTTTAAAACAACTTCTAAATCACTTGCAGCATCAAGAATAATTTCATTAACTTTAGCATTAATTGCAATATCTCTTATTTCTACTTTCTTGTAAAGAGTTTTAACCAAATCTTTCATTCTATGAATCATATCTTTATTGCTATTCTGTAAGTAATCCTCTTTTAGTCTAATTAGTAACTTTATCTCTTCATTGTAATCACCAAATGTATAGTTCGCACTTATTCTTTTTAACATAGTATTTGCAAACTCTATATAGCTATCATTTAGTTCATAGTTTTTTGCAACTTTTTGGAATATTGCAACATCATCTGTTAATTCTTTTGGAAGTGCCGAAATATCATCTCCTCTAAAAGCTTTGTCAATTATCTCTCTGTGTTTATATAATGTCTCAATAAGCTCAATATGTCTCATGAAATTTCCTCTTGTTCGACTACGGTAGAGTATTTATTAATTAAATTCCATAGAGGCAAAAGATCATTATCTAATGAGTTTTTATCAGGCATATTTTTTCTCTGTTTTAAATAAAGATCATTTGATTTGGTAGCTTTGAAATATTCTTCTATATTAGGATACATAAAAAATTCTTTTGAATTGCATTTAAAAGAATTATAAATCTTCATTGCCTCAATATCGTAGTCTAAATAAAATATAACATTTTTATCTTCTAAAAACTTTCTTGTAACAATATTACTATAACCGCCCAAATAAACGAAATGATTAAAACCAAACTTTGCCATTTTTCTATAAATATTTAAAAATGTTTCTCCGTTTTCAACCGCCAATATTATATTGTCATTCTTAATAATGGGGTGTTCTTTATAAATAATAGGGTTGTTGTCTTTGGTTTGAAATATTATGGTTTTATCAAACACTTCAATATATCTAGTTTTAGTATTACCTGTTTCTTTTGATTGTTCTTCTCTTGTTTCTGCATTTAAAATTCGTTCTATTTGTTCAAAAGATTCAACCTTTGAACCAATAGAATCACTTATAAAATCAAAAAATGCTACATGATTTACTATTTCAGCTCTTTTTCCTATTCGAGAATCAATTATAAATATAGAATGTTCTTCCTCATATTTATTCACTAAATTATATAGCTTAGTTATAGAACTATGCACAGGAGTAGAGTCCTTAAATTTTAATGCTTGATTTAAGAAAGACCTATTTATTATTTATCCTTTTATTTTATCTCTATATTATAATTTTGATTATTTAGTTTGCCAAGAATGGTTTGTCATTTTAAATTAACCTTATAAATTTTTTACATTTTTTTCAAGTAGACTATTTGTATCTTTTTGTATTTGTTCATAAACAGTATTTTTAACATCTTCATTCCCAAATATAGTAATCTTTGGCATCCATTGTTTTACAAGTTTGAGAATTTCTTTTAAGTCATTATAATACATCTTAACAGATATAGAAATTCCATCAAGTTCTTCATCAACTAATTCAAAAGCATCGTTATTAAATATTAACTCTCTCTTAAAAAATCGAGCAGCTTCATCCTTAATATTAAGGAGAACATACTTATCTCTTTTGAAACGCCCATAAGCATTACCAATATCACTTTTTTTAAAATTTACATTTGATATATACTCTTCCTCTTCTATGTTGCCAATTGAGTTAAGTGCAAATGTTCTTTCTTCTCCAATATCATCTATATTTTTTTTATTATAAGTTATATATGCGTAATAAGTGAATCCATTTGTAAAATAAGCATTAGGTTCTATATATTTTCTTTGTAACGGCTTATTTAAACCTTTGTATTCTACTTTTAAAATACAGTTGTATTTTATTGCATTTGACAAAATGATAAGTTTTTTACTTAGATTAGACAAATTAGAGGTTTCTATCATTTCATCAGCTGATATGACCTTATTTGCAATTAATTTAAAATCATCTTTAAGTAATTTATTTACAATGGATTTGTTAATAATATTGTTAAGTGCATTTATAGTGATGTACTTTGGTAATATATTTTTAAACCTATACTGCTTTAATTTAATATCGTAAATGATATCTTCAATATTTTTGATATTGTTTTCTACTGTTTTTATACTGTTGACATTGAGTATCTCTGCAATTTTAGCTTTACTTGTTTCATAATCACTATATATGGCATCATAAATTAATATAACTTTTTGGTTAACCATTTTAACTCCTTTTAGTACAACTTTATTTGTAATTATAGTTATACTACGCTTAAAATATATATATATTTAGTAATTATATAAGGTAATTTACTAAAATAATACAATAAATAGATTGTGCTATTTGACAATAACTATAAAATTAGTTATAATTCTGGTGTAAGTTAGTATGTAAAAGTGCTAATTTGAAGAAGTTAAAAATCTTATTTAAAAAGTTCGAGCTTAAATAAACAAGATTTTTGATGTTGGTGACGCATTAGTGTGTTTAAATTAATGTGACATGAAAAGGATGAAATCCTTTAGAAGTTTTGCATATGAATAGTATATAAGTTCATCTTAAAAAGCTATTAATATATTCTTTTTATTGATTTTATAATTTCATTAGTTACATTTTGTCAATAGACAGAAAGGTTTATAATGAGTAGAGTTTCAGTAAGCAAACATCCTGATGGATGGCAAACAAAAGTAGCTGGTAATCAAAGAGCAAGTAAAGTATGTAATACACAATCAGAATGTAGAGAACACGGGATAGGTTTAGCAAAAAAAATGGGGGCAGAATTTACTTTACATGGTGAAAATGGTCAAATTCGTGAGAAAAATTCTTATGGTAATGATCCTCGAAACATACGAGGTTAATCAATGGCAAGATATGTAATTAATAAAAATGCTCAAGTTAATGGTGATCATGAGGTTCATAATGTAACTAATGGGTGTAATTATTTACCAAATTATGAAAATCAAATTGATTTAGGGTATCACAATAGTTGTCATGATGCAGTATCAGAAGCTAAAAGAAGATTTCCAAACAATAGAATCAATGGATGCTATTATTGTTGTAATGCTTGCCACACAAGTTAGTTTAGTCTTTATCTATGTATTGAATATTTTCAATACATAGAGGTTGTAATATAAAACTTATTCCCTTGAATCTTCTCAGTTACCATTTTAATTAATTATGATAAATCAAAAGTTTATAATTATAAAGTGATATTTTTGACTGTTGTATTTTATTTTTTAGCTGTTAATTTAGATACTTTTCACTCCCTTGTTTGATACAATTATTATAAACATAAAATGAGAAAATTATTTATTTTTTAAAATTTTATTTAGTAATATCCATAATGAAAATATAAAATAATACTGAATAAAATTATGTTTAGTTTAGAGGGTCTATTCTCTGTTTAAAAGCTTCGTTATCTCAGTAACAAACTCAGAATGGGCTACAGATTTTTTGAAATAATTGTAAGTATACTTTACTAGTTCTTTCTTTGCAATATCTATTGCAATTATTTTGTTATCTTGATATTGGTGCATTGTATATGTTGCCATCTCTGCACATAATGTTTTGAAACCTGTTTTTTGTTTAGTTGTGGATATGTTTAAATCATCATAGTTAATGTTTGTTAATCTTGATTCTACAAATTTCCCGAAATCATAGTCATCTTCTATGATTAATTTCCCAATAAAGTTTTCTATGTTGAAATCAACTGGAATGTGATGTTTCCATTTAATTTCTTTATTGTGACCGTACGCTTTTTTCTTTGCATCTTCATCTAATGCTACCATTACATCAGCATGACCATAAAATTTTGTATGATAGTTTGATTTTGCAGCATTAACTACTTGAGTATCACCACCGATGGGAATAATACCAATTGAAAGATTTTTATTATAATTCATATCTTCTAATGTATGAGTAACATATTGGCTTGCAAGATCATCTTCAACTAGAATTACTTTATCGTGAAAAGTATGTTTATATAACCTAGTACTTAGGTATCCTCTATACACAGGGTTGGAAATTATATGTACATTATGAACATTTTTCTCTATGTAATATGTGTTCTCTTCGCTGATATTTTCAAGAACATGTAAAGAATGTGAGGCAAATAAGATAATTAGATTGCAACTGTGTGCTAACTTTTTGAGTTGTTCAGTTAAACGTATTTGAGCTAATGGATGTAACGATAATTCTACTTCGTCAATTATTATAATTGCTGGTATGATACTACCTTTATTATTTTGGTACTCGTCTATGTATTTTAACAGTTTTAAAAGAAAATACTCACCGGTACTTAAAAGATGCTCTTTAATATAAAGGTCATTTGATAACTTTAGTGCAAAATATTCATAGTCACTGCTATTTCTATGTGCACTAATATGAAATAAATTGTTGAATTTATATGCAGACTGTTTTTTACCATACAATATGTAGTTCATCTCATCTTGTATAAACTTACTTGCTGGAACGACTGAATCATCGTCACGAATTATCATCTTCTCTTTGATGTATTCATCAATTTTACTAAATCGTTTACCTGAAATAATAGATGATTCAAAAAAGCCTTTAAGCTTTTTAGGCATTGTAAGTTTATCTTGAGGAGATTGTCTCCAGTTGTTATTTGTAGTTTTATTTTTAATCCAGGTAAAGGTCTTGTCACTAATAGTGTAAGTAATTTTTGTATTATCATAGTAACCAATACCAGTTAACTCCAAATGAAAGATTGTTGGATCTATTAATTTTGCAATACTGATTAATAAAGAAGATTTACCTGCACCATTTTCACCAATTATTGCATATAAACCTTTTTCTGATTGGAGTTTCCACTCAAGAGTATTAATAGTTTTGAGATTTTCTATTTTAATAGTTATCTCGGGGAAAGAATTAACTATAAAAGTTGCTCGTTCTTTATTTGAAGTGTGATTTGTAACAACTAGAGGAGCAGATTTAATAACTGGGATTACTGGAATATCGTTGTCTATTGTCTTTACTTCTTGCTCTTCTTTTATAGGGATAACTACTTTCGTTGAATTTCTTATTGTATTCGACTTATGTGCTTCAGTACTAAATGCAGAATGTGATTGTTCACTTGGAGTTTGATTTCTTTTTTTAGAAACAATTCTTAGTTCATTTCTCTTTAGTGGCATTTTAGGAAAATTTCTTCGAGAGGTGTTTTCAATAGGTTTTATTTGTTCTTTAGGTTTTTTTATGATAGGAGAAGTTTGTTTCGTTTTTTTAGGTTTAAGAAGTTTTGATTTTCCAGTCATTAAGTAACCTGCGATTTCTTCTGCTTCTTCAAAAGAAGTTACTGATTGAGGTGATTTTAAAGCAATTCCTAAATTTGCTGCTTTTTTGATAACTTCTGCACTTGTAGAACCAGCTTCTTCTGCAATTTCAAATACTCTTACTTTCTCTTCCATCTATATCCTTATAATTCAAATGATGATAAATGATAGCTTAAAGTGATGGAATATAAGATTGATTTTCTTAGAAAAAATGTAATATCTTAAACTTTATTACTAATTTTAACAAAATACATAAACATCAATTTTGAGTTTATAGTAACTCACTTTGTGTTACGGATAAGTTGTATGAATTCTTTATAAGATCTAAGACATATTTTATAAAAAGTTAATATTGAAACTCATTCCCTTGAATTTGTTCAATTTTTTTATAAATCGATTTCTCTTTATTTGTACTAGGATATTGTTTATTCCATGCATTATATAACTGCATCTGTTTTTTACTTATTGGTAAATCATAAGTTTTTTTGAAATATAAATAAGTTCTTGCTATTTGACCTTTTGCATATTTAGGTGGTTCTACTTTTCTTGCTTTAAAATCTACTTCAAAGTCTATTTCACCATATTCTCTAGGCTCACCTGATAATTGTGTAAAAGAGAAGTTATTTCTATCTCCATTAAGTTCCCCAATAGCTGGTACTAGGTTATACATATCAGCTTGCATTAGTTTAAACTTGTCTGATACTTTATTGCAACATCTTCTACCTTTGTAATGTTTATCTTTACTTTTAAAATAACATCTATCATTACCAGTATTCCAACAGCTAAGACCATGACCAAATGCATGAGCTGGAACTATATGTTCCCATTCAATAAAATTTGATCTTTTATTTTTTGGTTTTCTAGGTTTATAATTACAAGATTCTTTATCTACAACGAGTTTATATCTATTGTTTTTTAATTTTTTTGATTCATAAGTACATTGAGAGTAAAAAGCTATTTGTAAATCTTGTGTATTATACACCTGATTCATCATCAGTTTTTTTGCTTTTGAGAAGCTTGTTATTTTTATATTGCCATTTGCTTGTAGTGTTCCTATTAGTAGAAGGAAGAAAGATAGTAGTATTTTTAGCATAATAAATTATATCAAATTTATATTAATATAGTAAGGTTAAGTAAAACTATAATTATTCCTGATTAAAATTATTATTTATATAGTATACTAAGATAAAAGGAAAAGTATGGATAATGATAATAAGATGAAGAATTCAACAAAAGCAGCTATGACTGGAGTAGTTGCTACAGGAGGAGTTGTTGGAGCTACTGCAAGTGCAGTAGTTGGAGGGTCAGCTGCAACAATAATGTCCACAACTGCTGGTACTTATGTCGCTAGTACAGCTGCAGTTGCAGGTGCAACAGGAACCGCTGGAGGTGCGGCAATTTCTTCTGGACTTGCTGCAATTGGATCAACTGTCGGAGGAGGTAT
>Ga0193959_1000585_pt1 | contig 14768 bp, 6 predicted proteins | sample FB_2_MG_FD_140333 | JGI IMG/M metagenome (GOLD analysis project Ga0193959, IMG submission 140333) | Microbial mat bacterial communities from the Broadkill River, Lewes, Delaware, United States - FB_2_MG | ecosystem: Environmental > Aquatic > Freshwater > River > Microbial mats | place: USA... | reverse complement strand
GCATCGAAGGTTTCTGCAGTCTGGTCTGTACCCAGGTCAGCAGTCTGAGTTGTCTGCGGATCAGTCGGATCAGTCGGATCAGTCGGATCAGTCGGATCAGTCGGATCAGTCGGGTCAGTCACACCACCGTCAGCGTCAGCCAGCAGGCCAGCGATGTCAGCGGCGTAATCAGCGCTGCCCACCAGGTTGAAGTTGATGCTGTCACCGAAGTCCAGAGTACCCAGTTCTACGGCTGTTGCGAAGTCAGCACCGTCAGCACCAGTGATCGCGCCGTTGGCGTCCAGAACAGACGTCAGGTGGAATACTTTGTACTCGCCTGCATTGTTCGGGTTTTCAACCATGATGATGTGGTTCTGAGTAGTACCCATCAGGTTGGCAGTAGCCGCCGGGTTAGCCGCTGCGATGCCGCCAAATGCGGTTACACCGTTCAGAGAGGCCAGCAGGGCATCAGCTGTCAGCGTACCGAATGTCTGGCTGGCAGCAGTATCTTCAGCCCAACCAACGATCATGTTAACGGAGTTGGCGGTGTAGGTGCCGTTCAGAGTAACTGCAACAGCTGTCTCGGACAGGTTGTTGGCGTTGTTGGACGCATCAACCGTGTTGTTCAGGTAGTGAGTGAAGTCGATAGCGTGTTCGCCGACGACTGCGCCACCTGCAGCATGCGGTGCGTTATCGTGGAAGTTGACAATGGTGTTCTTGCCGAATACTTCGTTGATAACCAGTACGTTGGAGCTGTTTTCGTTAGAATCGAAAACAACCAGGTCGTTGCTGCCAGTGCCCAGGTCAACGATGGAGAAGTTGACGTTTTCAGCACCAGTTGCATCGGAAGAGCCGCCCAGATCCCACGCCTGGTATACCTTGCCATCCAGGTTCAGTGCAGCAGCTACATCAGCTGCGGCCCAGTTGGAGTTGGCTGCTACGGCGTTATCCAGACCAGCAACACCGGTCTGCATCATGCCAGCTACCAGAGCCGGAACGTCGTTGGCCTGCAGGTCGACCTGAGAACCGGTCGCACCATTTTCAACGATATCGGGCTGGTTGATGTTGATTTCCAGTGCGTTTTCGCCGTCAACGGTAGAGCGGATGATCAGACGCTGATCGCCATCTTCCAGAGAGTATTCCAGCAGCTTGCTCAGTTCAGGGCTGCCATCGATTGCCTTGATGATCGCGGCGTTGATCAGCTCCTGATCAGCGATGAACTTGCCATCAGCGTTAGTGTCGATGGAAACCCAAGCGCTTTCCAGACCGGCGAAGGTTACTTCCAGAGTAGCCTTGTACAGCACCTGGTCGTTGAAGTCTTTCGCCTGAGAGGCGCTTTCGCGACCAAACGCCCAAATACCGGTAGTGCCGTTGAAGGCAGTAGTGTTGTCGGTATCGTTCTGAGAGTTGATGTATACGAAGTCGCTTTCAGAGCCGGTGTCGATGTTAGCGCGAATGTCGCCAGTCACTTCAACTTTGTCTGCGCCAGTGCCAGTAGAAACGCTAACGTTCTCGAACAAGTCCATGGTCTGCTGAGAGGCGTGGCCGTTGCCGTTGACGTCGGTCATAGTGTTCAGCAGTACGGAATCGTCACCGCCAGCAGTGCTGACTTCGATGCTGGACTCAACACGGTCGATCGTGTTGGTGTCGATGTTCAGATCGATGGTGTCTTCGCCAGCACCGGTGGTGTAGCTGTAGTGCTCGTCGTTGGTGTCCTTCAGGACTTCACCGTTGAACTCGAAAGCGAGATCCAGAATGTCACCGTGGAACTCAACGTCGCCGCCGCCTGCAGCCTGCAGTTCGTTCAGGTTCAGAACGCGCTGGTCTGTACCGATGGTCAGGTCACCCAGGAAGGTATCAGCAAATACTTTGTCCAGAACTTCGCGAACAACCAAGTCACCGCGGTCGATAACGCCGTTGCCATTGGTGTCCTGACGTACACCAAAGCCATCACGGATGGTCAGGCTGGCGAAGGTGTCGCCGCCAACGTATTCGGCTGCGGTTTCGATGTTGACAACATCCAGAGCGCTATTGGTAGATGCGATTGCACCCAGGTTGCTCAGCTTCTTATCATCGCCCAGTACGTCGATGTTGAAGATATCGATGCCCTTGCCTTCGGTATCATCCAGCTCTTTACCACCAACGATCAGGTCACCGCCTTCACCTTCACGGCCAACCTTGTGCAGGTCAATGTTGATGGACAGTTCTTCAGTGTCCTGACCCGGGTTATCGCTGGTACGCTCGATACGGTTGGACGCGTAACCGGTTTCAGCGCCTTCAGCCTGACCCAGTACAACCCATGCATCTTTGGTTTCCAGCTCGTACGCGTTGCTGGCGGTCAGAACGATGCTCTGACCCACGCGGTTCTGGTTGCCGTCGTTCCACTCAGCACCGATGCTGAATTCCAGAGAGTTCAGGGCGTCAGCTGCATCCGGGTTGGCTGCTGCCAATGCCGGCAGGGCCACTTCGTTCAGGTGAGCAACCAGCTCTGCTTCAGTCTTGAATTCGCCACCAGACGCCATTTCATCTTCTTCGATGTAGTCCGCCAGGTTGTAGCGTACGCCATCCAGAGAGAATTCCATGCGCGCAATGTACACGCCGTCCAGACGGTTTTCGCCGTCGTTCTGGTCGTAAGCGTCCTGGTTCATGATCTGGAAGATAACTTCTGATTCACCCAGGCTTTCCGTCGGGATCAGGTAATCTTCATCGAAGTATACCGTCAGGTCGGATGCGTCACCGTCAGAGTTGAAGTTGTCGGTGTGATCCATGCTGATGGTCATCTCGGACGTGTCGCGAGCGCCGCCATCGTTGTCCAGCGTGGTCAGGTTTTCGATAACCAGGTCGCCGTCAGACTGCGTGGAACCGATAGTGTCTACGCCCTTAATATTTTTGGCATCAACAGTTACGGTACCGCCAGCATTGATGTTGCCACCAAAGTCACGTGCCTGGAACTCGATAGTTTCGATGTTTTCGATACGCGGCTGAACGTCGATCTGGTAATCACCGCTGCTGCCGTAGAATTCCGGTACGATTTCAGCGTACAGGCTGTCGTTGCCTTCGCCACCGTCCAGACGGTCAGCGGAAGACAGGCTGTTGGAAACACCGCCGACCAGTTCGTTCTGGCTCATGTAGGCCAGGAACGTATCGTCATTCTCAGTACCGGTCATGATGTCGGTGCTGGCAGTCAGGAAGATCTCTTCACCCGGCTGACCCGGATCAACGGGTTCTTCAACGGTCGGGAATTCACCGACAACGGCGTCAACGTCAACAGTCGCAGGATCGGTTTCGGCGTTTACAGATGCCAGCAGGGCTTTGGCAGCGGCCAGCTGAGCGTTGCTGTATTCCTTGTCGCCGGCTTCAACGGCAGCCGTGAAGGCGTCGGCAACGGCTTTACGGTTTTCCAGTACAACCGCGTCGTCGTTCTGCGCGCCGTTCAGGATAGCCAGTGCCATTTCGCCTTTGGTCAGGTTGCCGTTGTTCAGCTGGCTGACGTAGTAGTCGATACCGTCTTCTTCAGCGTCACGGCCCAGGATCTGCTGGTACAGGGCGTTAACCAGTTCAGATTCGTCCAGGTCGCCGTACTGGTTGTCGTATTCGGCAGAGTTGGCGAAGGAATTGATGATCGCAGACAGGTCACCACCTGCAGTTTCCAGCGCGTCAGCCCAGTATGCCTGACCGGCAGCGTCAGCCGGACGACCGTAAAAAGCGATGAACAGATTCTGGATCTGATCCAGGCTTGCTTGTGTTGCCATGTAAAATTACTCCGTTAGTGATGTTAACCACTTGGTCATATATATGACAAAGCGTCTCTGCTTTGTTGGCTGGAAAGTGCGTGGCCAATACACACTCCCTTTTGTGCGGCCACTGTGCCGACACATCGTTACATCCGGGTGACACCGGTGTCTGCCCGAATACAACAGGGTGCATTCAAACAGACCTCTTGGCCATTTTATGTGACCGCTGTCACACCTTTACTAAAATGAATGGAAACCAGAGGGTACAGGATAAAACGTTCACCCCTCTGCACTGGACAGGCAATCTTACTACAAAACAAAGGCCTATGGGCAAGCCCTAAAGCGCGCCCATCAGTTTCAGCGAGGTGTTCCAGCCGTGCTGCTGAAACAGTTCGATATCGCTGTTGGTACGGCGCCAGCCGGCTTCCAGGCGCAGGCTCAGTTGCTTGCCGAGTGGCCAGGTGTAGCTGGTTGTGACGCGGTGCAGGCGGCGATCACGTTTCTTGTCCCCCCAGAATACAGGCGAGTAGGGTTCGGATTCATATTCGCGCAAGTGCAACAGGTTGAGTTGCAGGGGCTGTGCCGCGAGTGGGCGAATACGGGTTCCAATGTGTATTGAGTGGCGGGTGTCGCCAGCGCGTCTGTCCAGTGGCTGGTCTGTTTCCAGGCCTGCATAGATGGACAGTTTGGGTGTGAACTGGCCGTGCCACTGCAGCCCCAAAGCACGACTGTCGGCGGCGGTACGCTCGTGAGAATGGCGCAGGTTGAGCCGGAGTTGCTGCTGTGACCAACGGGTATCAAGGGACAGCTGAAATTGCACTTGCTCCTGCTCATCCTGCTGTTGTGCATTCAACAGCCCCTGTACCTGACAGCTTAGCCCCGCAGGACAGGGTATAGGGGCTGACAGGAGTGCATAGGCGCTGATGTCATCCTCCTTGAGAGCGGTATAGTGTTTTGCGCTCAGCCCTGCCGCCCAGCCGATGCGATGACTGGCGCGCGCATGCAGGCCCAGTTCGCTGAACGTACTGGCCTGGGCCTGGCTGTTACTGTCCAGTGTCCACCTGAGGGGGAGACCGTTCAGCTGAATGGGGATGCTATCGTGGCGGCTGCCATCGTTGGCATTGCTGTCATAGCCATGTGACAGGGTCAGCAGGACAGATAAATTGTCGGTCTGTGCCGGGTGTGTAGCGGGGGTGCGCTTGGCTTCTGCTGCGGCCAGCCAGGTATCAATGAGCCGGGCCAGGGCAGGGGGAACGTCATGTTCGGCCAGCCATCGGCGATGGCGATAAGCGGCTTCCATATCCTGTTCAAGCAGGGCCAGACGCAGGCGTTCGATGCGCAGGTCGCCTCGGGCAGGCTGGCAGCGGCTGAGTATGCGCAAGGCTGCACGAGCCTTTCCCCATTGGCTGGCCTGTTGGGCGTGCTGATATTGCTGTTGCACCCGGTGCAGGTTATCAGCATCGCAGGTGGCAGCCGAGAGCTGGGTGCTGCAGAGCACGGATAATAAAAAGACTGTCGTGAGAGTGGTACTCTGGGTCATGCAGCAGGCGACTCGTTTGCATGCAGCGGCCAGGCTGTCACCGGATGCTCGCGGCTGGACAATTTCAGTTGAATCGCGTCTGGCCAGTCATAATGAGGCATCAGAGCATGAGTGCCGCTGCCGACAAGAATGGGAAAATCCGTTTTGCGAGTGGCGCCTTCAAGGTGTGCGGCAAGGTTGACCGGAGCCCCCAGCAGGGTGTAACTGCGGCGGTGACTGGAGCCAAATTCACCCACGACAACAACGCCGGAGTTAATGCCTACGCTCAACTGCAGGGCGGGCATGCCGGGTTCGGCACTGATCAGTGCCATTTCGCGGCAGAGTGCCTGTGCAGCTGCAACACCGTGAGCGGCATGATCATGGTCGGCCATGGGAGCTCCCCAAAACGCCATGATGGCATCACCAATATACTTGTCCACCGTACCTCCATGTCGATGTATTACCCGGGTTAGCCGGTCCATGATGTGCTGCAGCATCTCGGCCAGCTGCTCGGGGTCGGTGCCTTCGGCAAAGGTGGAAAAATTGCGCAGGTCGGCAAAGAGCACTGTCATGACACAACGTTCGGGTTCGGCCCCAATGATGCGGTCAGGTTGCTGCTGGATACGCGACATTACCTGAGGGGCTACATAGTGGCGAAACTGGCGCTGGAGTATGTCACGCGCACGCAGGGCGTCAAGCATAATCCAGGGTAGCAGCAGGCTCAGTGTTGCCAGTGGCAAGGCTATAACGGGCAGTTGTGGCCATAACTGTCCGGCCTTGAGTGCATGGTGCGAAAACGCCAGCCAGCCTGCCAGCATGATCAGCATCAGGCTGAAGGCTGCGAATTGCCGGCGCTTGATTAGCAGCAGGCTGGAGCATGCCGATATCAGTAGAGCGAATGTCCATGCGATGGCTTTGGAGTATTCGGGACTATACCAGGGCGTTTGGTCCAGAATACTTTGTAGCAACAGAGCGTGGGCTTCTACTGCCGGGAAGTCGGCCATTATCGGGACGCTGATGCGATCGTGCAGCCCGACCGCGCTGGAGCCCAATATAAGGATCTTGCCTGCCAGAAAGTCGGGGGGCAGTTCATTGTTCAGCACTTTGGCAGCGCTGACCCAGGGGATAGCGCCAGCGCCTTGGCTGTACCAGGGAATAAGTACACTGGTGTCGGCTTGCAAAGGAAGCTGCAGCAGCGCGTCGGAGCTGCCCAGCTGCCATTGATTAGCGCGCGCTTTCAGTGTGTAGGCCGGCACAGTGCCAAACAGTTGGCGTGCCAGACTGAGCGCCAGGGTCTCGACACAGTGTGTCTGGTGACATATCAGCGGGTAAACGCGCCTGACAACACCATCCAGGTCAGTGACGGGGCTGATATGGGCCTGCTCGGATGCACTCAGCTCAGGTGTATTGCTGATCCAGCTTTGAGCGCTTGGCAAGGCGCTGCATGCACCTGTGCAGTTTGCCATGGCAGGAAAGCGGCCTTGAGACGGCAGGTTGGCAGCCGACCAGACCATGCTGGTGGTGATGTTGCTGACTTTGAGTGCTCTGCCAAGTCGGTCATCTTCCTCTGTCTGCTCTGGAAGCAGTATATCGATGCCAATCAGCGCGGGGCGCTGCTGTTGCAGGCGCTCCAGCAGTTCGGCAACGAGCGTACGTGGCCAGGGCCAGCGTCCTGCCTGTTGCAGACTGGTATCATCGATATCGACAAGCATGACGCGGGTATCAGCCTGCTTTACTGAGGGCTGCATGTTCCGGATCAGCCAGTCCTGAAGGGCATGTTCAAGACGAACCAGAGGGTCTGGCTGTAGTTGGAACAGCAGCACAAGGCTCAGCTGGAGCAGCCCCAGCGTGAGCCATTTAGTCCGTACAGGCTGCATTTATTCCCAGTGGGTTATGCCACTGACGTAGCTGTCATCGTCGAGGTGCTTCTCAAACAGCAGTGCTGCATTCTCGCCATTGGGCCCCAGGGCGCCTTCCAGCGTTGCATTGGAAAGTGCTTCATCACTGTGCATCAAACCCTGATCGTTAAAAGCACCTGCGCCCAGAATGGCGGTACCCTGCTCCATACCGGGTGAAACAACGTCAAATCGGGTGACAAAGCGCTGCTGATCGAAATCGACTTTCAGCATGGGGTTTAACACTTGTGCAGGTTGCAGGCCGTTTGCTGTTGCATGCACCGCCGTTGCATTTGCAAGGCTGAACGCTGCGCTGCCGTTCGTAGGCAAAGTCGTTGTGCCGGGCGTTGCAAGGGCAAAATGGCTGTTCATTGCAAAGGCATTGTTGCGGGTTGAGAGCAGGGCAATTTTATCGGCGTCCAGTTGTGCAAAATCAGCCCAGTGCCCCCATTGGATGCCGTTGGTTGTGCGCCACTCCCATTGGGCCAGCAGTTCAGAATCGGACTTGTTACCTTGCTGCAGGCCGAACATCCATTGCTGGTCGGACTTTTCTTCTGTGATCAGTACGACCAGGGAGTCACCGACCCAGTGTCCGCGCATTGTCAGGAAGTCGTTCTCCGCAAACAGAATACCGGCTTCGCCGACGGCTCCGCGCAGTACATAGTTACGGTTGCCGGTGGAAAAATTGAACTGGAAACGGCCGTTGGCATCCGCCTTGAAATCCCCAAGGCGGGCAAACTGGCCATGTCCGGCCGGGTTGCCCAGTGGCTGCGCCCAGCGGATGCCGAAATCATGGGCGCCGTCACTCGATGGCGCAGCACCCGGCGTGAAATAAAGGCTGTGCCGGTCCAGCTGAAGCTGCCAGAGTTCTGCATTGTCATTACGCAGGCTTGTCAGCCATTCAGAGCTTGGTGCGCCGACAGCAGACAGACTGTTAGGCAGTTCTGACCAAAACTGTCCTTCCGGCCAGTAGCGTGCTGCCAGTATGGTTTTGAGCGATCCGCTTTGCCCCCACAGGCGCTGGTGATCAAGATCAAACCAGTTGCTCAGGGTGAGGTTGTTCTTGAGTGTCAACTGCAGGTTGTAGAGCCTGCTGTTGCCCAAGGGGGCATAGGCGTGCATGTTCATGCGTGTAGAACGCAAGGCGTCCTGCATCTGATCTGCACTCAGGCCACTACGGTTGTTATCGGTAAAGAAGAGATGTGTGTTGGCTCGGTTTGGGGTCGTATCTTCACCATCCTCGACACCGTCGCCATCTGTGTCTGACTGCCAGGGGTTGGTATTGGCGCCAAGCTCTTCTTGATCGGATATGCCATCCCCATCGGTATCACCTGATGGGTCCAGTAGCATCAAGTCTCGAATACCTTCCAGGTCAGTTTCTGCCCACTCTGCGTCATCCTGCTCTTTTTCGGTTGGAAGGTCCGCTGGGGTGTCATCGAACTCGAGCATTTGCTCATGGGAAGCCACCGGGTCAAATGGCAGACCGGAAGCATCATACAACCCGGGCATCACGCTGGCGCCAGCTGACATTTCCGAGATGAAGGGCGGTGTGCCGCTGATACGTTCAATGCTGTCGCCGCGCTGCAGTCGCAACCAGCTGTCATCACCCGCATTCAGGTCGGCCGCTTGATAATTGTTACAGGCCCCCAGCATACCGGGGAGGCAGTTGAGTTCAGGTGCGTAGGGTGACAATCGGATACCGCCCTGGTGGACAAATACACCCAGTTCACGGCGTGAAAGGTTAATAGTGTAATCGGTACCACGGATGCCCAGTGCAGCAAAAGGGGTGTCCAGCCGGTAGCGGTGGTGCGCACTTTCACCGATACGGCCTGTGCGTGTGCGTACATTACCCTGCTGCAGCTCCAGTCGTATGGCAGCCTGCTGCTCGCCTGTTGCTGGTTGATAAGCATGGATTGTCAAAGTGGAGTGCGGCTTGAGATTAATGATGGCATCATCGCGCATGCGAAGCGTCAGCGCCCCATTTTCGGTAATCAAGGTATCGCCAACGTGCACGACATCATGCCGGCTCAGTCTGGAGCGGCCGGCTTCTGCCTCTTCCTGCCTCAGCTCCCAAGTGCTCCCGCTGGCCAGAATCACGGTGCCGGCCGGAGTTGCCGCCAGCAGGGAAGCACTCGGCGCAGTCACCAGTGTCAACAACAGAGTGCCGATGGCAAAGTTGAAAATTCTAGGCATGGGGGACGCTCGCACACTTGAACATTGAACGCGCATTATAGCCCACAACAGAACAGCAGAAAGTGATGCCCCGCACATTATCTGTACAGGGCGTTGGACTTAGATCAGGCCGAACTGGTCACCTTCAGGAATGCCTATCGCAGTGAGCGCGTCGATACTGTTGCCAGCTTGGGCAGCATTATTGCTGAGCTGGTTGTAATTAACGCTGTAACCGAGATCTTGAAGAATCGCCAGGTCTATGGCGCTGATGTCAAGTGTCACTCCGCGGCTTACCGATGGGTTCATCAGCATGCCAGCATGGATGCCCCCATTGTTGTTGTAGCCATCGTAATGGGAGAAACTGGACCCGGCCCTGTCAGGCTCTACAAACAGCGGCAAAGTGCCGGAGCCGCCGTTGCTGCTGTAGACGTTGTTAGCATTGGTACCTGTAAAATAGAACTCGGTTTGGCTGCTGTTCCAGCTTATGAAGGTATCGTAGAGAGTGTAATAGGGCTTCGAGTGGCCGAAGCCAGCATAACTTGAGTATTCGTAGGTGCTAGAAATGCCGAGTGCATGGCCGAATTCGTGCAGCATGACACCAATAAAGTCAAATTGGTCGGAGCCTGGGGTGTTGTCACTACGGTCGTATGGAGTGGGGTCAAACCACCAAACGGATAAATCAGACGTAGCAATACGTATGCCGGCATCTAGCCAGGTGCTGTCATAGTCTTGACCATTTTGTAACTCGTACTGAACGCTATGAGCCGCTACTGGAAGGCCATTAAATGTGGGGTAGGAGCCGCCGGAGTAGTAGTTCCAGGCACCAGCGGAAGCAAGTGTTGAGCCACTTTGAGGCTCGTACGAAATTTCGATTTCTATATTGGCACCAGGCGCATCATTCAAAAATTGCCCCCAATAGTTCAGGGCCGCTTGGATACCGGCATCAACCTGATTGTAATAGCTGCCAAAGGCAGAGCTGTTGGTGTAGTTCAGGGTGTAGTTAAAGCCATCTGAAGGCTCAGGTGTGGGTATGCTTACATCGGTAGCACTCACGTTCAACTCATAACTGCCTGTTCTGCTGCTATAGGCTTGAGCTTCAAGGTAGTAGTAGCCATCAGAAGCTGGAGCGAAATTGGTGATTTGTGAGTATAGAGAACCGTTTGCATCGTCATTAAAGGCTATCTGGTTGCCTGATGCGTCGTACAGGGCTAATGTCGTGTCAGTGACGGCGTTGGTGCCGCTACCGAGCAGGTCGAACGTATAGCTTTTGTTGGCAGAGAGGTCGATCTTGAACCAGTCGCTATCGTAGGCTTCCTCGATCACGCCAGTTGCTCCATTAGCGGTGATGAGGGTAGCCGTATCCAAAGTGTTACCGTGGTCGTCCGTGACTGGAGAAGGTAGCTTTCCGCCTTCCAGTGTGACAACGGTGGGTGTCGTGGTAACGACTTGACTACCAATGATGATGCCTTGTGCCGGGTCTATCAGCAGGGTTGCGGATTGATCGGAAAAATTGACGGTAACGGGATTTAGGCCTGCTGCTACAGAAACGTGTGTGCCTGAGCTGTCCTGTAGTGTAACAGTAGAGCCACTATTGTAAATCTGGAAGTCGCTGGTATTACCTTGCAGGGAGAGTACATCGCCATTGCGAAAACTGGAAAGCTCGGCTTTGGCGCCTGTTTCAAGTGTTATTTGATCAATACCGGATGAGCCAAACACTCTATGCGTGACTTGAGATGATGGAATGTTCCACACAGGGTCGTTGGCAGTAAGAATCAGTGTTGCCATGGTGCCTCCTTGGCCGAGCTTAAGATTATGATCGGGCGATCATATGTGTGCTTCTGGAAACACATGTTACTTCCACTTTAACACTGAGACAAATTTAGTATGTTTTTTGCACAGGATGACCAGTCAAAGGACTGCTTAACCCGGCGGTAGGCTGCCTGTGTACGAGCATTTCGCGCCTCGTCGTTCATTGTGAACAGGGCGTCAGTTGCTTGTGCAAACCCCTGGCTTTCAGTCAATGCCACTTCCTCTGAATCGATAAAATCGATGCCTCTATTACCAAAGGGCGTGCTGATGATATCCAGCCCCCAGGCGGCATAGTCGAGCATTTTCAGGTTGGTACCAGATCCGGATGTCATCGGATTCAGAGCGGCGGATGCTACTGACATGACCACCTGTTTTTCGGCTTCGGGCAGCATGCCCAGTGCAATGACATTTTCAGGCAGCTTCTGGAAGTCAGGATGGCTGCACAAACTGCCCATTAGCCAAAACTGGTATTGAGGCCGCTCGCGTGCCACCTCAACAATCACCTGGGCGGCTTCCAGATTTGGGCCATGCCAGCTGCCCATGAACAGGAGTACTTCCTGGTCGGTTGGCAGCCCCAGTTTGGTGCGTTTTTCGCGTCGTTCTTCAACGCTGTGGTAGCGGGCCAGCTTCAGGTCGACACCATTGCCCGCGACGGCTGTGGGGCAGTTGATAGGGCCATAAAGGGCTGCAAAGCGGTCCAGGTCGTCCTGACTGCAGGCGACCAGCCATTCGCTTTCACGAATACAGGCTGATTCGGTATCGCGTACTTTCTGCAGCAGCGGTGCGGGATCTTTCTGGCCTTCCAGAACGGCGGCTTTCATATCTGCTTCAACATTATGAGCATCATAGGCGATAGGACCCTGCCATACGGCTCGAATTGCCTGGTACAGATAGGGGTGGGAGGCAATTACAAGATCGGTATCACGTACCTGGTCTTCCAGCAGGCTCATGTAGGCACTGTTTTTAAGGATGCCATCAATGGCCGCGATGTCGCCCAGCGGGACTTTACGGCCGTGCTGTAGCGTTTTGGCATGCACTTTCTGGCTCAAGGACTCGGGCACTACATGTTCCACCAGGCCCGGCAACAGGCGCAGGTGACGCTTTTCTGGCCCGGTGCAGACCAGGCTGACATCCATATGCTGTGATAGCTGGGCATAGAGGTTGTACAGGCGGCTCTGCCCACCGCCCTGGGGTGGCCAGGCAGGGAAGGTAGAGGTGACGACGACTTTCTTGCGTGTTTTCTCAGGAGTCTGGTTAACGGCTTCGGCGGTTTCGGTCGTGGGAGCCAGCAAAGGAGCCAGTGTCGCTTCCCAGCTGATATGCGCGACCTTGTCACGTGCCTGCTCGCCCATGCGAGCGGTGGCTTCGTGATCGGCCAGCAGCTGGCCCATCGCCTGTTTCAGGGCATCCACCTCGGGGGCAACGCTAAAACCGCTCACGCCATTTTCGACAAACTCATTGACGCCGCCGGCATCGGTGGTGGTCAGGACGGCCTTTCCCGCGCTCATGGCTTCAATAGTGATCAGGCCAAAGTCTTCGTCATAGGGCATAAAGGGCACAAACAGGGCGTCGGCGTATTGGTCGGCAATCTCCGTGTCGGTGATGCGACCGAGAAAGCGGATGCGCTCATCCCCTGCTGCGAGAGCTTTCAGTTTCTGCTCTTCAGGCCCGCTGCCGGCGATGCGCAGTTCAATCTGGTCGGGTAGCTGACGGAATGCCTGAATCAGTAAATCCAGGCGCTTGGGGCCATCCAGTCGGCTGACGGTAAAGATGTAGTTGTATTCACCGCCACGAATCCCTTTGAGGTCGGAGGGGTGATGCACGACCTGAACATCGGCACCTTGCGGGAAGTAGTCTCGGCGGTTGGCCACATTATAAGAGATGGCGCCGTAATGACGTATAGCTCCCGGTCGTTGGGCAATCGCGTCCAGGTGGTGGATAACCGCTCGTGTGAGCGGCCCGGGGAAAGCGCAGTGGCGGCCGTAATCTTCCTCCTGCTCCAGTGCTTTCAGTTGCGAGAACAGTTCTGGCAGCTGTGTGCGCTCGGGTGTTTGCTGCAACAGCTGGATCAGCGGTTGGTAGTGTGCCGGGTAGCGCTTGGGTTCAAGTTGCTCGGGTTGGCCACAGAAGTGATAGGTATCATAGAGCCCGCGCAGTTTGTGCTGCAGGTAGCAGTAGTGCTCCGGATGGTCGACCATCCACGCGGGATACTTGGTACTGATAACACGGTCGAAGTGGCTCAGGTCCAGCTGACTGAAGGCTTCATAACTGCGGATCAGTTCCGGAAAGCTGCGTTCCGGCGACGGGATTTTGATCAACTCCGCTTCGTGTCCGGTGTGCTGATTGATGTGCTCCAGCATCCCCCACCAGAGCTTTTCGGCGCCGCCAATGGTGAAGGGAACGGGGCTGGGGGCAATCAGTGCAATCTTCATCCTGGTCCTGCTCAGTTGTCGGTCAGCAGGCTGTTAACAACCTGCTGCCAGCTGATGTTGTGCTGTGAATAACTTTCGCGTCCGGCCGCGCCCATGGCGGCGGCTGCCTGCTTGTCGGCATAGAGGCGCTCAATGGCCTCGGCGATCTGCTCGGGGTCCGGTTCGCGGACGTAGCCGGTTTCACCCTCACGTACGAACTCCAGCGGGCCGCCGGAATCGGTGCACGTGATCACTGGCTTACCGGAAAGCATGGCCTCCAGCGTGATGTAGCCGTAATCCTCGTCATAGGGGCCGAAAAATACGCCCAGTGAACGGGCATAGAGCGTATATTTTTCCGCTTCACTGAAGCGTCCGATCAGGTGGACCCGGTCCTGCACACCGAGTTTTTCGATCAGGGCGCGGTATTGGCCTTCCTGGCCTCCGCTGCCGCCCAGCAGAATTTTCACCGGTGAACGCAGGTATTGCGCCGCTTCAATCAGCAGGGACTGGCGTTTGAGTGTTTCCAATCGGCTGGGGTAGAAAATGTACTCCCAGTCGTCGGCGCAGTAAAAATGCTCGGCACCGTGCGGCGGATGGTACAGCGGCAGCGCGTTGAGACCGTTGAACTGGCGCAAGCGGCTGGCCACATTGGCGGAGTTGGCAAACAGACGAGTCGCCCGGGCCAGAACCCGCGTATCGTAGTCGGTGACCTGTTGCTTGAAGGCTTCCAGCTGGCGCTTATCCGGTTGCTGATCAAAAAGTTCGTAGACCGCACGGTGCTGGTGCATGACCCAAACCCGATGATCCGGGTGGCGAACGCCATAGCCGGGAAACTGCAGGCTGATCACCTTGTCGATCTGCAGGCCATTGAATTCGCTGAAGTCCTGCCGTTCGCAGTGGGCCATCAGCTCTTCAATTGACCGGGTGGGGTTGAACTTGAACGGGAAGCGTACCTGTTCGACCTGGTGGCCGGCACGGCGCAGGGCGTCGGTTACACCATCGATGTGATAGTCGGCGCCGCCATGCATGAACGGCACCTGGCAGGCGGTGACCAGTAACTTCATTCAGCGACCTCCGCTTCCGGCACGCGAGCGACCAGTGCGATATCCTGAGGTCCGCACAGGTGGCCGTTTACACGTTCGGTGAGTGGGTCGTTGCCACTGACTTTCGCTTCTTCCGGGTAGGGGTGCAGACGTACGAGTTCGCTATCGGCATAGCCGCAATATTCTGCCAGAAACTCCAGCAGTGT
>Ga0193959_1000581_pt1 | contig 14779 bp, 11 predicted proteins | sample FB_2_MG_FD_140333 | JGI IMG/M metagenome (GOLD analysis project Ga0193959, IMG submission 140333) | Microbial mat bacterial communities from the Broadkill River, Lewes, Delaware, United States - FB_2_MG | ecosystem: Environmental > Aquatic > Freshwater > River > Microbial mats | place: USA... | reverse complement strand
TAACCCTTTACGAACTTTGCTTGCAGAAGTGAAAGTGGAAAAGGTTGTGCCAGGTTTGCTAAGACGAGCTATTTCGCGAAATAGTTCAGGGCTCCACATTTCTGGGTTTTTTGAAGGGGAAAAGCCATCTAAGTACCAGATGTCTACGTTTGCGAGTAGCTGCGAATAGCACTCAGTGGCATCACCTAGCATTAGTATTAGCTTTACCTTTCCATTTAAAAAAGAGCATAGATGGAATCCCTTTGTTTGTAGAGGATACTGTTCGGTTAATAATCGAGAGTGATTGTTTAAATCTAGCCATTTATGGTGTGCTTGTTCTAGATCAGCTTTGTTTAAGGGGTATTTTTCAACGCTTAGAAAGCTTAGAGAGTCGAATGTATCTAAATTGTCACAAAGAAAATCAAGTGTTTGCAGGAAATTTAAGCCTGTACCGAACCCTGTTTCGGCGATCACAATCTGTTTTGATGGATTGTTTGTTAGCCCGCCGCTTTTTAGATAAACGTGCTGTGATTCGGATAATGCATCGTCAGTAGAAAAATAGAAATCATCAAATATTGGAGATACCGGGGTACTATCTTTCCAGTCTAGGGGGGCGTGAGTCGAAGTAACTTTAGTTGATATAGTCATTATTTATCGGGCTTTGGGAGAACGGTACTTTTAGGCTCGTATATTATATATAATGAGAAATTGAAAAGTGTCTTTCATTATACATACTATGATCGTTATTGGTTTCTCTAATTCAGCTTCAATATGTTGTTTGACAAAATTCGCGTAAATACAGCTTTTGTTATGGGTATGTTTATATGGAACGCTAGGGTCTCAATGTCGGAATTGTATAGTTTATCAAGGTTTGACCTACTTTAATGATAAAGATGTAGTTAAGAAAAATAACCGGTTGTGGATGGGTGCAAGGAACGTGGCTTTTGAGAAAGTGAGAAAGAAAATAGTTGGATTGAGCGACCAGGCAGTAGGCGATAACCCTAATTATTTGTTGTCATTATCCAGAGGGCGAAAACGCCTGATTATGATGGTATATGACTTTGTTGTTTTGGCTCTGGCCTTGTGGGGGGGGTTCGTACTTCGTATAGCAGAGCTTTGGCCAACCGAGTATCTTCATGAATCCTCTTGGTTGTTTGTTTTGGTTCCTGCCGCTGGGGTTCTACTCTTTAAGGTAATGGGGCTTTATAAGTTATTTATCAGATACATGGGAATGGAGTCAATCTGGTTAGTAGTCAAATCGGTTGCTGTTCTCGCCGTTATTATTTTAAGTGTCGATCAGTTTCTTGAATACCCTCTGTTGCCACGCTCGGTACCTATTGGATTTGCTTTGTTTTCTTTGTTGTTGGTCGGAGGAGGGCGTTTTGTTTTTAAACAGTATGTCCTTTGGATGGAGAAGCATTACGTTGAAAAATCTGTCGTGCTTATCTATGGTGCCGGTGCTGCGGGTAGTCGCTTGGCGCTATCGTTAGCGAGCGATGGAGAATATTTTCCTTGTGGGTTTATAGATGACGACCCATCCTTATGGGGGGGAGATATTAGAGGGTTGCAGGTTTTTAAACCTGATGAAATTGCCACGTTGATAGAATTGCATAGTGTTTCTCATGTTTTATTGGCAATGCCTTCAGTTGAGATAACAAGGAAGAAAAAAGTCTTGGATATGCTTGAACAATACCCTGTTCATGTTCAGACTTTGCCAACAATGAGTGAAATCGTTTCGGGAAAGAAAAGTCTAGATCAGATTAGAGAAGTTGAATTAGAAGAGCTTTTAGGGCGCGAGCCTGTAGATACATCGAATGAAACTCTAGATATCAGTATCCACCAAAAAGTAGTTATGGTCACTGGAGCTGGTGGATCAATTGGATCTGAGTTATGTCGCCAAGTTATCTTATCGAACCCAAGTGCACTCGTTCTTTTTGAACTGAGTGAGTTCTCTTTGTATCAAGTCGATCAGTCACTCAGGAATTTGATGACCGAGAAGGGAGTTTCGTGCCCCATATATCCTCTTTTGGGCAGTGTTTGCGACGCTAACCGGGTTACCGAGATTATTAATCGCTTTGGGGTTCAGACTATATATCATGCCGCTGCATATAAGCATGTTCCAATCGTAGAGCATAATGTTCTTCAAGGTATTGAGAATAATGTTTTTGGTACTCAAACAGTCGCTAGCATCGCTGAGCGCTTATCCGTAGAGAGGTTTGTGTTAGTTTCGACGGATAAGGCTGTTCGACCAACTAATGTGATGGGGGCGACAAAAAGGTTAGCCGAACTTATTTTACAAGATAGGGCTGCGTTAAAGAGCGGTACCCAGTTTTCGATGGTACGATTTGGTAATGTTTTAGGATCGTCTGGGTCTGTAGTGCCTTTGTTTCGTAGACAAATTGAGGCCGGTGGGCCTGTAACTGTAACAGATAAGAATATCACCCGTTTCTTTATGACTATCCCTGAGGCTGCCTCGTTAGTTATTCAGGCCGGCTCCATGGGTGAAGGTGGGGATGTCTTTGTTTTAGATATGGGCGAGCCTGTGAAAATTGTAGATTTGGCCAAAAGAATGATCCATCTCACTGGGTTTAATACAGAAGAGGGAGGGATTGAGATTACTTATACCGGCCTAAGACCTGGCGAGAAACTATATGAAGAGTTGCTCATCGGTGATGATGTAATTGAAACAAGCCATCCTAAAATCATGAGGGCTCATGAAGAGCTGTTATCGACAGAACAGTTGGATAGCTTGTTGGTGCAGCTCAAAACTGCTGTTGAACATGGTGATAGTGCGCAGGGCCGTATATTGCTACAAAAAAATATTTCTGGTTTCAACCCAACTTCAGGTCTGGTAGATCTTTTAAACCAAGAGGCTGTTGTGCATTGAATATGTCGGTTCTCTTTGTTTTATCTGAGTATTATATAGTGGGCGTGGACTTTAGTGATTAAGGCTATCTTGTTATCGGCTTTAGCACTGAACGTTGGAATGTTGTTAGGGCGCTTTTCTGGTTTTGCCAGAGAGGCCGTTTTAGCCAGTAGTCTTGGTGTTTCATCCAGCGCTGATGTTGCGGTTTTAATGCTTTCTATACCAGACTTACTAGTTAATATATTAGTTGGTGGGGGGTTGGCTGCTGCATTGATTCCACAATTCTCTGAGCGAGCAAGTCAGTCTGCCCGTGCCCTGTTGTTTCAATCGTTACTTGTTTTTGTAGCGGTGTTTGCGTTTGTCGCCTTAGTGTTGATGCTAAATGCTGAGACTCTTGTTATGTTAGTTGCCCCCGGCTTTGAGCAAGAGCAGGCCAGTTTGGCCGCTTATGGTTTGGCTGTTGTTGTTTGGTTGATTCCTCTTACAGTTGCTTCAGGTGTTATAGCTGCATACCTTAATGCTCATAATCATTTTGTTCTTGTTGCTTTGGGGACGCTTATCCTCAATATGGTTATTATCCTTGGGCTTTTGATTGGCCGTTATGCGGATAATATGATGACCATTCTAAGTGTGTTTATACTCTTAGGCGGAGGGGTAAGGTTAATCCTGCAGTATCTTCACAGTTGTAAAATTGAAGGGGGGGCTGTCCCAGCTGTAAAGCCTTGGCTTTTGGATAGAAAAATTATTGTCAGTTATTTGCAAGTGGCAGGGGCGGGTAGCCTTTTGCTGTGCTTTCCCGTAATTGCTCGAGCTTTTGCTTCAAGTTTAGGTGAAGGGGGGGTTGCGCAGATTAGTTATGCGGTGAAGTTGGTCGAGCTGCCGTTGGCTGTTGCGGTTACTTTTTTATCTGTTGTTTTCTTTCCTCGGATGTCTAAAGCTTTTGTAGAGGATCAAGGGTTGTATATAGAATTAGCAACCTGGGGTTGTCGCATTACAATTTTTCTTTCGCTAATTGCTACAGCTTCATTTATCCCTATAGCTGAACCTGTGGTTCAATTAGTATACGGTTATGGCGCTATGGATGCGCAAGCTGTGAAAAAAGTGGCGGAGCTTTTTGCAATAGGTATCTTGGGGTTAGTATTTATGGGTCTCTCTAGCTTTGTGATGGCAATTTTCAATGCTAGAAAAGATACTAGAACGCCTCTTGTTATCAATGTGTTAGCCTTAGCTCTTCTCGTTGCTTTGCTGTTGATGGGGTGGGGGCAGAGCTTAAAAGGTATAATGTTCAGTTTAGTTTTGTCGTATGTGTTTTCAGGTTTTTTATCTGTGATGGTTTTAGTTGTAAAATGCAAAGAGATTAGAGAAGCTCTATCTTCCTTTATTTACATTTTTTTTATGTTTGTACCTCCTTTAGGTGTCTTCGTTCTGCTTCCAAAAATTTTACCAAATTCAGGCTATGCTTTGTGGAACCTGTTAGTTGCGTTTGGTGTTGCTGTGCTTTTTTGCGTGTCTGTCGCGTTTTTAGTCTTTCTTATGCGCAAAAAAGGCTATGGTGAAAAAGGGGAAAGGTGTTGAAATACATATTGATTACTAATGATCCTGAGCTAGCCGTTTTAGCGGAAAAAAGCGGTGTTGCACGGATTTTTGTGGATTTAGAGCGGTTAGGGAAGCAGGAGAGGCAAGGGCATTTAAACACATTTATAAGTCAGCATAAAGCATCAGATGTTGCTAATGTAAAGAGGTGTTTAAAGAGTGCCGAACTTCTGGTGAGATTGAATCCGTTAAATGATTTAACGGAGAATGAAATAGAAGAAGCTATATCCTCGGGAGCAGATTTATTGATGCTGCCTATGTTTCATACGGCTACCGAAGTGGAGCTGTTTTCAAAAATGGTTGCTGGACGAGCTGGAGTTATTCCTCTAGTTGAAACGGCTGATGCTGCCAATGCGATCTCAGAAATCGTGAGAGTTGAAGGCGTTACAGAAATTTACATTGGACTAAATGATCTGCATATAGATTTAAATTTAGATTTTATGTTTGAGCTTTTATCGAATGGCACGGTTGATCGGATCGTTAATGAAGTCAAGGGAGCGGGGTTGTCGTTCGGTTTTGGTGGGATTGCTCGAGTCGGAGAGGGAGTTATTCCTGGTGAAATGGTATTGGCTGAGCATTTAAGGCTGGGCTCTAATTCTGTCATTCTTTCTAGGACTTTTAATCGTCCGGATGAAATCGATGAGGGTGTTGGTATTGAATTATCACTCAAAAAAGAATTAGGGCTGTTGGCTAGGGCAAACGATAAGCTTGAAAAAAGATCTCTAGAAGAGGTCGCTCGCGATCATGATAACTTTAATGTAGCAGTTGATGAATTTGTTCAAAGGAAAAATAATGAAGCGTAGTTTTGATTTTATTACCGCTCTGTTCGTATTGATTGTTACCGCGCCTATGCTTTTTATTATTGCTGTTTTAATTAAATTCGAGTCTCGAGGACCGATTGTATTTAGGCAGTCTCGTGTTGGTAGAGAGGGAGTTGAGTTCTGTATTTTTAAGTTTCGAAGTATGGTGAATGGCGCCGATAAAAAAGGCCCACATTATACGACGAGTGATGATAACAGAATCACTAAATTAGGGCGCTTTATCAGGAAAACTAGCATCGATGAACTGCCACAGTTGTTCAACGTGTTGCAGGGGGATATGAGTCTAGTCGGCCCTAGGCCTAATGTTATCGCTCAAAGAGTTGAGTACACCGAGAATGAGTGGTGTAAGAGAAATTCTGTTCGGCCAGGGATCACCGGTCTTGCACAAGCAACTCTTCGTTCAGAGGCCACACCTGAAGAGCGTACTGCGTTGGATTTGGAGTATGTAGATAAGTCTTCTTTTGTTTTTGATTTACAGATCATACTGATGACTGTGAAGCAAATAGTATCAAAGGGGGGCAATTAGAATGTGTGGGATATTTGGATATTTTGATTTTCATAAAAAATCACTTAGTGATGATTTGCTGTTAGATATGGCCGCCCGTATCAATCATAGAGGGCCTGATGGCTATGGTTGTTATCACAACCCTGACGAAGGGGTGGCGTTAGGCAATCAGCGATTGGCAATACTGGATGTTGAACATGGGCAGCAACCTTTTTATTCGGATGATAAAAAAATTGTTGTAGTCCAGAATGGAGAGATTTTTAATCATATTGAACTTGCTGAAGAGTTAGCTAGTGATGGTTTTGCTTGCGACACAGTATGCGATACTGAAGTTATCCTGCGTATTTTTGAACGTGATGGCATTAAAGGCATATCTAAACTAAACGGGATGTTTTCAATTGCTATCTATGATGGAAGAAAAGATGAGCTTTTTCTTGTAAGGGATCGAGTAGGAGAAAAACCTCTCTTTTTTAGTATGCAAGAACAAAAGGTTCTCTTTGCATCTGAAATTAAGTCAATTTTACCCGCAGTCGATAATCCGCAAGTGAATGCTCAAGCTTTGAATCAGTTCTTGGCTTTTAATTTTGTGCCACCACCCTTAACAATGTTTGATGGTGTTGAGCATGTGATGCCAGGAGAATGGTTAAAAATAACTAGGCAGGGATTTGAACGGCAGCGTTGGTGGGACTTAGCCAGTATAAAAGAGCAAGAGCTGACGGAAAATGAATGGATCGAAGGCTTCAACAACATATTAGATGATGCAGTAAAAATAAGATTAAGATCTGATGTGCCATTTGGTGCTTTTTTATCTGGAGGTGTCGATTCCAGCTCTGTTGTAGGGATTATGAGTCAGCACCTTGAGCAGAAAGTGAATACTTTTTGCATAGGCTTCGATGATCCCAAGTATGATGAGTCCTCCTTTGCACAAGCAGCTGCGGATAGATTTGATACTTCTCATTTAATGCAGAAAGTTGAGCCGAACCTGTTAAACCTTTGGCCAATGGCCACATATCATAGTGATCAGCCTCATGGGGACGTGTCATTTTTACCTACATATAAAGTAGCGGAGCTTGCTGCTCAGAAAGTAAAAATGGTTCTAACAGGGGATGGCGCTGATGAGCTTTTTGCAGGCTATGATAAATATAAATCATTCTTCAATGGTAAGCAGGACGCACTGAGCCAAAATGAGTTTCAAAAGAAATATTTAGAGAACATAACGTTATTTACTGATGAACAACGAGATCAAATTTTTACAGGGGCTTGGAAAAATAATGTCGGTTGTTTAAATGTTTATTCGGTAGTTCGTCCGCTTTTTGATCAAGCGCAGCGCATGGATCGGCTTAATCAAGCATTGTATTTAGATATGATGTTATTACTTCCGGGGAATAATTTAGTAAAGCCTGATCGTATGGGGATGGCTGTATCTATAGAAAATAGAGCTCCATTTTTAGATTTTCGCATGATGGAATTTGCCTTTTCAATGCCTGGTTCTTTGAAGCTAAAGAATGGAGAAACCAAGTACCTTTATAAGAAAGCGGTAACCCCTTTAATTGGTCAAGATCTAGCATATAGAAAGAAACAAATGTTTACTGTTCCGGTTGGTGAATGGTTTAAGGATGAATTGTACGATTTTTGTTGTGAAATGTTATTGTCTGATCGCACTGTTAATAGAGGTGTGTTCAATGCTAAATACGTATCCCACTTGCTTGAACAGCATGTGGAAGGGTTAAAGAATAATACGCGTGAAATACGGGCTTTGATTGCGGTAGAACTTTGGTTTAGAGAGTTTATGGATCTAAAATGAGTCATCTGCGAGGTTTTATTTTATTTTATTTTTTAGTGGTTGGTTACTTTATTTTAACGCTGGTCGGTGTTGTTAGTTTTGAACTCTGGCCTCAAGTTGAATTTTTTCATACACACCAGGAATTTCATGTTTCTGATGTCTACTCGGAACCTCATGGTATTAGATATCTGATCGTTTGGCCGGTGTATTTTTTTTCCGAACTGACTCTGATTGATAAGAATCTTCTGTTTTCGTGTTTGTGTGCCTTTCTTATTTATCTAGTATCAATGCTGCTCTTTTATGTGTTGAAAGCTAATGTTCATACAATAAATACAAATGCTTTGGCCTTTATTTTCTTTTTTACCTCTTGTATTGCTATTTTTATGAATGGCCGTTTGGTTATTGGTTTTTTTGCGTTGTCTTTGTTGATTTTTTTTGTTTTTCGCTTAAATGAAAAACGACATGCGGGAGTTTGGCTAATGCTGCTTCCATTGTTGTTGTTTTGTGCTGGCGCAACAAGCGGTGTTTTTATTGCGGTATATAGTGCGGTAGCACTATGTATTGTTGTTCGATTTTTCTCTGATCATTATACGAGTAAAAAGAATTTAGATAGTGCTTGTTACTGGGTTCTCATAGCTTTTTTGCTGCTTTACTTTCCTGTTTTTTTGATGATGTTTAATAAAAATGTAGATTACTATGGGGGTGGGGTCGAGTCAGTGAAGAATGCTATCGATCATGGAGTATTAAATGGATTTTCTAGTGCATATTTAAAAAATGAGACTGTAGGGAACCTGTTTTTGAAGGCTCTTTGGGGGTGCTCAATTATTTTTTGTTCAGCTAAAATTTATTCTCTTGTTTCAAAAAGTGAATATAACTGTTTTTTAGTAAGTATTGTCTTAGTGCTTTTTCTATTTCTATTTCTATCTCTTTATGCTTATTCCATTATGGCTGTATCCATTGTGTTGTTGCTGTTTGTTTTTTTGTACTCTAATAAGTTAGTAGATCAAAATGAAAGGTAAAATTTTTATAACCACCTACGGTGGTGGCCATGTGAATATGGTGCTTCCAGTTATTCGTAAACTTAAGGCGTTAGGTTTTGATGTTGTGGTCTTGGGTTTGACAACTGCAGGGAGTGTGTTGGCGCGAAATGATATTGATTATATCGGGTTTAAGGATCTTGTCGCTCTGAGTTCAAACCCTGAAAGGGTATTGGAAGTCGGAAAGCGGTTGCTTGGCGAAAATAACTCTGGTCTTGTTTCGCGAGAAGAGTCTATTGCATATATGGGGTTGTCGTATGACAATCTTGAGCAGATGGAAGGAGTAGCGAAGGCTGCAGAGTTATTTCATCAAAGTGGCCGGCAGTGTTTCTATCCTTTGTTGTTGATGAGTGATCTTCTGCGTTTGGAAAAGCCTGATGTTGTCATAGCAACTAATTCACCTCGAGCAGAAAAAGCGACTATAGATGCTGCAAAAAAAATAGGCATACCTACAGTTTGTCTTGTCGATTTGTTCGCTATTCAAGAAATTGAATGGATTGGGGAAAATGAATATGCTGACAAAGTATGTGTGTTATCAGAATACGTGAAGGACTTAATGCTTTCGGCAGGACGAGACAGTGAGGCTGTCGTTGTTACGGGTAATCCTGCATTTGACGGGTTAATACCATGGAAAGAGAAAGTTAAGCAAAGGCAAGGGATTGATCGTTTTGAAAAGAGGAACATATTGTGGGCTTCTCAACCTGAGCCTGAAATGCATCCATTTACTAAACAAAAAGGCGATTCTCAATTGCCTAGGAAAATTGAACAGGAGCTTTTTTCCTTAGCCGAGAAAAACCCTAGTTTGAGTATCGTGTTACGCCCACATCCAAGTGAAGAACTTTATTATGAGCGCCTCCCATGCAATATAAGGTTGAGCGAGAACGAAGATTTATATGAATTATTAAGTCAAATGGATTTGGTTGTGGTGATGAGCTCAACGGTTGGGCTGGAAGCATCGCTTTTAGATATTCCTGTTGTCTCTGTTGATACGTCTGTTTTTACTGAAGATGCTCCATACTCTGATATGGGCGTTTCAATTGGTGTTGATGATATATCGGCTTTAAACAAGACAATTCTTTCTGTTTTGCATGCACCTAAATCGAGTGCTGATAAATCTAAGTTGGTGCTCGAAGGTTCAGCAACTGATAATGTTGTTGGCGTAATAATAGGGATGATGAAATGAAAAAACTGAAGGTCATAGTGGAAAGTGCCTTGGTATGAGAAAAGTATGTTATGTAACAGGAACTCGGGCTGATTTTGGTCTTATGGAAATGTCGCTAAGGGCTATGGATTGCTCTGATGATATTGATCTATCCGTTGTGGCGACAGGTATGCACCTGCTTACAAAATATGGGAACACTTATCGGGAAATCGAGCGTGCAGGGCTGCGCCTCTCTGCAAAAATACCTGTCTCGCTATCCGGTGGAGAGGGTGACGAAATGGCGATTGCTGTTGGTGAACAGCTACTAGGCTTTACAGAGGCTTTTAAAGCAGAGGCCCCTGATCTTGTAATGTTGCTTGGTGATAGAGGGGAAATGCTTGCTGCTGCTATTGTAGCAATGTACTTGAATATCCCTATTGTCCATTTGCACGGCGGAGAGCGTTCCGGCACTGTTGATGAGTCCATTAGACATGCAATTAGCAAACTTGCACATTTCCATTTTGTATCTACAGCGGAATCGAAGGAGCGACTTGTTAAAATGGGAGAGTGTGCTCACCATGTTTTTCAAACGGGAGCGCCGGGACTAGATGCCATTTACGCAATCCCTAGAAAGACCATTTCTGAGCTTGCGCAAAAATATAAATTTAACGTTGAGAAACCCTTTGAATTAATTATTTTTCATCCTGTAGTGCAGCAAATGGATGAGGCTGCGAAGCAAATGGAAGCGTTGTTATCCGCCGTTATGGAAAGCTGTTCTCAGCCGCTTATTCTACTGCCGAATGCTGATGCGGGTTCTGGACATATTTTGTCAGTGATTAATCAATATGTTGAGCGTTATCCTAGGCTTGTGACTATTGTACATGCCCCTAGAGAAGATTTTCTGTCACTGGTTGCCTGCGCTGATACAATGATTGGAAATTCGAGCAGCGGTATAATTGAAGCTGCTTCTTTGCAAACGCCCGTTGTCAATATAGGCGAGCGACAAAAAGGAAGGGAGCGTAATCTTAATGTAATTGATGTAGCTCCTATTAGGTCGGAAATTTTCAATGCGATTGTAAAGTCTAAATCGCTGAAAGGAAGTGTTTGGAATAATTGTTATGGTGATGGTCATGCTACAGAAAAGATTCTAGAGACTGTCAGAAACCTTTCACTATCTCCCTCAATATTGGAAAAAATGAATGCGTATTGAGTTGGCTGTTATTGGGGCTGGGGGGCATGCCAAAGTAGTTCTTGATACTTTGCAAAAACTTGAAGAGTCGACTGATATTGCAGTATATGATCAGAACCCTTCGAGAGAGGGCGAGCTTTTTTTAGAGACGTTTCGAATTCAATATGCGTCTGATCTGACGATGTTGAATGGCGCTTTTCATATAGCGATCGGTGACAATGCTATTAGGGCCAAAATCTTTAAGCATAGCGTGCCGTTAGGGCGGGGCTTTTTATCGGTAGTTCACCCTATGGCCGTTTTGGCTGCCTCTGCTGTTATAGATGAAGGCGTTTTTGTTGCCGCTGGAGCTATAGTATCTGCAGACGCGATTATTCATAGAGGTACCATCATCAATCATGCAGCGATAATTGATCATGATTGTATTGTAGATAGTTTTGCCCATATTGCCCCTAACGCTACATTGGGGGGAGGGGTGCATGTGGGTTCGTGCACGCTAATTGGTGCGGGAGCTATCGTTTTGCCGGGTGTAAAGGTCGGTAGGAGTGTGACGGTTGGAGCTGGTGCAGTAGTCACGGAAGATCTTGTTGATGGGGTTACCGTGATTGGTAATCCCGCAAGGTGTTTTATTAAATGAATAATATTGAAAGTATTGTAATAGATAATAGCGTCTCAATTAGAGATGCTTTAGCCAAATTAGACGAAACGGCTTTGTCAGTGTTATTACTTGTCGATTCCGAAGGGAGCTTTGTTCGAACGGTCACAGATGGAGACCTAAGACGACTTATTCTCTCAGGTTTAGCATTGGGTGATTCGCTGTGCTCGTTAACTGAAAATGGTTCTGTGGTTATACGTGAGCCGTTAAGCGATGATGCTGTGTTATCGTTGATGGATAAGCATGAGATCAACCAGGTACCTTATATTGATGAGCAGAATAAACCAGCTGGAGTGTATTTAAGGCATCAGTTAAAGCCGCGTGTACAGCTTTCAATTCCTCATATGGGTGATCATGAACTAGGTTATGTGCATGAAGCCTTTAATACTAACTGGATCGCTCCTTTGGGGCCGAATGTTGATGCTTTCGAGACTGAGATCGCTGAGTATGTTGGAATTGGACATGCCGCTGCGTTAAGTTCGGGGACTGCGGCCATTCATCTAGCGTTGAGGTTGTTAGGTGTTGAAGCAGGCGATACAGTGCTTTGTTCTAGTTTTACATTTGTAGCAAGTGCGAACCCCATTTTATATCAAGCCGCTAAACCTGTTTTTATTGATTCTGAACCTGCTACTTGGAATATGTCTCCCATAGCGCTTGAGAATGCTCTACAAGACCTAGCATCTCAAGGCGTTAAGCCTAAAGCGATTCTAGTGGTGCATTTATATGGGCAAAGTGCCGATATGGACAGTATTATGGCTTTGAGTCGTGAATACGATGTGCCGGTCATAGAAGATGCTGCAGAATCGTTAGGTGCCAGCTATAAAGGGCAGCATACAGGTACGTTTGGTGCATTTGGTGTTTTTTCTTTTAATGGTAATAAAATAATCACTACATCCGGTGGCGGGATGTTGATCTCAAATGATGGCCAGAAAATCGATAAGGCGAGATTTTTGGCTACGCAAGCCCGGGATGACGCTCCGCATTATCAGCATTCTGAAATTGGTTACAATTATAGAATGAGCAATGTTTTAGCTGGGATAGGTAGAGGCCAGCTTAAAGTCCTGGATGATCGTGTTCGTTCACGCCGAGCGGTGTTCGACCACTATAAAAAACGATTAGGGCATTTGTCTGTAATAAGTTGGATGTCTGAACCTGAGGGGGATTTTTCAAACCGTTGGTTATCTTCCATAAAAATCGAATCATTAGATGAAGCCTACACTGCAAAAGCGTTAATTGCATACCTCGCAGATCATAATATTGAAGCGAGACATCTTTGGAAACCAATGCACTGTCAGCCTTTGTTTGATGGATGTACTTATTATGAGCATGAGGGTCACAGTTATTGTGATGAACTATTTAGACATGGCCTTTGTTTACCCTCAGCATCGAACATGGACGTAAAGCAGCAAGATCGTGTGATTGATTGCATATTGGCGTTTTTTAATTAGGCTAAGCCTTGCTATGCAAGATTGACTGACTAACGAGAAGGGAGAATAAGTTGGTTTGGCTTATCCTACTTTTCATATAGTGATAAGAGATATTGTTGCAGTAGATGCATGGTTTACAACTGTGTCGTCTGATTTATGGGCCGAAAACTACACGGTTCAATCCGCCAGTGATACTTATATTTATGTGAAAACAAATAGTAATGATGATTTGAAAATATCAGGTTATGGTTTTTCAACTAATTCATTAACTATGAATACGATAGATATAAGTGGCAGTGGGAACTCTCTGATCTTTTCTGGTGCTGTTAATTTTAATTCCTCTGGAAATTTTCTCGGAGGGTCAATGACCCGCATGCAAATGACCATCAACGGTATTGATGTTGGTATATCGGGTTCTTTTAATTTTGATGCTTCGGGTGATTTATCAACTGCGACTTTCTCCAGTTACACTGTTTCTATTGGGATATATACAGCCACAACAACAGGTTCATTTGTATATAACGCTAGCACTGACACATTCTCGGGGACTGTTGCCTCCATTGCATTAAGTGATACGCAGGGTAATGCCTATCAAATATCGAATTTGAATCTAGCTTACACAGATGATCTAGATTTAAATGCAGTGACATACCTATCTGAAAGTAGCATTCTTTCTGGTGACGATACAATTTCGTTGGGTGTTAATGGTGGAGCGTCTTATTACGGATATGCCGGGGATGACACTATAACCGGTAGTGCAGGGAATGATAATTTATATGGAGGTAGTGGCGCGGATAGTCTGAATGGCGGTGAGGGCTTTGATTATGTTCGTTATGATGATTCTACAGCGTCAGGTGTCACGGCTGCCTTGTTTGCGCCTCAATTGAACACTGGAGCAGCGTATGGAGATACTTACACAAGCATTGAAGGGCTGATTCTTACGGTTAATGCTGACGTAGGTTATGGCAGTAACAGCTCCGATTATCTTTATGGGTTGAATGGTGGTGACAGGCTATACGGCCAAGCAGGAGATGATTTTGTCTATGGCGGTGAAGGTCATGATCTGCTTTGGGGGGGGGGCTAGGTGCTGACTTCCATGATGGCGGGGCCGGTTTTGATTATGTTCGTTACGATGATGCAGGTTATGCAGGTTTTACCGCAGCACTATTTGCTCCTCAGCTTAATACCGGCGCTGCTGTGGGAGATACGTATGCGAATATCGAAGGATTGATTCTTGGTTATAACGATGATGTTGGTTACGGCAGTAATGACGACGATTACATCTATGGAATTAATGGAGATGATAAATTATATGGTCAAGGCGGCAATGATCATGTTTACGGTGGTGCAGGAAATGACCTTTTGTGGGGCGGACTCGGCTCAGATTATTTAAGTGGCGGCGCAGGTTTTGATTATGTTCGCTATGATGATGCAGGCTTTCTAGGATTTACAGCGAGTCTAATTGAACCGAGTAATAATACGGGCGTGGCCGCTGGTGATACGTATGAAGGAATGGACGGATTAATTCTCGGGTATCACGATGATGTTGGTCATGGAAGTGATAACGCTGATTATATTTATGGAATAAACGGTAACGATATTCTATATGGTGAAGGTGGAGACGATAATCTGTTTGGGGGTAGCGGGAATGATTCGCTAACTGGTGGCGCTGGAAATGATACTTTCTGGTTTGCAGGAGGTGAAGGTGCTGACAGTATTACCGACTTTGAAGGTGGTTCTGGGCTTGGGGATCGCTTGTATTTTGGCGATTTATTTGCTGATTTTG
>Ga0193959_1000577_pt1 | contig 14820 bp, 15 predicted proteins | sample FB_2_MG_FD_140333 | JGI IMG/M metagenome (GOLD analysis project Ga0193959, IMG submission 140333) | Microbial mat bacterial communities from the Broadkill River, Lewes, Delaware, United States - FB_2_MG | ecosystem: Environmental > Aquatic > Freshwater > River > Microbial mats | place: USA... | reverse complement strand
ATAGATGTACATCTACACTCTTTTGATTGTGCTAATAAATTGCCACAAGGGCAAGGGTTCATCGCACTAATATATTAATATTTACAAGACTTAAAATAATAAATAAAATACTTTAAATAGTGTATTTATAGAACATTATTAAATATTCAACTAATTGAAAAGGTATAATAGAGACCACTTAAAGACCACATATGATATTTTAAATAATGATTTAGCCCTACTTTAGCATAACTTCCAATACAATATCAAATAAGGATTAAAATGGAAGATTATGCAATTAGTATCAACTTATCAAAGTTACCAATACCTTTACGAAATAAATACATGAAAATTATCAAAAAATTAAATATTCGATATTTATTAGCAGAACAAATATTATCATTTAGTCATCAATATTTATCTAAAATTATATTTGAATTAGAAAAGTGATATTTGAAAAAATATGCTTATAATAAATAATATTAATAGATAAGGAAAAATTATGAATATGAGTTATTGTAGGTTTGAGAACACCGTTAGAGATATGAGAGATTGTTTGGAAAATATAGAAGAATATGATTTTACAAATAGTAGTGATTATGAAAATACAGCATTTAAAGAGTTCTTTGAATTATGTCAAGAGGTATTAGATGATTACAATTCTAATTATGGAAAACAACTTGAAAAAAAACAATTGGATAGATAACTATGAGTTATCAAAGATTTAGCAGCACTTTAAAGGACTTGTAGGACTATTATGACAATATGGAAGAAGTCCTTGAAGAGTATTCAGATGAGGAAGTATTAGCAAGAAAAAAATTAATAAAGTTATGTGAAAATATTGTAGATGATTATAGGTATTTTAGATTTAAATTATTTGATGATAAAAATTAATTTCATAATAATATTATTTATTATACAATCTTTAAATTTTAAGGATTATATATGAATGAAGCAGAATTATTTAAGTTTATGGAAGATTGTTATTACCAATACAAAGAGGGAACTTTAGCTCAAGAACATTATGACCAAATGGAAAGTGTAGCACCAAATTAGGTAGAACATGTAGAATCTGAATTAGGCATCAATAAAGAAGATGATATTTCAGAAGAAGAACAAAAAATGTTTAAATTTATGGAAGATTGTTATTATCAATATAAAGAAGGAACTTTACCTCAAGAACATTACGATCAAATGGAAAGTGTAGCACCAAATTGGGTAGAACACGTAGAATCAGAACTTGGTCTAAATAAAGAGTAATTATTCATTTATGATTATACAGCCCTCATCTTAAGTATCACTCTCAAGTCGTATGGAACCAGCCATAGCACTCCTTGGGAGGAGCAAAATATACGAGGAATGATAGTCATCATTGAGCTCTTTTTATGGACACATCAACCTATTATTAAAATAAAATCTTATTACTAATCCTTAGCTGATAAATTCTTTTGATTGTAATTATTTCGCTACGCTTCATAATTTTACAAAATAATATACAGACTTGAAGATTTAGTAGAAAGATTCTACATATTTTAATGTTGTAGTTATAAAAATGATACAGTTTTTTTAGTAATTTTCCATCCTCAAAACTTATCTATATACTATAACTATATTTATTGATACAAAAGAAATTTCAAAATTTATATCCCAAGCCTTTGATATTTTAATTATGCATCGTATAATCATCTAAACAACAAGGAGTTTAGATGAGAAATATCAATGTAAAATCAATTAACTCCTTAGAACCACTCTATAAGTTAATGACTACACTAGAAAAAAAAGAATATCACAACGATCTATTTGAATTACATAAAAATAGAGGTATTACAGGTTTATATGACTTAGTTGAACAGTTAAACCAAACACCAAGAAGATTCAAAGTAGATGCTAAACTTCGTCTATCTAAAAACAGAAAAATAAAAACAATAAGTCAAATAACAATAACTACAACAGATAAAGAATTATTTTGTAAAAAATATAATATCACTGATTCCCAATGGAGAAAACAACCTAAAAACTATGAAGAACAACTAAAAACATATATGATGGATAATATAAATAGTTTGTTATACAGTAAAAGTGAAGTATTATGGAATAAGTTACAAGAAACAAAAATAAAAGAGCATAAGACAGCTCAAATAGCTAATAACACTGTAAAGAAAATAGAATCATTCAATAACTGGAAGAAAGACCAAACTAAACTCAATTTTAATGATGACATTACAAGTAAAGCTGAACTATTTGCTAATATGTATGATGACTATTATTTAATATTTATGACTACAACTTTAACTAATAAAGATAACATCTACACAAACTTATCATCTTCGCATGAAGATATAGAACAACAAATTAAACAACAACATAAATATTTTATAGATTTTAATAAAACAATTGGATACTCACTCAATGAAAAGAAAATTAGCAGAAAAAATATCTTTACAAAAGAACTAACTAAAAATCTAAATATTCATCTACATTACTTTGAATCAGTACATAAAGATGATTTAGAAAAATGGTTAAATACAATTGTAAGTGCTAGAAATAAGATACCTGCTATTGGAAGAATTGAATTAAAAGTTATCTATGAACAAAGAGATATTATTGATAAAGTAAAAACTTTTAAAATAAAAAAGGATGCTATAAAATTAAAAATTATCCATAGTTCCAAGAAAAGTAAATTGGTTAAATCTGGAAGATTAGAAGGTATCTGGAAAATCACTAACACTGAACTTGAAAAGGGAAACCATATTAATATAAAAACTTCAAGAAGAGATTTTAACCTAGAAGAACAAATAAAAGAAGATACAATCATTAGAAGTTTTTTAAATAATAAAATATCAAATGAGAATCTATTACTACCAAATAGCAATAAAACCATAGCCAAAGATTCAATAATCAAGCAGTTAAAATATATTCTAAAATATGCCACTAAAACAATTGAAGTTGAGAACCTATCAAATAATAAAGAGGAATTTTTTAATAACCTATCTTTAGAAAAACTACTACTTAAACATAACTACTCAGATAATGAAAATTCTAAACTATTTCATTTAGACATGAGTGAGTATCAATATACCAAGGTAAGACAAATTGTAGTAAAACTGTTTGAGGAGCAATATTTTAATAGACTAGTAATTGAGCGAACAAAGTTCTATGACTTTTGTGAATACCTAAAAGAAATAGATATACAACCAATTTTAGAAACAAAAAACCTAAAAGAACAACTTCAAATAGAAGGTATTGATTCTATTACAACCAAACAACTACAACAGTACTATAATAAATTTAACCATAGCTCAACAGAATTTACGAACTATGAGATAGATGATATACAATCAAGTAATAATACTCAACATAAAAGTAATAAAACATTATCAAACACTCAAGCAAAAGAACTACTACTTAAAACACTAGAGGAGTTTGATTCACAAATATATGTTCAAGGTACTAATCATACTATTCATACACCATTACTTATAGAAGAAAAGAACACAAACTTGCTTGTTAATCTAAAAACATATAAACAACTACCACAGTATCAACAATTTTCATCTACATATGAAGAGTTAGAGTTAGAAACAGCATTTTATGATTTAATGATAAAAAAATATTTAAGTACTTATAATAGCAATCAACAATATTTTTATGCTAAAAAGTTTTATATATCTCAATTGGTTCAAGATACCATAATTGAAGTAGAAGATGAACAAGTAATAATTTTAAATACAACATATGACTTTACAAGCAAATCTAAATCAAGTAAAAGGGAACTCCAAACATTTTCACAAAGAGATCGTTTCATCATTGCTCAAAACACTTTTAATGAAACCATTGATGATTGTACATCTAGAATAAAATTCTTTGAATATGAAAAGTTAGACAAAGCAGATAACTCATCACTTTACAAATACAACCAAGATAAGAAAAAGATACAAAAGAAGTTAGATACCTACCATAAAGAGAAACTACAAAACTATACAAACACCTCAAACTCTATCAAAGAGAAACTTCGTACTCAAACTATTATACAAATTAGCCCAATTAGCAAAAAGAGTTTTATAAAAATGAATACTCAAATAATTGAAGTACCATTAAAAAACTATTTGAATATTCACGATGAACTTGAGTTAGAAGCACTAAACCACCTAAAAGGAGTTGAAAAAACTGCTAATCTAATCTATAACTGTTTGATAAGTGCATATCACAATTATCAAATGAACTACTTAACACCAGAGTTATTAAAAATATTCTCAAATAATGAACTAACATCTAAATTATTAGCAAATGCACCATACATTAAAGGTATTGAAGAACAAGATGGTAAATACTATTTAAAATCATTTAACCATATAGAGGAACAAATAGCAAATTATATAAATAGCAGGAAAGATATTGAATCTAATATCACATTTACACAAGAAGATGTAATAGTTGATAAGAATATCATATTATCAAATGAACAAGAAGATGCAGTATTAAAATGTTGTAATTCTAATATTAGTATATTAACAGGTGGTGGAGGTACTGGTAAAACAACAGTATCTAAAACTATATGTCAAACCTTACTAAATAGAGGACTAAAAATAAAATTAGTGAGTCCAACAGGAGCAGCGGCAACTAGAATGAGTAAAGTTATTGGATTACCCGCATCTACAATACACAACGCTTTTAAAATAAATATCAATTCTAAGTCTACTGATATTACTATTGATTATGATGTGTTATTAATAGATGAATCATCAATGTTAGATGAGAAAATAGCATATAATATTTTTAAACAACTACCATCAAATATAAAAGTAATTTTAATAGGAGATATACAACAACTCCCACCCGTTGGACATGGAAGAATATTTGAGAATCTTTATAATTCAAAGAAAATTACAACTTCTAATTTAACAAAAACATTCAGACAAAGTAGTCAAAGTGAAATATTAACTCTTGTTGATAAGTTAAAAGTTGGAGATACAAACTTCAAATACAATAAGTATGATAATAGCAGAGAACTAAATATTATAAACATTACAAATAACACAAAAATAATCATTAATTTAAAAGGTGAAGAAGAAAAGGTAGTTAATCAAACAGTAATCAAGAATATTTGTGAAATAGCAGTCTCAAAGTATTTTAATATTAAAGAATCATTCCAAATAATTGTATATGATAATGATACAAGAGATAAAATCAACCATCAAATAAAACTTCACAATAGAGAACTCAATAATTTTACTATCTATGAGCACAATAAAAAGAAGTATGACTGGTGTTTATATGATAAAGTGATATATAAGACCAATAATCATAAAAAGAAGATAATGAACGGATTTACAGGATATATAGTAGAACTTGATACCAATAAAATATTAGTCAAATGGGATAATGGTTTTTATGAGTATGTGCAGATGTGTGAGTTTAAAGACCTAGATTATGCATATGCAATTACAATTCATGGTTCCCAAGGAAATGAATATCAAGAGGTATTTTTAGTAATTATCAAATCTATATTAGATAAAAATATTCTCTACACTGCAATAACTAGAGCCAAACAAAAACTATCAATTTTTACAAATGACTTTTTATTCAAAAAATCCTTTACAGTATCTTCTCAATTAATAGAATTTGAGAATGAGATTTATGAGGTTAAATCTAACTCAAGGTTGATGGATTTGATATAAATTTAAATGGTGTTTTTTGTTGTTCAAAAAGTCCTAAGGGTTTGAGCGAATCTAGAAATTTTACTTCTTGAACACTTTTTGGAATAAATTATATCTCTAAATAAAGGTTATTAAGCCAATATGTGAGATTTTCTAATTTTGTTCCAAATATTAGAGGTTGTAGAACGGTAAATTGAGTCAAGAAATATCTGTAACTTGGAAGATAAACATACGGGTCTATTATGAATACTCTTATTTTCCTACTATTTCCGGAAATACTAGGAAATATGTAGGGGTTTAATTCAATAATTTCCTCAAAAGTAGGAAATTAAGGGAAATTGTGGGACTCTTTTTGGGAACGTTTTTTGTTTGTTGTTTCTTCAGTTAATGAAGAATTTTCTATTAAAATATAATAGAAAAAAAGTAAATCAAATAAAGATATCAATACAATTTTGATAATGTGATTAAAGTCTTTTTGAACTGATTTTAATCTAATTAATTATCTCATTTAGATCAATTTTTTTGTAAACTTACAGCTATAAATAAATAATATTCTTCAAGATAAATGCATTATTTATAAAAAAAATTTTAATTTTCATATATTTTTCATCTTAATAATAGTTTTTTTGATGTAATTTTATGTCACAAATATATAGATAAATACTAGGATATTTTACCTTTGTAGAACGATTCAGAAATCTTTTAGCTTAAAAAATAAAATTTTGGAATATAATTTCAGTACAAATAAGGGATATGGAAACCTTGAAACCTAAACTAAATCATTGGCGTGAGTGGAATAGGAGTCAAAGTCATTTTGGTGTACTTTAATTTTTATAAAATCTAAAGTACGTTTATACTAACAAAAAAAACTTATATTACTATTAAGGATGTATAAATGTTAAAAAAAATATTATTAGCGTCAGCTATTTTTTTCTCTTTAAATCTTTGGGCAAATGAACCAACAGATATTACTACATGTGAAGCCAATTATTCTATGAGCTTAGAAAAATGTGATACTCTCGATGACTCAAAACAAGAAATGTGTTTTGATAAAGCAGATGAAGATTATTCTAAATGTTTAGATAAGGTAAACGCAGAATAAAATTATAAAACTCAGGTTTCCTATACTATCAAAATTTTATCCCTTATTTAAATTTAAAAGGAAATATTATGCAATATGAAATAAATGAAGAAGAAATAACAACAATTGTTAATGCTTTAACAAAAGCAGCACAAAATAGAAAAAAAACTTATCAGTTCTCAGAAGCTACGAAGTTTGAAACTTTAAGAGCTAATTTAGAAGCTCAGTATACAGTACATAAAGAAAAAGAACTAGCTGAAAAAAAGTAAGTATAGTAGATAACACTATTCAAATATATACATAATGGATTGATTGAAATGGAAAGAAATAATATAATACGTAAATTAAAAACACATGGAGTTAATGATGATCATCTGATTACATTTTTATTAAAGCTAAGAGATAAAAGTTTTAATCTAAAAGACTGTGATGTTCTCTTAAATAAACTAGGTTATGAAAAATTGTTTAATACAAGAACAAAAGAAACTGCTATAAATAATGAAACCTATGATGCACAATTAGTAAATGATTTTATAAATAAAAGAAATTTAGAAAATAATATGTTTCAAATAGCATAAATTTATTCTTCATTATTTTCATCAATATAATAAAAATTTTAAATTATAGATTTAAGTTTTTGGAACTGTATCTGGGAGTGTTTTATGTATAATATCAATATGTTAATAGTGAATTTTAATTTATATAAAACTAATTTGAATTCAAATAAAGCCATTATTTATGAATAACATATGATATAATTATGAATATTAAATAAAAATATTGAGTAGCAAAATACAAAAAACAATTGGAGAATTTGTTGATGAAAGATAAAAAAGTAGTAGGAAGAAAAGAGACTATTTCTATAATAGATTTAGATTTATTAAATCTTGATGCAAAAGTAGATACTGGAGCAGATTCAAATGCTTTGCATTGTGACCATATTATCGTAAATGAAAAGGAAAATACAGTTAGTTTTACACTTCTTGATGAAGTACATGAATCATATCATGGTAAAAGAATGACATTTCCAATTTATAAAATAAAAATAGTCAAAAGTTCTAATGGACATATTCAAGAACGACCTTCAATAAAAGTTAGTGTAAACTTTTTTGGGAAAAATTATAAAAGTGTAATATCATTAACTAATCGAGCTGATATGAAATTTCCTATGCTTATAGGAAGAAGATTTTTAAGTGGTAAATTTATAGTAGATGTAGAAGAAGAATATTTAAGTAAGCAAATTAAATCTGAAGGAAAATAAAATGAAAGTTTATATATTAACGAGAAATGAAAAATTATACTCAACACAAAGATTAGTTGAAGCTGGTGAAGCTAAAGGATGGGATATTCAAACAATTGACTATTTAAAATGTTCTATTGAAATCATGAAAGGTGAGCTAAAAATCAACTACCAAGGGAAAGAACTGGCTATACCTGATGCAATAATTCCTCGAATTGGAGCTAGTAGAACTTTTTATGGTACTGCTATGGTTCGACATTTTGAGATGATGGATGTATTTAGCGTATCTGGTAATTTAGCAATACAAAGAAGTAGAGATAAACTAAGAAGTTTACAAGTTATGTCAAAAGCAGATGTTGATATGCCTAAAACAGTTTTTGCTTCAAATAAATCAAGTGCTAAAGATGTTATTGAATTAAGTGGTGGCGCACCATTAGTGCTTAAAATTCTTGAAGGAACACAAGGTGTTGGTGTTGTTTTAGTAGATAGTGAAAAAGCAGCAAAATCAGTTCTTGATGCATTTTACGGAATGGATGTAAACTTACTTGTTCAAGAATTTATTGCAGAAGCTGATGGAACTGATATTAGAGCTTTAGTTGTTGGAGGAGAAGTAGTTGGTGCGATGAAAAGAAAAGGTGCTGAGGGTGATTTTAGATCTAATTTACACCAAGGTGGAAGTGCAACTGCATATAAACTTAATAGAAAAGAAAAAAGTACAGCTTTAGCTGCTGCTAAAGCAATGGGACTAGGTGTATGTGGTGTGGATATGATTCCATCTGAAAGAGGACCATTAGTTATGGAAGTAAATTCAAGTCCAGGATTAGAAGGAATTGAAAAATCTACAAACATTGATATCGCAGGTAAAATAATGGATTATATAGAAAAAAATGTTACTCCTTCTTGTCCTGAAAATCCAACAAAAAAAAGAAAAATAAAACGAGATAATATAGGAGCATAATTATGCCTACTCAAACATTTATATTTGGTGGTATTGAAATTCCCAAAGGAATGAATGTTACTGTTAATTTAGAATTACCAAAACTATATAATACTCCTACTCAATTACCTGTAAAGGTAATTAGAGGAAAGAAAGATGGACCTACAGTATTTGTAAGTGCAGCTATTCATGGTGACGAATTAAACGGGATAGAAATCATTAGAAGGTTTCGAAAATTAAATATACTAAAAAAACTAACTGGAACATTAATTCTTGTTCCAGTTGTAAATGTTTATGGGATGATGAATCTTTCTAGATATTTACCAGATAGAAGAGATTTAAATAGATCTTTTCCGGGAAGTAGTAAAGGAAGTTTAGCAGGACGTGTTGCAAAGATATTTTTTGATGAGATTGTTTCAAAATGTGATTTAGGTATAGATTTACATACTGCTTCAATACATAAATCAAATTTACCACAGGTTCGAACTAATATAGAAAATGAATATACTTTTCGTTTAGCAAAAGCATTTGGAGCACCAGTAGTATTACATTCTGCTTTACGAGATGGTTCATTACGTTCAATAGCACAGGAAAAAGGTGTTCCGATTTTATTGTATGAAGCAGGTGAAGCTTTAAGATTTGATGAAACAAGTATTCGTATTGGTGTGAATGGATTAGTAAATGTCTTACGAGAAAATGATATGCTTCCTAAAGTAATAAGAAAAAAAACTCCAAAAGTTCCTATTATTACAAAAAGTAGTAAGTGGATTCGTTCTATGGAAAGTGGAATGCTTCGAACAATTAAAGCATTAGGAGATACTGTAAAAGAAAATGAAACAATTGCTTATATTGATGAACCATTGGGTGAAGATAGTTTTGAAATAATTTCACCTTTTGATGGAATTATAATTGGAAAATCAGAGATCCCTCTTGTTCAAGAAGGTGACGCTGTTTTTCATATTGCAAATTTTAAGAATTTAGAAATAGCGGATGGCAAAATAGAATATTTTAATGAAGAGATAATAGAGCAAAGTGAATTTCATGAGCTAAATAATGAAGAGATAATAGAATAATGGAAAAATTTTACGATATATTAAAACAGTTAATAAGAGTACCAAGCGTCGTAGGGGCTGAACATCCTTTTTTTATGGCTGTAAAAAGAGAACTTGAAGAGATAGGAGTAACTGTTGAGTATTATGATGGAGTTTTAGTTGCTAAAGGGGAAAACCCAACAAGTGGATATATCTCTGCCCATGCCGATAGACATGGACTGATTTGTACGGGACATAATGAATTTCAATACGCAGCTTACATCGCTAAAAATCAATCTGATTTAACTAATAGTTCTAATAATGAAAGTCTTTTGAAGAATTTTACTAAAAGATTTGTAAATGAAAAAGTACAAGCATATGAACCGTGGTCTGGTAGTTATTTAGGATTGGGGACTATAGAAGATGCATTTTTATGTGAAAGAAGAAATAATATTATTTTCAAAGTAGATGGGTTTGATCACCTTTTCCCAGGTACCCCTATTGCATTTGTGGATAAATTAAATATCAAAGATAATTTAGTTTCTGCACAACTAGATAATGTTATTTCTGTTGCAATTATAATATATATGTATCATTTAGGGTATAAAGGTACTGCTTTTTTTACAGCATCCGAAGAAGCAGGAAAAAGTTGGCGTTTTTTACTTGAATATTTTAGACGTTTTGATATATCAACAAATGAGTTATTAGTTTTAGATACTAGTCCATATAAAGAAGTAGAAGATATAAATCGTTTAGATGTTGTTCTAAGAAATCGAGATGAAAATGGTGTATTTAGATCACCTTTAAAAAATAAGATTAAAAATATTTGTATAGAAAATAATATAAGTTATCATTTTAAAGATTCATATTTAAAGAATATAATGAAACAAAATGAAACAAAAGGTTCTTTAGGTATAACTGAATTAGGAAGAATAATTCATGCTACGAAAGGTTCTATTCAAGGAACTACTTTACAATTACCTACAATAGGTTATCATACAGTTGAAGAAACAACAACAACAAAATCAATAGAAAGTATGATTAGTATTTTAAACGAACTCTATAAAGACTAATTGTGAAATATTTAATTATATTATTTATTGGTATCTCATTGTATGCAGTTGAGACTTTAGGAAGAATTGATAAGTTTGATTTGCCTGAATTAAAACTCAAAAATCTAAAAGCAAAAATAGATACTGGTGCAAAGACTTCATCTTTGCACTGTATTAGTATAGATCCTACAAACGATGGTTATGTAAAATTTATTGTTTTAGATAAAGGCAATAATAAATTTACAGGTAGATATATAACAAAAAAAGTCCATCGAGTTGGTTATGTTAGAAGTTCAAACGGTAAAGAAGAAAAACGATATTTTATAAAAACTCCAATTATAATTTATAATAAAATATACTCTATGGAAGTATCATTAAGTTTCCGAGGTAGTATGAAATTCCCTTTACTTATTGGAAGGGAATTAATCAAACAAGATTTTATTGTTGATGTTAAAAAAGTAAATTTATCCTATTCATCAAAAGGATTATAATTAGATTTTTTCCTCTTGAGTTTTCTCTTTTTTCTTAATCTTCATTATTGGTTTTTGAATAAAAAGATTATTTGGATATAAAATAATATTCCCTTCATCATCTAAAATTTCTATTTGAAAAAGTGATATCTCTATAATCTCTCCAGTAATTGAATTGTCTCCATCAATTACTCTTATTTTATCACCAACACTAGCAGGAAACGTAAAGAAAATTATGATACTTGATGTTAAATTACTTAGAATTGACCATTGTGCAAAAAGAGCTACACCAATTACGGCAAAAATAGATGAGGCAAATACCATTACACCACCAAGCTGTACATTCCAAACAACAGCAAGTGCCATAAGTGTTATAAATATAGTTATAAAATGGGAAAATTTATTTACATAATAAATTCTTTTAGAAAGTACTTGTTTTTTTGTACCTACTTTGTTAATAAAATATGTTGATAGTTTAACAAGTAAAAATGCTCCAATAAAAATGGCAAGTGTTAATATTAAATTCGTAGTGATCAAATGTGTCCTTTAAATTTGTTTTTCATGTTATAATTATACACTAAAAAAAGGAAATGATTTGAAATTAATACTCTTTTTAATGCTATTTATCTTTACTGCATATGGTAATGATAACTTTATAGTAGAACAAAAAAAAATTGAAGTAAATTTATCTAAAAATATTTGGATAAAAACATACCAAAATTATAAAAACTATAATATTGTGATTAATAATATTTCAAAAATAGATTTAAAAATAAAGAATCTCAATAATGATTCAAAACAAATAGAAGAGTTAAATCAAAAATTATCACTATATAGATCAAAACTTGAACTTTATGATAAAAATAACAACTTTGATAATATCATAAGACAATTTAAATATGAAATCCCTACTATTACACTAAGAGACTTTATATTTAAAAATAGTAAATCAAAATTAAATAAAAATATTTCTAAATATGTAACTTTAAAAAATGATTTTTATCTAGGGATGGCTACTATTCAAAATAATTATGATAATTTGAAAATATCAAATCTAAATAGTACAAAATTAAAATATATCAAAAATGATTTAGAATATTTTAATGAGTATTCTGAAAATATTGAAAAAACTTATTTAAACTTACTAGAATCAAGAGATGAACTTCATAATAAATATGATGAATACAAAGATGAAGTCTTTACAAAACATATTGTAACATTAACTATTATATTGGGAACATATCTTATTTATAAATTAGCATCTACTGTAATTTTTTATCTTACTCAAAATAAAGAGAACTATGAAGAACAAAAAAATTATAAAAAACTACTTTCTTTATTTTTTGTATTCTCTATAATTATCTTTATAATTTCAAGATATATTGATGATTTACTGTATATTATAACTTTTCTAAGTGTCGTAGCTGCTGCTCTTACAATTGCGATGAGAGAAATTTTATTAAATATTGCAGGAGCTATTTACATCTTCTTTGGTAGTATTATTAAAGTTGGAGATAGAGTTATGGTTCAATTTGAAACCAAACATACTATTGGTGATATTATAGATATCTCACTTGTAAAAATGAAACTAAATGAAGTTGTTGACTATACAAGTTTAAAGGAAGTAAAAACAGTTGGTAGAACAATTTATATACCAAATAGCTATATCTTTACTAAAGTTTTTTACAATTATTCATTAAAGAAAAATGGAACTATCAATGATTTAATGGAATTTGAGTTTAATTCAAATAGTGATTTTAAAATTATTGAACAAGTCACTAGTGAAGTATTTATTGAGTTTAATATTATACATACAATAACTTTTAATTTAAATAATTTAAAAACAGGTATAGTTGGATTAATATCTTATCAAACAAATTACAAAGAAGCCAGTAGAAATAGAGGTGAATTATCTATTAGACTTCTTGAAGAATATAATTCCCATAAAGATATCAAGCTAAAAATAGCAAAGGTATCTACTCCTAAAATAAGCGATGAAGAATAAATTGATTATTATCTTTGCTCAATAAGTTCAAAAAAGGCATTACTAGTTAACTGATTTTCTACAATTATATTAGTAATACCTAAATCTCTAATTAACTCTTTATCATCTAAACTATGTACTTTTACAAATATTTTATTATTTTCAATATATTTTTGTATGGTTTCACACATATTATATAACTTATGTGGATTGTCAATTGCTATTACAATACTTTTTGCGTCTTTTGCATTAGCATGAGTTAATATCTCTTTATGTAATGCATTTCCAAATATTATAGGTTCTTTATTTTCTCTTGCTTCATGAAAATTATTTATATTACTTTCTATTGCGATATATAATTCATTATTATTTTTTAATACTTTTGCAATTGACTTTCCAAATTCTCCAAAACCTATAATAACCGTATGGTCTTTTAATAAAGCAGAGTCAATATCAATTTCAATACTATTATCATCTCTTTTTGCTAACTTATCTGCTAAAAAGGTTAGATTCTTAAGTAAAAATGGAGTTAATATCATAGATATTACAATCGTAACAATCATTATTTGTCCATGAGGAGGTCCAATTAGACTGTTTGTTCTTGCTAATTCTAACAAAGCTAATGAAAACTCACCAATTTGAACTAATGAGATCGCTGTTTTAAGACTGACTCTTTGATTTTCATTAACCTTAACAATGGAATATATAATTATGAATTTTAATAACATAACACCCACTAATAATGCTAATATAATGTGTATGTATGAATATATAATATTAAAATCAATTTGCATTCCAACAGTTATAAAAAATATACCAAGTAGGATATCTCTAAAAGGTACTAGTTCAGCCTCTGCCTGATGTTTATATTTTGTTTCAGCAATTAACATACCAGCTATAAAAGCTCCAAGAGAATATGAAAATCCAAATACATGGGCTAGGTAAGATGAACCAATTGCTAAAAATAATATAGTTCCAATAAAAAGCTCATCTGAATTTGTTTTTATAATCTGGGTAAAAAATGGTTCTAAAAGATACTTTCCTATTATCCACAGCATGAATAAAAGAATAGTTGCACTAATCGTCATATTTAATAGTATCTCTGGTATTTTACCTCCATCATTACTCATAAATCCAATAATAAGTAAAATAGGAATTACTGCAATATCCTGCATAATTAAAATACCTAATGCTCTTTGACCAAATCTTTTATTAATATCACCTGTTTCATTAAATGTTTTTAATACAATTGCAGTTGAAGACAAAGCAATAGCTAATGAGATAATTAATGAAACTTTCTTTTCTAAATCACAAATATAATAGCTAATTACAAAAATCGCTAAAGTAGTTATAATAATTTGTAATGTTCCAGCTATAAATACTTCATTT
>Ga0193959_1000575_pt1 | contig 14837 bp, 15 predicted proteins | sample FB_2_MG_FD_140333 | JGI IMG/M metagenome (GOLD analysis project Ga0193959, IMG submission 140333) | Microbial mat bacterial communities from the Broadkill River, Lewes, Delaware, United States - FB_2_MG | ecosystem: Environmental > Aquatic > Freshwater > River > Microbial mats | place: USA... | reverse complement strand
CTGCGACTGATCAGCTAATACCCCTATTGCTCACTCCGATTGTGCGGGGTGAGCAACCTTTCCCTTTTTTCCTACTCCAGCCCCCTACCTGGTCAAGGCCAGCATGAGCCCCCCGCATCCATCAGAGGCAAACAGTAGCAGCCCAACTACCAGGCTGTGCAACTTCTTGCCACCCAAGAAAGCCTTTCCCGCCGCTCACACCAGCCCCAATCGAAACTTCTCCTTAATGATCAAACAGTAAGCTACACGGGCATACAAATTGCTCATAAATTGGGCACTCAATGGATTAGCCATTTGCAACGACAGGAGGTCGGCATGCTCATGACGAGAAGCCAATCAGGGCCACAGGCCTGCACCCCGACAGCACCTTATCGCACAACAGGTGTAACTCAACGCGCCCAGACAGAGGGCTCCATCCCGCTTTCCGATACCACGGGCGAGCCTTGCCTGCATGATACCCCCGGCACCCGGGACAGAATGGCACTGATCAAGGCCAAGCCCCACAGCCAACGTAGCCGTGCAGACATGCAATGTCTGTTCTGCCAGGACAACACCCTGGCTGCAATCTATGCCAAAGAGGAAAAGCGCTGGAGCAGCAACGAAATCGAGTATGTGCAGCGGTCAACAGGACTGGTGCATACCTTTTCGACACTCAACGAGCAGGAAAAGCGGTTGTATGATGAACTCATCACTCAGGGGGAATGGAGTGCTGCACGCGGCCTGAGCAGCATCGCCCTGACACGTTATGCTTCAACAGGCGAGGTGCACCTGCCCAGCGGCCTGAGCTTTGACCCCGAAAAAACAGACGTAACCGCTGACAGTATCCGCTCCCACTTCCGTTTTGCCCTGATAGACCCATCCGGCAGCAATGCACGACAACTTGAAGCGCTGGCACAGTTTCTGGAGCAGGCCGATCGATCTACAGGCAGCAAGACCTGACAAGCTCAATACACGCAAGGTGGCCGCCAAGGGATCATTATCCTGCTTGACGGCCCTGCCACCCGGCCAAAACCTATTCGCCGGACATCAAATCAGTTCAGCAAAACTGTCCACAATCCGGTCCGGTGAACAGTTGGCCACCGGTTCGCCATGATTGTAGCCATAACTGACACAGATCACCGGGCAGCCAGCGGCACGGGCTGCATCCACATCATTGCGTGAATCCCCCAGCATCAATGCCCGCTCGGGTGCACAGCCGGTTGTTTCCAGTACATTCAGCAGTGGCAGCGGGTCCGGTTTTTTGACCGGCAGACTGTCACCACCCAGCACCTGATCGAAATACTGGTCAATTTTCAGCGCCTGCAACAAAGGCGTGGTAAATGCCATCGGCTTGTTGGTCACCACCGCCATTGGCACTCCCGCCTGTTGCAAGTGCATCAGCAGCTCTTCCACACCCGGATAAAGCCTGGCATAACGCCCATTGCTCTGCGTATACGCCGACAGGAAAACCTCAAATGCGGCCTGAAACAGCTCAGGTTCTACCCTATCTTCGGCCGGATGCATTTCGCCGCTGAGCGCACGCATCACCAGCACCGGCGCACCGTTGCCGACCCACTGGCGCACCTTGTTTTCACCGGCCGGTTCGCGCCCCAGCGCCTGCAGCATGTTATCCACAGCCGCCGTCAGATCCAGCGCACTGTCTACCAGCGTGCCATCCAGGTCGAACATGGCACACCCCGGCAGCTCACCCTTGAACAGACTGCGCATCAGCCAACAGCCTTGGCCAGCTCGGCCCGCATCTGGGCAATGGTGGCCGCGTAGTCATCGGTATTGAAGATGGCAGAGCCCGCCACGAACGTATCAGCACCCGCCGCCGCAATCTCGGCAATATTGCCGATACCGACACCACCATCCACCTCCAGGCGGATATCGAAGCCGCTGGCATCGATACGCTGACGCACCTGACGCAGCTTATCCAGCGTGGCCGGAATGAATTTCTGTCCACCGAAGCCTGGGTTCACCGACATCAGCAGGATCATGTCGACCTTATCCATCACATGGTCCAGGTGGTGCAGCGGCGTGGCCGGGTTGAACACCAGACCGGATTTGCAGCCACCGTCGCGAATCATCTGCAGGGAGCGATCGATGTGTTCGGAAGCCTCCGGGTGGAAGGTGATGTAGCTGGCACCCGCCTTGATGAATTCACTGATCATGTGATCGACCGGTTTAACCATCAGATGGGCATCAATCGGCGCCGTAATACCGTAGTCGCGCAGCGCCTTGCACACCATCGGACCGATGGTCAGGTTGGGCACATAGTGGTTGTCCATCACATCGAAGTGGACGATGTCGGCGCCGGCGGCCAGTACATTTTCAACCTCTTCACCCAGGCGGGCGAAGTCGGCGGAGAGGATGGAGGGAGCTATCTTGAAGTCGGCCATGGGAACTCGTTCGCTGGTTAACAATCGCGCCATTGTACCCCAAGCACTCAACCTGATTCAGCAGTACTTGCGAGGGACACGACATCTGCCGATAATCGCTGCATGCGCTTACTCTTCCGACTGCCCGTTTTGTCACTGCTGACGCTCTCCCTATCTGCCTATGCCGCGGACGAGATCGAGCGCCCCCAGGCTGGCGTCATGGCACCGGCCGACCAGATCACCCAGGCGCTGGACAGCAGCTATCAATTGCTTGAACTCGATACGGGCAGCGACCGCTTTGCCCTGCTGTTTCGACCGGCAATGACACCCAACGCCAAGGGCAACCTGCTGCTCATACCGGACACCGGTATTGCCGATGCCTGGCTGGAGCAGTCTCGTGCCTTGACAGCCTACCTGCCGGAACATGGCTGGAACCTGCTGGTCGTGCAGCCGCCCGACCCACCTCAGCCCCCGCTGCCGGCACGTACGCTGCCGGACCATCAACAGACAGAACCACCGGCAACCGACACAGAAGCACCACCTGCTGCGGCAGATGGCGCTCAAACAGCCGACGAAGGGGGTACTTCTGACGCCGACGTGGCCAACGATGAATCCCCTTCCGTCTCCTTTCCAGACCAGATAAATGCTCGGCTGCAGACCGCCTGGAGTGAACTGTCCCAACGTGGCGGCGGCAAACAGAAACTGGTGCTGGGTATCGGCAGCAGTGCCACCTGGGGCGCTCAGTTCGTGCTGGCACAGGGTGGCAATATGGACCTGATCATTTTCAACCCGCGCCCGGCACCGGAGGCACCTGACAGCCTGGCGGAGTTGATCATCAAGTTGAAGCAGCGGCAGATTGTCGACCTGTATCACCACCCCCTGCCGGGCTACCCGGATGCAGAGCCGGACGCTCGGCAACGTCGCCTGCTGGCCCGGCGCATTGGCATGAGCGGCTATCACCAGAGCCGCCTTCCCGGCGTCTTTCGCGGCTGGCAAGGCGACACACTCTGGCTGGCACGACAGGTACGCGGCATTATGGAACGCGTCTTCTGGTCTGAAGAGGTCGAGGCCCCCGAGACTGGTGTACAGCCCATCACAGAGCCACCTCAGCCACCGGGCCCTCGCCCCCAGCCACAACCGGCACGAGGGCCGAGCGCAGCCTGATCAGCGCATCTTGCGCGCCGCCTTGACGCGGTCGTAGGCGGCCTGGATCTCCTGGGTCTTTTCCTTGGCCAGCTGCACCATATCTTCGGGCACACCCTTGGCGATCAGCTTGTCCGGGTGATGCTGACTCATCAGCTTGCGCCATGCTTTCTTGACCTCGGCATCACTGGCCTCCGGGCTGACACCCAGCACACCGTAGGCATCTGCCAGCAGGCTGGCCGAGTCCATACCCGGCTGTGCATGCCCCTGCCAGGAATGCTGGCGAAACGCCTGCTCCGCCTTCATCCGCGACATCAGCAGTTCCACTTCCTGCGGGGTAAACTGCAACTGGCTGAACACTTGCTGCAACACAGCCTGCTCGGCCGCGCTGATCTCGCCATCCGCCATGGCCGCCTGCAGCTGAATTTCGACAAACATCAGCTTGACCGCCGAACGGTGGCGCAGGATCATCGCCAGCGGACGCAACACCTCGGTCACATCGAAGCCTTCATCCTTGCCTTCGGTGAAACAGTCGATGGCTTCGCGCTTCCGCTCTTCGCTCAGTCCCATACGCGTCATGACCTCACGCGCAAACTGAATCTCCTGTTCCGTAACCCGACCATCCGCCTTGGCCAGCCGGCCCATCACGCAGAAGGTAGCCCGAAAAAACAGCTGCTGCGGATTATACGCCTGCAACTTGCGGCTCAGCCCACGCTGCAGCAGGAAGCCGATACCCCCACCCAGCAGGAATCCGGCGAAGCCCCCGGTCAACAGGCCAATCAGACCACCTATGATCAAACCACTTCGATAACGCTTGAGTTGTCCCAACAGGGATTCCATAGTCTCTCCTTAAATAGCTCCAGTCCTGAGCCGCGTATCCAATGCCGCCAGCCGTTCCGGTGTACCCACATCTTCCCAATACCCCTGCAGCCGACTGCCGGTCACCAGACCCTGGCGCATTTTCTGCCGCAGCAGAGGCGCGAGGGCGAAGGCCGGTGTCTCTATGCCGGTGAAAAGTGCCGGTGTCATCACGCTGATGCCGGAAAACGTCAGCCGCGCTTCGCCCTGCTCGGATACGCCCCCCTGTGCATCCAGAGCAAAGTCCCCCTGTGCATGCCAGGGCGGGTTGTCCGTCAGCACCAGATGCGCCCCACCCGGCGGAGGCTCAATGTCCACCAGTGCTTCCAGTGGATGGGTACTGAACAGGTCACCATTGATCACAATGAAGGAGCGCTCGTCCTTGTCACATAGCAGGGGCAGCGCCTTGCGGATACCTCCACCGGTTTCCAGCGGCTCACCCTCGGCCGAATAGCGAATGCAGGCGCCGTAACGAGCGCCATCACCCAGGTAGTCCTCAATCTGCTGACCGAGCCAGGCATGATTGATGACCAGCTCGGTGACCCCCGCCGCCACCAGGCGCTCGATATGATATTCGATCAAACACTTGCCCCCCGCTCGCAACAGGGGCTTGGGGGTGTTCAGTGTCAACGGCCGCATCCGGGTGCCCAGACCAGCCGCCAGAATCATGGCTTTCATGCGACCCACCAGCCATCCAGTGACTGGCCGGCAAAGCGCGGGTGCGCCACAAATGCCGGAATCACGCGCTTTTCCAGCCAACGGGTGAAAGTATCCAGCTCCTCATAACGCGCCGAGGCACGATACAGATAGGACAGCGTGCGCGGCAGGTCATCCAGATAGCCTTCCTTGCCATCACGCAGCCAGAGCCGGCTGAAAATACCCAGCACCTTGATATGACGCTGCATGCCCATCAGGTCGAACTGCTGCTGGAACAGTCCCTGCTCGACCACATTCAGGCCATCCTGACGCAGCCGCTGCCGGAAGGCTTCGACCCAGAAACGCACCTGCTCATCCGGCCAGTCGACGTAGCAGTCACGCAGCAGCGAAACCAGATCATAGGTAACCGGCCCCTGCACCGCATCCTGAAAATCGATGGTGCCCAGCTGACCATCGTCCAGCAGCATCAGATTGCGCGAGTGGTAATCACGGTGCACGCTCACCTGCGGCTGGCTGAGCGCCGACTCGATCAGCAGGCGTGCGACCAGCCCCTGCAGCCGGTACTCGTCATCGCTCAACTCCAGGCCCAGAAAGCGCGTCAGAAACCACTCCGGGAACAACGCCATTTCGTTGGCCAGCATGACCGGCTCGTAGGGCGGCAACTGCGGATTGCCGGTGCGCTGAATCTGGCGCAGCAGCTCAAACGCCTGGCTGTAATGACGCTCGACCGACGTATCATCCAGCGCCGGCAGTAAAAGCTGATCACCAAAGTCTTCCAGCAGCATGAAACCATGCTCCAGATCACTGGCAATCACTCGCGGCACGCGTACGCCCTGAGCCAGCCATCCCTGGGCAACGGCAATAAAGGGGGAGCAGTCTTCGTGCTCGGGCGGAGCGTCTACTGCAATCCAGCTGTGCCCCTCACCACTGGCGCGAAAATAGCGGCGAAAACTGGCATCGCCTGATACCGGCTGCAGTGTTTCGTGCAGCTCAATTTCCTGCTCCACCGCCTGCTGCTGTACCCATTGTGAAAGCTGTTTCAGCCTCTGCCCCATTCGCCTTAATCCTCTAGCACTTGAAGTTGTGAATGCTTTATCATGCGTGGTTCGATATGGTACTCGACTTACGGGCCGGCATGAAACCGGCTCCGGACCGCAACTGGATAGCGATTCTTCTGATGCCCTTTGACACCCGAGCAGGATTCAAACTGAGCCTGGCGATTGCTGCCGCCCTGGGCACCCAGGCACTCCATGCCCAAAGCCCCGATGAGCGCCTCTGGAGCTGTAACCTGACACCTGCGGGTGAATGGGAATGCGACGTCAACGAACAGGCCGTACAAAAGAGTACCGAACCCCAGGACGCGCCCGCCGCCAAGGTTACGAAGACCGCCGCCGGTGCACCGGCTCAGCCGGAGAAGACAACCGCACAAATGACGGCACAGAAGGCCGCTCCTGCCCGGACCAGTCAGCTCCCGACAGCCCGCCCAGCCACTCAGCCTGCTGCCTCTCAGACACCGGGTGCCGACGAATGGAGCTGCAGCGCCAAGGGTGAAAACTGGGATTGCACCCATACACCCTCACCGCAGCTGGCCGCCACACCAGACTCACAGGAAGTAATAGCAGCCATCCCGCTGGACCAGGCCGCCCCTCTTGACTGGTATCCCTATGCCCCCGGCGACGCACCGGGCGCCTGCAGCGGCCGCTACCTGGAGCCTGAACTGGCACTCCTGCAGGACACGCGCCCTTTGGACGCACAACCCATTCTGATTGATGCGCTCAACTCCACCACCGAACTGGATGGCTTAACGACCCTGGAAGGCGGCATCCAGATTCAGCGTGGCGGGAGCCTGCTCAGCAGTACCCGTGGCGAATACAACCGCGACAGCAACCAGGCGCGTCTGTTTGGTGCAGTTCAGTACCGCGAGTCCGGCTTTCTGCTGCAGGGCGACCAGGCCGATGCGGATATGCTCAGTGGCGACACCCGTTTCCACAATGCCCAATATGTTATGCACCAGGAACACATGCGGGGCAGCGCAAGCCGCATCACGCGTTTTGGCGACAACCGGGTGCGCCTGGATGACGGGGCCGTTACCTACTGCGAGCCTGGCAGCAACGCCTGGCAGCTGGCAGCCGACTCGATCGAGCTCGATCCCGAAAGCGGTCGCGGCGTTGCCCGACACGCAACGCTGGACGTAGCCGGTGTACCGATCATCTACACCCCTTATATGTCGTTCCCGATCGATGATCGGCGCCAGTCCGGTTTTCTCTATCCCAGCGTCCGCTACTCGGCCGGTGACGGCATCGAACTGGCGACACCCTATTATTTCAATATCGCGCCCAACCTGGATGACACCCTGACACCGCGCTATATCGGTGAACGCGGCCTGCTGCTGGAAAACGAGCTGCGCTACCTCAACAGCTGGTCGCACAACCAGCTCAGCACCGCCTGGCTGGCCAGCGATGACAAGTACGAAGACGACCGCTGGCTGCTCGGCCTGCGCCATCGCGGCCAGCCGCTGGACAACCTGTACAGCCGTGTCGACTACACCCGCGTCAGCGATGACGACTACTTCGAAGACCTGAGTACCAGCCTCGAGGTCCAGCGTGATGATCATCTGGACCAGCAATTGGAACTGCTCTATCAGCAGCCGAACTGGAACCTGAGCTTCAGCACTCTGAGCTACCAGACCATAGATGGCACCACCCCTTACGAACATCTGCCCCAGCTGCGGCTGAACGGCTACGAATCCCGTATCGGTGGCGTGCTCGACCTCGAGTACGAAGCCGAGTATGTGCGCTTTGACCGCGACCTTGACAGCCGCTACGCTCCGGCCGTCAACGCGGCACACCTGCATGACCGCACCACCGGCGACCGCCTGCATCTGGAGCCCCGCCTGAGCCTCGCGTTCGAACGCCCCTGGGGCTATCTGCGCCCCGGAGCCAGCTTCTGGTACAGCCAGTACAATCTGGACAATGACCGTTTTGACATCGCCACTACGCCGTCCACCAGTGCGACCCTGCTGAGTCTGGATTCGGGTCTGGTCGTCGAACGCGACTACCGAACCGATAAGGGCATTTACACCCAGACGCTGGAGCCCCGGCTCTACCTGCTGCATGCCAGTGCCGATGATCAAAGTGACGTGCCTCTGTTCGACTCCACCGAGCTCGATTTCTCCTACTACAGCCTGTTCCACGACACCGGCTGGAGTGGCAACGACCGTGTAGCCGACACATCTCAGGCAACCGTTGGCCTGTCCAGCGCCCTGTTCTCCGACCGAGGGCTTGAAATTGTGCGTCTGGCAGCGGCTCAGGCCTACTATTTCAGCGACCGTGACCCCGGCGCCCTGCGCCCCGGCGACAGAACCGGCCAGGAGAGCAGCTCCAATCTGGCGACACTGGCCAACTGGACTATCGCACCCGGCCTGCGCCTGACCCACAATGGCGAAATTGATCGCGACAGCTACGAGTTTCTGGAACACAACTACAAGCTCAGCTACCTGCCGGGCGATCGCCGCCTGCTGTACCTGAACTACCGTAACAATATCGAGAAAACCCCCGCTGGTGGCCACCAGCAGGTTGACCTGGCGTTCCGCTGGCCGCTCAGCCGCCAATGGACCGGCTACGGTCGCTGGCAGCATGACATCGAAGCCAGCGAGAATCTTGAAACCCTGCTGGGTATCGAGTATTCCAGTTGCTGCTGGAAAGTCCGCCTGACCGGCCGTAACTGGGTGGTAGACCCGGATATGGCCAGTGACGGTGGCGCTTTCGAAACCGACAAGGGTGTTTTCCTGCAGTTTGTACTGCGAGGCCTGGGCTCTTTCGGCCAGGGCGAGGGAAGCGAGTACCTGAAGGAAATTACCGGATACGATGAGGATGATGATGGCACTTTCTAAATTCGGACGACCACTGGTCGGCCTGCTGCTGATGACCGCGCCTCTGCACGCCGCCTACGCGGAAGTGCTGGATCGCATTGCCGCAGTGGTCAACGAGGACATCGTGCTGGAAAGCGAACTGGACCAGCGGCTGCAACTGGTGCGCCAGCAGATCACCGCTCAGGAACAAACGCGACTGCCCTCGGATGAGATTCTGCGCCAGCAGGTACTGGACCGTCTGATTCTGGAAAGCATCCAGATGCAGATCGCCGACCGCCAGGGCATCCGCGTTTCAGACAGCCAGCTCAACCAGACCCTGACCCGGATCGCCGATCAGAATGGCCTGACACTGGCCCAGTTCCGCGACGCTCTGATTGCCGAAGGTCAGGACTATGCCCTGGCACGCGAGCAAATTCGCCGCGAGCTCATGCTGAGTCAAGTGCAACAGAGCAGCGTCAACCGCCGCATCAATGTATCCGAACAGGAAGTACAGAGCTTCCTCGACTCGGAACTGGGGCAACAGCAGGTACAGGCCGAATACAGCCTGCGCAACATTCTGCTGGCATTGCCGGAAGGCGCCACCCCGGAAATGATCCAGCAAGCCGAAGCCAAGGCTCTGAAACTGCGCAAGCAGCTGGCCGAGGGTGCCGATTTTGCAGAACTGGCCATTGCCAGCTCCAACGCTCCCAACGCCCTGCAGGGCGGTGATCTGGGCTGGCGCAAGGAAACCGAGCTGCCACAGGTGCTGGCCGCAGCCATCGCCAAACTGGGCCCCGGTGAAATCAGCCAGCCAGTCAAGACACCCGGCGGCTTCCACCTGATCAAGGTGGAGGACAAGCGTGGCGGCAAGGTACAGCTGGTCGAGCAGACTCAGGTACGCCATATTCTGCTGACCCCGAACGAAATTCGCAGCAGTGCCCAGACCCGCCGTCTGATTGATGACCTCTACCAGCGTCTGCAGGAAGGCCAGCCGTTCGAGGATCTCGCCAAGCGCTACAGCGATGATGCTGCCAGTGGCTCTCAGGGCGGTGATCTGGGCTGGACCCAGAACGGCCAGATGGTGCCCGAGTTCGAGCAGGTGATGAACAGCACCGCCAAGGACGAGGTCAGCCGCCCCTTCGAATCCCGCTTCGGCTGGCATATTCTGCAGGTGCAGGACCGCCGTACTCAGGACCTGGGCGGCGAAATGCTGGAAGCCCAGGCACGCAACAGCATCCGCCAGCGCAAGTTCAGTGAAGAACTGAGCAACTGGCTGCGTGAAATCCGTTCCCAGGCCTATATCGAGCGCAAGATCTGACCGTGAGCTGTCCCCGAATCGCGATTACGCCCGGTGAACCTGCCGGCATCGGCCCCGAACTCTGCGTCCAGCTGGCACAGCAGGCACATCCGTGCCAGCTGGTGGCCGTGGCCGACCCCGAGCTCCTGCGCCAACGTGCCGCCCTGCTGCAGTTGCCGCTGGAGATTCTACCCTTCAACGCTGCAGCACCAGCTCAGCCGGCCCCACTCGGTGCGTTGTACTGCCTGCCAGTTACGCTGACCAATACCAGCACGCCGGGCCAGCTGGACCCGGCCAATGCATCCTACGTGCTGGAAACCCTGCGCCAGGCCACGCTGGGCTGCATGTCCGGCGACTTCCAGGCGTTGTTGACGGCACCCGTACACAAGGGCGTGATCAACGATGCCGGCGTCCCCTTCAGCGGCCACACCGAGTTTCTCGAGGAGATGACTGGCAGTCACAAGGTGGTGATGATGCTGGCAACCGAGGGGCTCAAGGTTGCACTGGCAACCACTCATTTGCCGCTGAGCGCGGTGCCGGCCGCTATCACCCGCCCGCTGCTGGAAGAAGTGATCCAGGTACTGGTACACGACCTGCAGCGCTCGTTCGGCATCGCCTCGCCCCGCATTCTGGTCGCGGGCCTCAACCCGCACGCCGGTGAAGGCGGACACATGGGGCGCGAAGAGATCGATACCATCACCCCCGTGCTGGATGATTTCCGCGATCAGGGCATCAACCTGATCGGCCCCCTGCCCGCCGACACCCTGTTCACGGAGCATCACCTGCGCGAGGCGGATGCCGTACTGGCGATGTATCACGATCAGGGCTTGCCGGTACTCAAGTACAAGGGCTTTGGCCGCGCCGCCAATATTACATTGGGGCTGCCGATTATCCGCACCTCCGTCGACCACGGCACGGCGCTGGATCTGGCCGGCACCGGTCAGGCCGACGTCGGCAGCCTGCACACCGCCCTCCAGTTCGCACTGGACATGGCACGTCACCAAACAGGTAACTGAACATGAGCAAGAAACCCGTCGGCCACAAGGCGCGCAAGCGCTTTGGTCAGAACTTTCTGCACGATCAGGGTGTGATCGGCCGTATTATCCGTTCCATCAGCCCCAAGCCGGGGCAGCATCTGGTCGAGATTGGTCCCGGCCTGGGCGCCCTGACCGAAGAGCTGCTCGACGCCTGTAATGGCGAACTGGATGTGGTCGAACTGGACCGTGATCTGATCCCGGTGCTGCGCACTCAGTTCTTCCGTTATGCCGACACCTTCACCATCCACGAAGCCGATGCGCTGAAATTCGACTTTGCCGGTCTCAAGCAGGATGAGCGCCCACTGCGCGTTGTCGGTAACCTGCCTTACAACATCTCGACCCCGCTGATCTTCCACTTGCTCAGCTTCAACGGCCTGATTCAGGACATGCATTTCATGCTGCAGAAGGAAGTGGTTGAGCGTCTGGCCGCAGGCCCCGGCGATAACCACTACGGTCGCCTGGGCATCATGGCGCAGTACTACTGCCGGGTTGAGCCGCTGTTTATCGTCCCGCCGGGGGCTTTCTCGCCGGCACCCAAGGTCGATTCGGCCATCGTTCGGCTGGTGCCCTACGACGAACCGCCCATTCCGGCAAAGGATGTGAAGCAGCTGCAGGCCGTGGTACGTACCGCCTTTGGCCAGCGCCGCAAGACCTTGCGCAACAACCTCAAACAGCTGATCACGGCCGAACAGCTGGAGGCGCTGGGGATCGACCCCGGCCTGCGCCCCGAGCGACTGACACTGGCAGAATTTGTCCGTATCAGCGATGCACTCACGGCACAACCTGATGAAACCCACTAAGCTGCAATCAGCAGTCAACATTTCGAGGACGACCGAGTTCTGATGGACAGCACCGAGTACAGCCACAAGATCGAGATCGATGTCAAAACCGCCTACCTGCCGGACCAATCCGAGCCCGAGGCGCACCGATTCGTGTTCTCCTACCACATCAGGATTACCAACCATAACGACGAAAGCGTTCAACTGCTCAGCCGTCAGTGGCGCATTACCGACGGCAATGAACATGTGCAGGAAGTACAGGGTGAAGGCGTCGTCGGTGAAAAGCCGGTCATTGAACCCGGTGAGAGCTATGAATACACCAGTGGCACCGTACTGGCGACCGAGGTTGGTAGCATGGAAGGCCGCTACCGCATGGTAGCCGGCGACGAACTGGAGTTCGATGCGCCGATTGCGCCCTTTACACTGGCGCAACCGAACGCGCTGCACTGATTCAGAACAGCCCCGGCTGGCGTTGCCGAGCTCGGGGTCGCTCCTTCCAGTCCACAAACCCCTTCAGCCCCGGACGCTGCTGCTCCAGCTGCTGCGCCAGCCAGCGCGCCAACTCCGGCGCCTCGGCATTGCTGGGCGTATGCATGAACACGAACGGGGTCTTGCCAGCATCCAGCCATTGCAGCAGCTTGTCGACCCAGGGCTGCAGCCATTCGGTGCCCTCCTGCCAATGCAGCGGCGTGATAAATCTGAGCATGGGCGCATCCCCCGTGGCCAGCACCCGTAACGGCAGCTGAGGCTTTTGCTGCAGCGCCTCCCGCGTCACCGGATCGGTGCGTGTGGTAGCGAACAGGGCACGGGTATCAAACATGGTGCGGTTGACCCCCATCAGGTGCAACAAGCCATTCAGCTGCTTCTCCGCCTCGCCGCCCTCAAAAAATGCGGGATGGCGCACCTCAACTGCATAACGAAATCCCGCTGGCAGCGTCTGTAGAAAACCTGCCAGCTGCGGCAGATGCGAGGGACCAAAACGGGCCGGCAGCTGCAGGCACAGCATGCCCAGCTTGTGCTCCAACGGTGCCAGCTGGCGAAAGGTTTCCAGCAGCGCCTGTTCACAGTGCTGCAGACCGGATTGATGGCTGATGGCCTGTGGAAACTTGAAACAGAAACGAAACCCGTCCGGTGTCTGCTGATACCAGCGCTGCACCGTCTCGGTGGTCGGAAGGCCGTAGAAAGTCGTGTTGCCTTCCACCGAACTGAAGCTGGCCGCATACTGGCTCAACTCCGGCTGCTCGCGGTCGGACAAAATGGTGTTTATCCACTGCGGGTGCTTCCATTGTGGCAAGCCGATAAAGTAGTCTGACGCCATGACAACTCTGTTGTTATACTGCATTTTCGTGGACAAGCCGTCCTTACCCCAGCTGCAAGGGTACTGAATCACGATGGATTTCGCCTCTCTTCTCGGTATTATTTCCGGCCTGGCCCTGATCATCAGCGCCATTTTCCTGGGCGGCAACGCCGATGTTTTTGTCAATGTCCCCGGCCTGATGATCGTCGCCGGCGGCACCCTGGCCGCTACCCTGCTGACCGTCCAGTTCAAGGACGTCCTGAATGCCTTCAAGGCGGCCTGGATTGTCTTCACCCGGGACAACACCAACCCCCAGGAAATGATCGATACCATGCTGGAGCTGAGCCGAGTGTCCCACCGCCACGGCCTGCTCAGACTGGGCGACGTTGACAGTGATTCCCACGTGCTCAAGCGTGCCTGCAACCTGCTGGCGGAGGCCGCCTCGGAGCAGGTGATTCGCAACACACTGCAGAACGAAATCGACTCTCTGATCGCACGCCACCATTCGGTGCAGGACGTGTTCCGCAAAATGGCGTCCTACGCACCGGCGTTCGGCATGCTCGGCACCCTGATCGGCCTGATTCAGATGCTGAGCCAGCTATCCAATCCTGAAACCATCGGGCCGGCCATGGCCGTAGCTCTGCTGACCACCTTCTACGGCTCTCTGCTGGCCACCATGGTTTTTCTTCCCATCGCTGGCAAGCTGCATGCCCGCACCCTGTCGGAAGTCACCAACCTGGAGATTATCCGTGAAGGCTGTATTGGCATCCTGACCAACGACCACTACATGCACGTATACGAGCAGCTGGCGTCCTATCTGCCCGAAGCACAGCGCAAACCGGTCAAATTGGGCAAGCAGCAGGACAGCGCGACCGGTGCCAAGGCTGACGCGGCCAAAGCCGCCCCCCGTCAGAAAGCGGCCGGGCCACGCTGATGAACAGCCGGCGCCGTGAATTGACCGACGAGCAGGGCAGCCCCGGCTGGCTGATGACCTATGCCGACCTGATGACTCTGTTACTGGTCTTTTTCGTTTTGCTGTTTTCCATGTCGAACCTGGAAAAGGAGCGCTTCGCCGATGCCATTCGTTCATTTAAAACGGCCTTTCAATACGCGGTCTCCGGCGCTCCCGACAACCTGATCCCACTGGAAAGCACGTCTCCCAGCCAGTCACCGACGGACGTCAACGACGCCATCATGCAATCACCTGAACAGAGTCGCCCCACCAAGGATAATGATGCCGAAGATATGGCCGATGCAGAATTGGCGGCACTGGAAATGGAATGGCGAGAGCTGACGACGGACCTGACGCGCGCCTTCCAGTTGATGCAGATGCAGGACGCCATTGAGATCGGCGCCCCCAAAGACGGCAAGCTATCCCTGCGCGTCAAGGGCGCAGCCCTGTTCACTTCAGGTTCGGCCAATTTTAACCCGGCCATGTTGCCCATGCTCGACGCCCTGTTGGAAACTCTGATCGTCAACACATCCTTGTCTCTCCCAAAGGCTTTTACTGTTTCATAATCGTTAAAATCGCCTTGTGTAAATCCATTGGCGATTTCCTT
>Ga0193959_1000572_pt1 | contig 14844 bp, 13 predicted proteins | sample FB_2_MG_FD_140333 | JGI IMG/M metagenome (GOLD analysis project Ga0193959, IMG submission 140333) | Microbial mat bacterial communities from the Broadkill River, Lewes, Delaware, United States - FB_2_MG | ecosystem: Environmental > Aquatic > Freshwater > River > Microbial mats | place: USA... | reverse complement strand
TATCGTCCGATCAGTGGACCCACCATCAATGATTATATATTCAACATTATCATAGGTCTGGTTAATAACGCTCTGAATAGTTTTTTCAAGCAACTGTTCACCATTGAACACCACAGTGATGATACTGATCAACGGTTTTTGAACTGAAGTACCGCTTTGCTCCCCGAAAAGATTCATGGGCGCTTTGAAGTAACCTTTTGTTCGCAGTCCACCCTCTCCTTTACGACCTACTCCTTCAGGATAGAAAAGAAACGTTTCCAATTCATTTTCAGGGTTAACATCCAACACAGGCTTTTCGTAAACAACATTACAAGTAGTACTGTATTTCGGTTCTAATTTTAATAACTCTGTCATGAATTTCTCGCTACGGAAGTCTGGTAAAAGGTTAGTTCAACATCAATTGAACGACTTCTTTCATCTTGTACTTAGGCTCCCAGCCAAGTTTAATCTTTGCCTTACTTGAATCTCCAACACTAACCATTAAATCTGTTGGCCGCATAAGTTCTGGGTTTTGTTTTACATAGTATTTCCAGCTTAAACCCAATTGCTGGAAAACTTCATCAACAAACACCTCTAATGGATTTGTTTCACCTGTTGCTATTACAAAATCCTCAGCTTTATGTTGCTGAAGCATAAGCCACATCGCTTCTATGTATTCCGGCGCCCAACCCCAATCACGTGAAATATCAAGCCTTCCCAACTCCAAAGTTTCTTCTGATCCTTGCGCAATACGCTTAGCTGTGGCAATAATTTTTTGAGTTACAAATCTTTCTGGTCGTAAAGGAGATTCATGGTTAAACAAAATTCCCGTACAAACAAAAAGCCCGTAAGCTTCACGGTAATTATCTACCAACCAAAAAGCAGATGCTTTAGCTACTGCGTAAGGACTTTGTGGATGGAAAGGTGTTTTCTCACTGGCAGGGAGACCTCCTGTATCACCAAAACATTCGCTAGAACCTGCATAATATACCCTAGGCTTCTTTTCCAGCATACGGCAGGCTTCAAGCATATTTAAAGTACCTAGAGCAATGCTTTGTATAGTTTCAGCGGGTTGTTCGAATGATAAACCGACAGATGACTGACCAGCCAGATAGTAAACTTCATCAGGATCTGATTTTCGCAAAGCAACCAATACACTACGAAAATCCTCGGGGATCATTGATATAAGTTTAATGCGATTTCTGATGCCTAACTTCTGCAGATTAATAAAACCAGAACCTTGAGCATCTCGTGAGCTGCCCCAAACCTCATAACCTTTAGCCAAAAGAAAGTGAGCAAGATAGCTGCCATCCTGACCACTTACTCCACAAATTAGTGCACGCTTACTCATAATTTTCCTGCCAATTTTTTGTAAATATCCAGCGTTTTGGACGCACATTGCTGCCAGCTGAAATCCTTGATATTTTCATAACCTGACTGAATGAGCATTTGGCGCAGATCTTGAGTAGAAACAACCCGTTCTATTGCTTCACGCATGTCATCTATATCATGTGGGTTAAAATATTCCCCGGCATTTCGAACCACTTCTGGCATGGAGCTTGTATTTGATGAAACGACAGGACATCCGGCAGCCATGGCTTCCAAAGGCGGTAATCCAAATCCCTCATATAAAGAAGGGTAAACGAAAGCCTCTGCATTATGATAGAGATTAGCAAGCAGGTCATCATTACCTCCTACCTGTCTGACTTGAGAATCACGGAAACCTAGTTTTTTTAATAAACTCATCTCATCAGCATTAAAACTACCACCACCAAAAGCTAAAACATCAAAATGTTTCATTAATTGATTAGAGGAAGCCACCGATTTAATAAAACCAGTAAAGTTCTTATACCCACCTCTACTGCCAACATACAGCAAATACGGCTTATCTAGTAATCCCTTATCGGATTTTTCAAATGATTCAAAAGCGGAAAAATCTACTCCAAGATGAACAACTGATACTTTAGACTCTTCAATACCAAAAATATCTACCAAATCATTTTTTGTACTATGAGAAATACTTAAAATATGGTCAACCCTAGAAAAAGCACTGGCTTTCCGGTCTGTTGTTTTATCTCGATTCGAAAACTGGTCGCTAAACAACTCATGTATCATGTCATAAGCAGATGTAACACGCACTGTATTAGTACTAATTACAGGTAGGGAAGAATAATATGTTTCGTGAACAATATCTGGCTGCCATAATTTAATTTTCACTTGGCTAGTTAGAAAATTTAACGCATGAAATATTCGATCAAAGTTCGGAGGATATTTCTCTAGCTTGAACCCTCGTACTATATCTGACGGCAAAGTTTGCAAATAGTGGTTACGATGTACACCACTAAACACCCCAACATCTTGATTTTTTTTAAGCAACTCTTCAGCAAGAATAGTGTAATAACGTGAAATACCGCCATATTGCTGAGCTGTAAAGATCAAGTGATCATAGGCAATTTTCATTCTTTACCCGCTTTTATAATCAAATCATAGTCTAACATAGTCTTTGAAGTTAATTTTTTTGCAAAAATCTTGTGCATACCTAACTTACTCAACCGAGTGGCTAAAAGCGCCCACCCCGAAATATTTTTATTCGTCAATATGTGTAAAGAACCAATACTGTAATAATTTAGCTCATATTTTTTAGCAATAAATTCGAGCGTTGACTTAGAATAAAAAGATATGTGCTGTCCATGATCAAGACCGTAATACCACCAATCTTTTGGCTCTGGCACAGGGTCTGGATGCAACTCGGTGGAAAATATAATTGTATCTGAAATTTTTAATAATTTACCTATCTCATCCATAGGTTGTACAAAGTGCTCGAACACTTCAAACAAAGTAACTGCATCTACGCGAGATTTCTGGTCCCACTCAAAACCAGATGCAAACATATTTTGGGTATACTTATCATCCCAAATAAAATCAAACCCTATATCCCGCATCATTCGAACAAATACACCATAGCCACCAGCGTAATCTAAATACCGTCCTTTCTTACCAAATAACATATATAGTAAAACGGTAAAGCGACTTGCATAGTATTGATTTCGGACCATGTATCCTGTATCAGACAAATTAATCGATCGGGAGTAAGCTTCCTCCAACCAGTATGGGTCTTCTGTTTGAATAAAATCGCAGTTCAAGCAGTGATAATAATCAACATTATACTTGCCCATTACCTTCTCTGAAAAACAGAAATTACTTTCCATACTACAAACTTTACAGAGCATTATTTAACACCTGCTCAATAGATGATTTTAATCTTGAATAATATACATCTTGGTTATGGTTATTAATCACAAACTTAAGATTGTTTTTTCGCAAAGCAAAGATACCTTCATCATTTAGAGATTCCGCATAAAAAATAGCATCTTCAATCCCCTTATAGTCCAGGCTCTTTATCTCAATCTCATATCCTGTTGAAATGCTTGTTTCAGCACTAACAATAGGAATCAAACCACCATTACCTACTGTAGTTAGAACAGATACCCCTCCGCCCTCAGAGCATGAAGGAAGGATAGAAAAACTACACAGTTGTAATAGTTCTTTAAATTTAGGGGAGTCTATAGCAACAAACCCCTGGACTTTAATATTAGGAAAATTAAATAATTCATTATAATATTCATCTACAAACTCAGGTTCTGAATAAATATTTCCGCATATATACAATGTCAAATCAGGCCTAGATGAAAAGTAATCCAAACACAAGTCTAACCCTTTATGTATTAGACCAGAACTCCCAAACCATAAAAAGCTTTTCGATTCATTTATTTTTTTTCCTTTAATTATGTCAGTACCATCAATTATTTGATAGAAGGGGGCCGGCAATGCTATAACAGGTCCATCATAGTGCACTTCATATGTTTTTTTGCATTCGTCATTACCTAAGGCAATGATTCCATCCACCAAGCTAGTTTGATGAGTCCATGTTTTTTCAACAAAACGGGATGACTTAGCAAGCCAAACGCCTCGCTTATTAAAAACATCCTTAACGCGCTTTAAAGTACTCGAGTTTTGATGACAAACATGCATCCCAGTGCCATAATAAATTGTCCTTCTACCTACTAAGCCACTTTCAAAATACCATTTAAACACGTCCCCAAAGCCATAAATAACATCATAAGACTCTAGATTAATAGATTTACTATCGTAATGGATAACATCAACCTGATACCCTAACTCATCAAATATATTTGCGGCGGACATCACTTCAAAATAATTAGAGTGCTCGAGACTTTGCTTTCTAAATGGCGTAGTGATGTATGAAATTAATACCTTTTTAGAAAAGTCAGAACCAAAAAAATTAACCACTTTCCTATTATTATAAATCAGATAAAGTTTTTTAAAAAAAACAGGCACCATACTTTTAAACAGTTTTTTCATTTATAAAAACCAAAAAAAACCAAACCATTTTTGATATTTCTTTTAATCCTTGAGACATAGCCTTCCCTATAATTCCTCTCAGAAACACCTAGCTCGTGATACATGTTTGGCACAATCCACTTCACTTTTTTTATCGATGCAGGTTCCAACTCTAAAACTGGTAAGAAGTTATTTACAGTTTCACCATTAGCATGCGCACCATCAACGCCTAGATTTGATATTAAGTTGACTGAGGGCGTTACACATAAACCATAATTATAAATACAATTAAAAACCCACTGATAATCCCATGTATCTACTCTTTTTTTACTAATATTCTTAAATACATTATTATAAGCATCGTCAACATACTTATTTAAACTCAAATACGAAAAATCCTTCTTCGCTATAAAATCATCCGTACATTCCTCTAGTTCAACATCATATGTATCCCATGCTCGCTTCCATGTTGCCCACCCCCATATTGAGAAATGTCTTGAGAAAATATACTCTTGATTCACCTTATCTCGGATATCTAATAAATAGTTTGTACCTGTAACCATCATTATTCGATCATCATTACTATAGATATCTAGCATCCGCTCGCAATACCAAAAAAAACTTTGGCTAGGCAAACAATCATCTTCGAGGATAATCCCTTGTTCTTCATTTTCAAAAAACCAAGTAATGGCTCTACTAACCGCATATTTACACCCAAGGTTCTCATCACGAAATAGGGGCTTGACTTCGCAATCCCAATCGATATTTTCCATTACATATTCACGCACCGCCTGAACTTTTTCATTTTCTCCTTCTTTACACGCACGCGCACCATCGGCTGCAACATATAAACGTGGGGGTTTAGCCTGCCTAATCGCTTCGAATACCTGTTTAGTTGTATCAAGGCGATTGAAGACTAAAAACAGTATCGCAGTATTCAGCGGATGCGGCGGTGTAAATACTGTTACTTCGCTCATACTCTGTTCCAATCATTTGCTCTGAGTTGTTCGATGTAGTCTGTTAGTTTACGTTTTGGCGACCAACCAAGAGCTTGTGTTTTCTCTGTAATCACCTCAGCAGTCATACGGTTGCCTTTACGTTCAGGTAACATTTCAATTTCGCCATCAAAGAGCTTTACCACCTCAAGAATTGAAAATGACTCTGGGCTACCAATTCCAAATTCATCGCCATAGCCATTTTCACCGACTAACATTAAGCCTTCGATAATGTCATCAATATGCGTAAAATTACGTTCCTGAGTACCCGGACTAACAATAGTCAGAGGCTCGTTGTTTTTCATTTTTTCGGTCAATAGCGCTATCAAAGTAGCGTATTTGCCTTTTGAAATCTCGCGCTTTCCGTACACATTGTAGAAATACACAATGGCGTATGGGATATTGAACCAAGCCCCATAGTTTTCTACTAGCTCTGTATTTGTTGCCTTTGTCCAGGCGTAAGGACTTTGACTTCGACCTAAACCACCATCACCAAACTTGGTACTACTCCCTGCGTAAATAAGTTTTGAGCCCGTCTTGCGGCAAAACTGCAAAACTGCAAAGATGCCTTGTTTATTAAACTGCCAGACTTTCTCAATATCATCAAAGCTCTGTTCTACACGTGAATACTCGCCCAAGTGATAAATATAATCGGGCTCAAAATCAACCAGCTGCTCAATACTCTCCGTATTGCCTCTGATATAAGTAACGTTCGGCACATGATTAGCTTCGCAGCCTGTGAAGTAATTATCAAGTGAGTAAACTTGATTGTTCGCATCATCAGCTAAGCTCTCGCAGAGATGGCTACCGACAAAACCAGCACCACCCGTGACTAATATTTTATTCTTGCTCACATTTAATCCTTTCCAAATAAATCACGGGTGTAGGTCTTAGCCTCATAAGGCTTCAACTCATCACTAAGACGATTCGCAATAATCACATCCACTTGCGTAATAAACCGATCAAAATCTTTGATCAACTCTGCATTATGGAAGGATCCCTCCTCTAATTCAGGCTCGTATATGACCAACTCAATACCTTTTCCTTGCAAGCGATACATAACCCCTTGAATCGCAGATGCTCTGAAATTATCCGAGCCTACCTTCATAATCAATCGATAGACTCCTACTTTTTTAGGACTTCTTTCCATGATCTGGTGGGTGATAAAATCCATGCGCGTATCATTGGCTGCGACAATCGCAGCAATCATGTTTTGAGGGACTTGATCGTAATTCGCCAAAAGCTGTTTAGTGTCTTTAGGCAGACAATAGCCTCCATAGCCAAAACTTGGGTTGTTGTAGTGCTGCCCAATGCGAGGGTCCAAACCAACCCCGTCAATAATCTGTTGGGAATTTAGTCCGTGCATTTCAGCATAGGTATCCAACTCATTAAAATATGCCACACGCATCGCAAGGTAGGTATTAGAAAAAAGCTTAACAGCTTCAGCTTCAGTAGAATGTGTGAACAGCACTGGCATGTCTTTTTTAATCGCGCCTTCGACCAACAGGTTTGCAAACTGCTTAGCTCGCTCGGAGACTTCCCCAACAATGACCCTAGAAGGATAAAGGTTGTCATACAAAGCCAAACCTTCTCGCAAGAACTCTGGTGAAAACAGGATATTATCCACAGAAAACTTTTTTCTCAGGCGATTTACATATCCAACAGGAATGGTCGACTTAATGATTATCGTTGCATTTGAATTAATCACCAATACATCTGAAATAACAGACTCGATCGACTTGGTATTGAAATAATGAGACTCAGCATCGTAATCAGTGGGTGTGGCGATAATGACGAAGTCGGCGTTTGCATAGGCCAACTGTTTGTCTAGGGTAGCCGTCAGATCAAGTTGTTTATTATCAAGAAAATTTTGAATCTCCTTTTCATCTATTGGAGATTTTTTATCATTTATTAAATCTACCTTTTCTTTAACTACATCAAGCGCTACTACTTGATTCTTTTGCGCTAAAAGCACCGCAAGAGATAACCCTACATAACCCGTACCTGCAACCGCTATTTTCATCAATTACTCACTCTGATTAAATAAACAGGAAAAATTGCTTTTAATTTCATTTTCAGCTGAAACCATAGAGACTTGTCGAAAAAATCATATATAAAGTTTGCAGCCATCTGACCTAACAAGGTAGCAATGGCAGCACCATAAATGCCGTACCTTGGGATAAGAACATAGTTAAAAACAACATTTAATACAGCACCCAAGGCTGTTCTATAAAATGCTTTTTTGGTTAAGTTCTCCGCCGTTAAATAAGCAGAAAATGCAACGCCTATAAATACAAACACACCCGCCCAGATATGAATCATCAGCACGCTGCCTGCTTCTTTGTATGCATTTCCATATAGTATGTTCACCAGCCACTCACTCAAGAACGTCATAGGCAGAGCTATGCCTATTGCCAGCCACACCATCAAAGTGTACAACTTTTGCAGTCGCTCATAATAAAGATCCTCGCTGAGAGTTTTGGCATTAATAATGGCTGGGAACAATGAATTTGCTATTGCCATCGGAATAAAGTACCAAGCCTCGCTAAGTCGCACGGCTGCAGCGAACTGTCCCACTGCCTTAGCGTCAATCATTTCCTTAATCATGACTTGATCAATTTTCATATAGACTGAAATAACCAGCCCCGACAAAATTAACGGCCATGAGTCTTTAAGCAGGGCTTTAGCGGTGCACCATTTAAAACGCCAGTTAAAAAGTTTAAGGCGTGAAGTATTTTTATAATAATAAATAAACCCTAAGGTTATGACTGCAGAGTCAAAGACTATTATTAATGCAAAGTAGATCAGCGGCGCTTCTATGCTTATCAGTACAATCTTGATCAGACTAGAAAAAGCCAAACTGGTCGTATTTGCCAGTGCGACATACTTAGAGAGGACTTTGGATTGGTAATAAAAGTCGATAACATTGAAGCTTTGAAAAATAGTGGCTGAAGCAATTATAAATACCAATAAATTGGTGTATTGGTCATTACTTGTTAGACCTACCGCCAACGCTAACATAGGCAAGATTAAAATCGCACCGACAAGCTTAAGACCAAAAGCGGAGCCAAGCAATGTATCACGCTGGTTTCCGTCCTTTACTAACTCCCTGACTACGATACCGTCCAGCCCAAGGGTTGATATGGCGGTAAATAGGAATACAAAGCTTTGTGCATAACTGAGTAAACCAAACTGTTCCGGACCTAAATAGCGGGCAATCCAAATACCTACAAACAGACCTACAAACATCCGCAGGATTTTTTCGCCCATTACCCAAGATGTATTCGCAGCATAGCGTTTAAAACCAGGGTGATTTCTTAATGCCTTAAGCATAGTGATCACCAATTAGCGCCCATAAACATCTTCAATCCGTACGATATCATCTTCGCCTGTATATTGACCGACTTGAACCTCAATCATTACCAATTCAATTTTTCCTTGGTTTTCTAGCCGGTGAACCTGCCCCATTTGAATGTAGGTTGATTCATTAGGGCGAACGAGAAAAGTGCTTTCATCTACGGTGACCGTTGCAGTACCAGAAACAACAATCCAGTGTTCATTACGGTGGAAATGCTTTTGTAAAGAGAGCTTACAACCCGGCTTAACCACAATACGTTTTACTTTGTATTGGTCGGCCTCTTGAAGTACTTCATAAGTCCCCCAAGGGCGGTGAGCCATTCTGTGAATTTCAGTCAGCTCAGGCGCTTGTTTCTTTATTTGTGAAACAACTCGTTTAACCTTTTGCGAGCTACCTTTTTTGGAAATTAGAATAGCATCGCTTGTATCTACTACTAGTAGATCCTCTACATCAACTAAAGCCATTTGGCGATCACCTGTCACCAGTAAGTTGTTGCAGGCATCTATACAAACAGGCTCAGGTGAACTATCTGTTATAGGTAAGATGGCGTTTTCATTTGTTTCAACTTTGACTTCATCAAAGAGTGAATCAAAGCTACCTAAATCAGACCACCCCATATCACAAGGCACTACCTTTACTATTTGTGATTTTTCCATCACCGCATAATCGATACTATCTTCTGGAATCGAAACCATTGCGTCTAAGTCTATACAAATATCCGTTTCACAAGCATCTTTAGGCAGGGCCTTCAGGCAAGTTTGGTACATATCCGGTGCGTATTTCTGCAGTTCTTCTATAAAAACACCTGCTTTAAAACAGAACATCCCGGAATTCCAGTAATAAGTTCCTTCTTCAAGGTATCTCTGAGCAGTTTCTTTATCAGGTTTTTCCTTAAAAGATACGACATCATTCCCATTCGCTTCAATATAGCCAAAACCTATTTCAGGATAGGTTGATTGAATGCCAAAGGTAACAAGACTGTTTTGCTCGGCTAAAGTTTTTGCTTCGAGCACCGATTTTTCATATGCGGCTTGATCTTTAACCAAATGATCAGAAGTGGTAACAAAAACAATATCATCGGGATCTAACGCCATACAGGCTAAGGCAATGGCAGGGGCAGTGTTACGACCAACAGGTTCTAATAAAAACCGAGTATCACGATAATCAATTTGTTCTAACTGATCCACTGCCAAAAAATATTGCTCTGTATTGGATACAATCATGGAATGCGAACAAAGAGGTGAATTACGTAACACAGTCTCTTGAAAAAGAGAGCGCCCACCAAACAAACGTACAAACTGCTTTGGCAACATAGTCCGGCTTAAAGGCCATAGCCGTGTTCCAGAGCCCCCACATAGAATAATGTTAATCATAATTTTCCATCTACCGTTTTAATGAGGATAATAATATTATGCAGCAAGCATAACGGCATAGCTGTCTTTTAAGCTGCCTATGTGTAGTGGTCAAGTAAAACTGGCCACCACTTTGTAGTCATTCCAGTATTTATGTTCTGCCAGGTTTGGCGGCAACATCTCGTTATGTTGATGTGGCCTTTGCTGGCTGTAATATCCAACGATGTAGTCAGTTATTGTGTGCTTAGCTTCTGTAATTGAGTTATACCCTGTTTCTGGAACCCATTCGGTCTTTAAACTACGAAAGAAGCGTTCCATAGGAGCATTATCCCAGCAGTTTCCACGCCTGCTCATACTTTGTTTAATTTTGTATCTCCACAATAGTCTGCGGAACTTTACACTGGTGCATTGGCAGCCCTGATCTGAGTGAAACAGTACATCAGCAGGGTTACCCCTTAACTCAAGAGCCATCGTCAGATGTCAGCTCACTGTCAGGATTCAGAGAGAAAGCCCAACCTACAGGCCTTCTTGCATACAGATCTAATACGACTGCCAGATAAGCCCATCTCTGTCCTGTCCAGATATATGTGATATCACCGCACCACACCTGATTCGGAGTGTTTACGCTAAACTATCGATTCAGCAAGTTAGGAGCAACCGGATGTTCTTGAGTTGCTCGTTTATAACGGTGTTTAGGTTGCTGACAGCTATATAAATTCAGCTCTGACATTAGCTTACCAGCAACATATCTGCTTAGAGGTGTCCCTGAGAGCGTCACCATTGCTGCTACGCTTCGGGTCCCTGCAGAGCCTTCGCTGATAGTGAAAGCCTCTCTCACTTTCTCTTTCAGAAGAATGCGAGTAGGGTTCTCACCTTTGGCATAATCTCGCCAGTACTTGTAACTGCTACGATGTCCGCCGAAGAGATGACATAGCCGCGTTGCTGAATAGTTCCCTTGAAGTCGGCGGATTACCGCAAACCTTTCAGCTCGTCTGACATCAAGAGAGCTGAAGCCTTTTTAGAATACCTTTTTCCATTTCAAGGCGCTTAACCTGCTTTTCTAGCTCTCGAATACGACGCTGCTCTTCCGTCATTGGTGAGGCTTTGGGAGATTCTCCATCACGCTCAGCACGTAATTGGCGAACCCATTTTCCAGTGTTGATTTACCAACGCCCATCGCCTCAGCAGCTTCACGAACCTTATACCCTTGATCAACAACAAGCTGCGCTGATTCAAGGCGAAATTCAGGGCTAAAATTAGGTCGTTTAGGTTTTGTCATAGTGTCACCTGTTTGGTCTGGAGATGATGATATCACCTCTAATCAAGTGGTCAAATTCACTATGCCACTACATATTGATCTCTTAGTTTAATAAATATCCCGATATCAATATTCATACAGACCAAACCATTTACTTTTTCTCATTCTCCTGAAGCACTACATTCTGTTTTTGATATACGTTAAAAGATAACTAAAAGATCCATCCTTAAATGCTCAGTCACAAGGCACTAACTAAATCATTTTTGGCGATCACTTTCTCCTCTCTCTACTAGAATTTTGATACTTTCATTGAATACAAAAAAACCATTGCGGAGCGAGGCACACATTGAACACCAACCTGAAACCACCTGGTGCTAACCTCTGAAGTTATCCTGGTTATCTAAAAACCAAGCGTAGGTCACGAATAAACCTTCTGCTAAACTTATTTTCGCTTTCCAACCCAACCGCTCTAAACGTGAAACATCCATCAGTTTCCGCGGTGAACCGTCTGGCTTTGAAGTATCCCATTCAATTTTGCCCTGATAACCCACTACTTGAGCAACGGTTTCCGTTAACTCTTCAATAGTGCAATCAATCCCTGTTCCCACATTTATATGCGACATCATCGGCAGTGTTTCACGTCGATAAGTTTCATTATCTAAGTTCATGACAAAAACAGATGCGTCGGCCATTTCATCTACATATAAAAACTCACGCATCGGTTTGCCTGTTCCCCAAGCAGATACAACTGGATCATTGTTTAATTTTGCTTCATGGAAACGACGCAATAGTGCAGGAATGACATGTGAATTTTCAGAGTGAAAATTATCATTCATTCCATATAAATTGGTTGGCATAACAGAGCGATAATCACGACCATACTGGCGGTTATAACTTTCACAGAGCTTGATACCGGCAATCTTGGCTATAGCGTATGGCTCATTAGTACATTCTAAATTACCAGCAAGTAATGCGTCTTCTTTCATAGGCTGAGTCGACAACTTAGGATAAATACACGATGATCCTAAAAATAGAAGTTGCTGAACACCATTTTGATGTGCTGCATGAATAATATTGGCTTCAATCATCAAATTTTCATAAATAAAATCAGCCGGGTATTCATTATTTGCATAAATCCCTCCTACTTTAGCGGCAGCCAAATAAACTTGATCAATTCTATGTTCTGAAAAAAATTTACTCACCGCCTGTTGGTTTTTCAAATCTAACTCTGAACGTGTAGCTGTAATAATTTTATTTTTATGGTCTTTCGATAATTGACGAACGATTGCAGACCCAACCATTCCCTTGTGCCCTGCGACAAAAATTTTTTTTGTTCCTTGAAAACTCATTAATTACTCCACAGAAACCGGAATATCATGCCCGTGTTGCTTTAGCAAAGCTAAACGCTGAGCACCTTTTAAATCCTCAGCTACCATTTCTGAACACATTTCTTGCACAGTAATTTCTGGAGTCCAATTCAATTTAGCTTTAGCCTTTGAAGGATCACCTAATAAAGTTTCTACTTCAGCAGGGCGGAAATACCTTGCATCAATACGAACAACTACATCACCAACCTTTAAAGCAGGCGCTTTGTCACCCTGAATATCAACGACCCGACCTACTTCTTCAACACCTTCCCCACTAAACTCTAACGTCAATCCAAGCTCTTCAGCCGACCAATTAATAAACTGGCGGACAGAGTATTGAACCCCTGTAGCAATTACAAAATCTTCTGGGCTTTCCTGCTGAAGCATCATCCATTGCATACGAACATAATCTTTAGCATGCCCCCAATCTCGCAATGCATCGATATTTCCCATATACAAGCACGGCTCTATACCTAGAGCTATATTAGCCAAACCACGTGTAATTTTGCGGGTTACAAAGGTTTCACCGCGACGAGGAGATTCATGGTTAAACAAAATACCGTTACAGGCGTACATACCGTATGATTCACGGTAGTTTACCGTAATCCAATACGCATACATTTTTGCAACAGCATAAGGCGAACGCGGGTAGAAGGGCGTCGTTTCTCTTTGTGGAACCTCTTGTACTTCACCATACAATTCAGAAGTAGATGCTTGGTAGAATTTAGTTTTCTTTTCTAAGCCTAAAAGACGTATTGCTTCCAATAATCGCAAGGTTCCTGTGGCATCCACATCTGCGGTGTATTCAGGGGACTCAAACGAAACTGCTACATGAGACTGAGCACCTAAATTATAGACCTCATCAGGTTGTACTTCTTGAAGAATACGGGTCAAGTTTGAAGAGTCTGTCAAATCACCATAGTGTAGGATGAAATTCTTAGCCTCCACATGAGGATCTTGATATATGTGATCAACTCGCTGGGTGTTAAAAGATGATGCACGGCGTTTAATCCCATGAACCTCATAGCCTTTCTCAAGCAGAAATTCAGCAAGGTACGACCCATCCTGACCCGTTACGCCAGTAATTAGAGCTTTTTTCATCTATTTAGTCTCTCATCTCTATACTAAAACAATCGCCACTATTGGAAAATGACATACAATAATGAAGGCTTAGCCCCCTGAATTATAATCACCTACAGCTTTTACACTTACAACAAGGAGATTGCTCTTTTGACCATCAAAAAAGCGGATATCATATGGAGGGATGCTACTCCATTTTCCAATCAATATAATGATGCATACTTTAACACAATCGACGGCCTCAGTGAGAGTCTACATGTTTTTTTAGAGCCCAATAACGTTGATAACGATTCATCGATTTTTGACAAAACGCTCATTATAGCTGAAACCGGCTTCGGCTCTGGTCTTAATTTTTTTCAAACTATTAAAACACGTGCGCACTCACACCAGAAAATGACATGGCTTCACTACATCTCAGTAGAAAAGCATCCTATTTCATCTGCTGATTTTCAAAAAATACTGTCAAAATTCAAAAAACATTTAACCAATCAGTCACTTGTAATCAATCAATACCCAGAAATCCCTTACGGTTTTCACAGACTTATATTCCCCGACATATCAACATCGCTTACCCTTCTTTTTGGTGACGCCACAAAATGCTACTCTCAATTTCATGGAAAAATTGATATTTGGTATTTGGATGGTTTTTCCCCTTCAAAAAATCCAGAAATGTGGAGTCCGGAACTATTTCGCGAAATAGCTCGCCTTAGTAAGCCAGGCACTACTTTTTCCACGTTTACTTCTGCAAGCAAAGTTCGTAAAGGTTTAGAAGCAGTTGGCTTTGAAGTTAGAAAACAGCCTGGTTTTGGCAAAAAGAGAGAGATGTCTCTTGGCACTTTCACTAAAGACAAGACACCAATAGAAAGCGACAAACCGTGGTTCAACATCCCGGAAACAGACACACCTAAGGCAGTGACTATTATAGGAGGAGGTTTGGCTGGCTGCACAACAGCACATGCTTTAGCCCAACGCGGTGTCAAAGTGACCATCATTGAGAAAGCGCAGCGATTAGCATCCGGAGGATCTGGAAACAGACAGGGCGCTTTATACGCGAAACTTCCGATCAGCCCGACTAAACAGGGCGAATTACACC
>Ga0193959_1000564_pt1 | contig 14873 bp, 12 predicted proteins | sample FB_2_MG_FD_140333 | JGI IMG/M metagenome (GOLD analysis project Ga0193959, IMG submission 140333) | Microbial mat bacterial communities from the Broadkill River, Lewes, Delaware, United States - FB_2_MG | ecosystem: Environmental > Aquatic > Freshwater > River > Microbial mats | place: USA... | reverse complement strand
TGGTTTAACATAAATTTAAATATAATCTTACCTAAATTTTATAAAAGGAATATAATATGAAAATAGCCGTAATTCAAGGACCAAACTTAAATATGTTAGGTATTAGAGAACAACACATTTATGGTCCAATGAATTTAGAACAAATTCATGAACAGTTAAAAAATGCAGCAGAGCAAAATGGAGTAGAACTAGAGTTCTTCCAGTCAAACCTAGAGGGTGAGATTGTTGATAGAGTTCAAGAATGTTTAGGTACAGTTGATGGAATTATGATTAATCCAGCAGCATACACTCACACTTCAATTGCAATTAAAGATGCATTATCAGCTGTTGAGTTACCAACAGTAGAAGTACATATTTCAAATATTTATAAAAGAGAAGAATTCAGACAAAAATCTGTAACTGCATCATCATCTACTGGTGTAATCTCAGGATTTGGACCATTTGGTTACCACATGGGATTAATCGCATTAATGCAAATTATTTCTGAAATCAAAGCAGTTGAAGAAGCTCAACAAACTGCTGAATAATAAAATATGAATATTGTAAGTGCAAATTGGATTTTAACTTGCGATGAAAACAACAGCATCATAAAAGATGGTGCTATTGTTTTTGATGATAAAATCATCGAAATTGATACTTTAGAAAATATAAAATCAAAATATCCTAACATCCAAATAGAACAATCAAAACCAAACTCAGTATTAATGCCAGGACTTATAAACTCCCATGTGCATTTAGAATTTTCTGCTAATAGTACTACTTTAAAATATGGTAATTTTATGAATTGGTTAAATTCAGTTATCAAAAATAGAGATACATTAATAGAAAAAGCAACTACTAAACTAATAAGTAAAAAACTTGATAGAATGAGAAAAACAGGTACTACAACAATAGGTGCTATATCATCTTATTCATTTGATTTAGAAGCTTGTTTAAAAACTCCTATTAATACTGTATTCTTTTGTGAAGTGATTGGTACAAAAATGGATATGATTGATACTTTATATGCTGATTTCAAAGCAAGATTAAAACAAGCCCAAACAAGTAGTTCAAAGAACTTTATTCCTGGAGTTGCTATTCATTCTCCTTATTCTGTACATCCTTTTTTAGTAAGAGAAACATTAGCATTAGCAAGAGAAGAAAATCTTGCTGTTACTTCTCACTTTTTAGAATCACCTGAAGAGTATGAGTGGTTGCATAAAGATGAGGGTCTATTTATTGATTTCTTTAAGAACTTTTTAGGTCAAGAAAAATCTGTAACTAAACCAATGGAGTTTTTAAATCAATTCTCAAACATTGATAATTTATCTTTTACACATTGTGTGGAAGCAAGCTCTGAAGACTTAGAAAAAATAAAATCTTTAGGTGCAAAAATAAATCATTGTGTTACATCTAATAGAGTTTTAAATAATACTAAACTAGATTTATCAAGACTAAATGAAAATGAAATAACGATAGGTACAGATGGATTAAGTTCTAATAATTCATTATCTATGTTTGACGAGTTAAGAAATGCCTTAATGATTCATACAGAATTTAATATCTTAGATTTAGCAAATAAATTAATTAAAGCAGCAACTAAAAATGGAAGTGATGCCTTAGGTTTAAATAAAGGTGTATTAGAAAAAGACAAAGATGCTGATATTATTTCTCTTACTCTTCCTGATGAAGTTGAAGAAAAAGAAGATTTAGCAATGCAGATTATATTACATACTAAATCTGTAGATAGTACTATTATTGGAGGTAAGAATGTTTAATTTTTTTAAAGTGATTTTTTCACCAATTATCGCTGTATTAGATTTTATTACAAAATATTTTAAAACAGTTGTATTTTTAACTATTATTTATTTTGTATTTTATGGAACTGGAAACAAAGAAGGAAGTCAAGCTAGTAATGCAAATGCTAATTTAGAAAAGATATCTTTATATGGTCCTATAATGGATGTTTCAAAGGTTTTAGAAAGAATAGAAAAAGCAAAAGTGAATAAAAATATCAAAGGTGTTTTATTTATTGTAAATTCTCCAGGTGGTTCAGTTTCACCTTCTGTAGAATTAGCTTATGCTATTAAAGAATTAAAAGCTATAAAACCAGTTGTAGTTTATGCAAGTGGAACAATAGCTAGTGGTTCTTACTATGCTTCAATTTGGGCAAATAAAATTATAGCAAATCCAGGATCTATGGTTGGATCTATTGGTGTTATTATGCAAGGTATTAATGCAAAAGAGTTAATGTCAAAAATTGGTGTTTCAACTCAAACTGTTAAAGCTGGAAAGTTTAAAGAATCAGGTGCAACAGATAGGCCTTGGACAGATTTTGAAAAAGAGCATCTACAATCAATTATAGATGATACATATAATATGTTTATTACAGATGTTGCAAATGCAAGAAAACTAAAAATCCAAGATCATAAAAAATATGCAGATGCTAGAGTATTTACTGCCAGACAAGCTCAAAAAGTTGGACTTGTTGATGAGGTAGCTACTTTAACAAGTGCTCAAAATAGTCTTATTAAACTTGCAAAAGTTAATAAAGCTGTTTGGAAAAAACAAGATAAATTTGAGAAATTTATGGATAGATTAATTGAAAATGCTGTTACAAAAATTTCAATGCAATTTATGAATGAGTTAAAGGCTTATTAGCCTTTAACTTTTACGCTACTATTTAAGCTATCTTATATTAAAATCCAAAACTTTAATAATTTAATAACAACTAAAATTTTGGAATAATATGAAAAACTATTTACTTTTACTAATATCTTTATTTTTTATTTCTTGTGGTGGTGGGGGCTCATCTTCATCAACTCCTTCAAATGTATCAATTTTTAATTCAAATGTACTTCCTGTTACAAGTGGATCTTGGTATAAACCAAGTATTAATACTTCTTGGCAATGGCAATTATCTGGTGTAGTTAATACTTCATATAATGTTGATATATATAATATTGATTTATTTGATTCAAGCTCAAGTTTAATATCTTCTTTACAAGCAAGTGGTAAAAAAGTTATATGTTACTTTTCTGCTGGAACATATGAAAATTGGAGAAGTGACAAAGATAGTTTTCCCTCTTCTGTTATTGGTAATGCTTTAATAGCTTATCCAAATGAAAATTGGCTAGATATTTCAAATGAAAGTATTGCTCCTATTATGAAAACTAGGTTAGATTTAGCTGTTCAAAAAGGTTGTGATGGAGTTGAACCAGACAATATGGATAACTTTACTCAAAATACGAGTTTCTCTCTTAGTGCAAATGATCAATTAGCATATAATAAATTTATAGCAAATGAAGCAAGAAAGAGAGGTTTAAGTGTTGGTTTAAAAAATGATTTAACACAAGTTAATGAATTAGAACCTTATTTTGATTTTGCGATTAATGAACAATGTCATGAATATAATGAATGTAATTTATTAGTTGATTTTACAAATGCTAATAAACCTATTTTCAATGCTGAATATAAAATAGAATACCAAAATAATGTAGGAAATGCTAGAGATAGTATGTGTACAGATGCTATAAATAATTCATTAAAAACATTAGTTTTATCCCCACTATTAAACGATAGTTATAGGTATTCATGTAACTAAAAATAAATAAAATTTTGTAATTTCATATTATTGTGATATACTCCAAAAAAATCTAGAAATTAAACTACTATTTTATTCTTTTCTTTAAATCATAAAAATTAGCTAAAAATTTATAATATATTACTAGATAAAATCAAAAGGTAATAAATGTCATTTACAAAATTAGGTTTAAACGCGGATATTCTAAAAGCTATAGATGAGCAAGGATATACGACACCTACACCGATACAAAAAGAAGCTATTCCCGTAATAATGCAAAAAGAAGATGTTTTAGCAGCAGCTCAAACAGGTACTGGAAAAACAGCTGGATTTACACTTCCTATGTTAAATATGTTAAGTACTAAATCTGTAAAAAAAGGAAATAAACCTTATATAAAAGCATTAATCTTAACTCCTACAAGAGAATTAGCATCTCAAGTTGCTGATAATATTAACTCTTATAGTAAATATCTTCCTATTAAAACAGCAGTAATTTTTGGTGGAGTTGGTATCAACCCTCAAAAAGCAGTATTAAGAAAAGGCGTTGATATTGTAATTGCAACTCCTGGACGATTATTAGATCATATCTCACAAGAAACAATAGATTTATCAAGAGTTGAGTTTTTAGTTCTTGATGAGGCTGATAGAATGCTTGATATGGGTTTTATCCATGATATTAAAAAAGTATTATCATATCTTCCTTCACACAGACAGAATTTACTTTTTTCAGCAACATTTTCTGATGATATTAAAAAATTAGCAGGTAGATTTTTAAATAATCCAAAAACAATTGAAGTTGCTAAAAGAAATACTTCTTCTTCTCAAGTTGAACAAGTAGTACATTATGTGCAAAAAGATAAGAAAAGATCATTATTATCATTTTTAATACATACTCAAGAATTAAAACAAGTGTTAGTTTTTGCAAGAACTAAACATGGGGCAAATAGATTAAGTGAATATTTAAAAAATCAAAATATTTCAGCTGCAGCTATTCATGGTGGGAAATCTCAAGGAGCTAGAACAAAAGCACTTGCAGATTTTAAAGCAAATGAAATCAGAGTATTAGTTGCAACTGATATTGCAGCACGAGGTATTGATATTGAACTTCTACCAAATGTTATAAACTTTGAATTACCAAATATGCCAGAAGATTATGTACATAGAATCGGAAGAACAGGAAGAGCGGGTAATAATGGTATTGCTATATCATTAGTTTGTGATGAAGAATCTGTATATTTAAGAGATATTGAAAAACTTATTAAAAAAGATATTGAAGTTAAACAAATTGAAGGTATGACTGTATCAAGATTAAAAGCTCCAACAAAAACAAAATCATCTGATAATTCTAAAAACAAATCTTCAAATAGAAATAATAAGCAAAGAGATAGAAAACAAGAGAATAGAAGTTCTAAAAATGATAGATCTGATAGAAATAAAAATAGAAATAATACAGATAAAGATAAAAAGAAAAGACTTAATAATAAAAGTGAAAATAAATCTTTAATTGAAACTTGGGAAAACGAGTTAAAAAAAGAGAAACAAAAAAATACTTCAAATAGAAGAGTTACGAGTGATTCTAGAAGAAGACCTACAAATAGAAATAGATAAAAACTATTTATTTAGGTAATAAAAAAGGGGAAAGACAAAAGTCTTTCCCCTTTTTTTATGTAGTAAATATTATTCTGCAAGTCCAGAAACGATTTTATAAGTATCATTAGCAATAACATACTCTTCATTTGTAGGAATAACAAAAATTCTACCTCTTGAACCATTAGTAGAAATATCTCTAGCTTCACCAGATCTTTTGTTGTTTTTAGTAGGGTCAATATTTAATCCCATGTAATCTAAACCAGCACAAACTTTTTCTCTAATTAACGCAGCATTTTCACCAATACCACCTGTGAAACATAACGCATCAACACCATCAAGTGCTGCAGCATATGAACCAACATATTTTTTGATAATGTAAGCAATCATATCAACTGCTAATCTACATCTATCATCACCATCTTCCATACCTTCAAGAACTTCTCTTAAGTCAGATGATTTTCCAGAAATACCAACGATTCCTGATTCTTTGTTAAGAACATTTAGCATTTCTTTAATTGATAAATCTTCAGTATCCATCATATATTGAATCGCACCTGCTCCAATATCTCCAGATCTAGTTCCCATCATTAAACCTTGAACAGGAGTAAGTCCCATAGAAGTATCAATACATTTACCATCAAAAATAGCAGAAACAGAAGAACCATTTCCTAAGTGACAAACGATAACTCTAGTATTATGTTTTTTATCTAACATATTTCTAGCTTCATTTGATACGAAGTAGTGAGATGTTCCGTGGAATCCATATTTTCTAACACCATTTTTAGTGTATTGCTCATAAGGAAGTGGATACATATATGCGTAATCAGGCATAGTTTGGTGGAATGCAGTATCAAATACAGCTACATTTGGTTTACCTGGCATTAATTCTTGACAGATTTCCATTCCCATAATATTTGCTGGGTTATGTAATGGTGCTAAAGGAATTAATTCTTTCATTTTATTAATAACAGCATCAGTAACCATAACAGAACCAGCGAAATCTTCACCACCATGTACAGCTCTGTGTCCGATTGCATCAATATCATCAACAGAATTGATAACTGAACCTTCACCATCAGTTAAAGTTTTTAATACTAACTCAATTGCTTCTTTGTGAGTAGGCATAGAAACTTCTAATTTAAGTTTTTTGTCATTTCCAAATTCGTGTTTGATAACTCCATCAATTCCGATTCTTTCACATAGTCCTACTGCTAAAACTTCTTTGTTTACTGGGTTCATTAATTGGTACTTTAATGAAGAACTACCTGCGTTTAAAATAAATACTAACATATTTGCTTCCTTTTATAGTTTAATTTTAATTGATTATTTAATTTGAGTTGCTGTAATAGCTACTAAGTTTGCAATATCTTCTACAGAACAACCTCTAGATAAGTCATTTACTGGTTTTGCTAAACCTTGAACAACTGGTCCATGAGCTGCAGCTCCTGCGAATCTTTGAACTAATTTATATCCAATATTTCCAGATTGTAAATCAGGGAATACTAATACATTTGCTTTTCCAGCTACTTTTGAACCTGGTGCTTTTTTAGCTCCAATTGCTTCAACGATAGCAGCATCTGCTTGCATTTCACCATCAAAAGAGAAATCAACATTTCTTTCATCTAATAAATCAACAGCATATTGTACTTTATCAACTAGTGGGTGGTTTGCGCTACCTTTAGTTGAGAATGATAACATTGCAACTCTAGGATCAAGTCCTACAACTGAGTTAGCAGTAGCAGCAGTTGCACAAGCAATATCAGCTAATTGCTCAGCATTTGGCTCTGGAATAACTGCACAATCTGCAAATAAAATTAAACCATTATCTCCAAACTTTCCATCAGCAGTTTCCATAATAAACGCAGATGATACTGTATTAATACCAGGTGCTGTTTTAATAACTTGAATTGCAGCTTTTAAAACATCAGCAGTTGGTGAATTAGATCCCGCAACTAATCCATCAGCATCACCAAGTCTTACCATCATACAACCAAAGAATCTAGGTTCTGTAGTCATAATTTCAGTAGCTTCTTCTTTAGATAAACCTTTTTTCTTTCTTAATTCAACTAATTCATCAACATAAGTATCAATATTATCAAAGTTCTTTGGATCAATTATCGTAGCTCCCTCGATATTTGCTCCACATGAAGCTGCATCAGCTTTAATAGTATCAACATTTCCAATTAATACAACATTTGCAGTTTTTTCTTCTAAAACTAATTGAGCAGCTTGTAATACTCTCTCATCTTCTGACTCTGGAAGAACAATCGTTCTTAATTGTACCTTTGCTTTTTCTTTAATGCTTTCAATTAAACCCATTAAGTTATCCTTTCTAGTTTAAACTTGTGAAAGATTATAAATTAGAACCGTAGCAAATAAATAGCATTGGTCTATAATCTTCTTCAATTTATATTGTATATTATATTTTTCAAAAAGTACATAAAATATACATTAAATTTTTTAAAAAATTCAATTGTGACTTTTCGTAATAGAATAGGGTGTTTTTAGGCTTGAAGGACTTATTTGAAGTGTTATCGTGTACAGAAATTGTACACGATGTTTAAAAATTTAGCAAAATAATTTTTTTATAAACAATAGCTATTATGCTTTAGTTAAATTGTACGTATCTTTAGCAATTACTAATTCTTCATTAGTTGGAATTACATAAATTTTCGTTTTTGAAGATTCTTTGTTGATTTCTCTATTTTGGTCATTTCTTACTTGATTTTTTTCTTTATCAATTTCTATTCCCATAAATTCTAAACCAGAACAAACTCTTTGTCTAATTAAATCTGCATTTTCACCAATACCAGCTGTGAAACAAATAGCATCTACACCTTCTAGCATTCCAGCATATGAACAAATGTATTTTTTAATTCTATTACATTTCATATCAATAGTAGTATTTGCTCTTTCATCACCATTTGAAGCAGCTTCAATAATTTCTCTTAAATCAGAAGAAATTCCAGATACTCCAAGTAAACCAGACTTTTTATTTAAGTAGTTTGTCATTTCATTTGCATTCATATCTTTTCTTTCCATTAAGTATGAAATTACAGCTGGATCTAAATCTCCTGATCTTGTACCCATCATTAAACCTTCAAGTGGAGTAAGACCCATAGAAGTATCAATAGACTTCCCATCTTTAACTGCACATATAGAAGAACCATTTCCTAAGTGGCAAACAATAACTTTAGAATTTTCTTTATTTAGCATTTCTTTTGCTTGTTTAGATACATATGAGTGAGAAGTTCCATGGAATCCATATTTTCTTACCTTATGTTCTTTATAATCTTCATAAGGAACTGCATACATAAATGAGCTTGCAGGCATAGTTTGATGGAATGCAGTATCAAATACAGCTACATTTGGTTTTGTAGGCATAAGCTCTCTACAAATTTCAATACCAATAATATGTGCTGGGTTATGTAATGGAGCTAAAGGAATTAATTCTTTTAATTTATCAATTACATCTTCATTAATAATTACAGATGAAGAAAAGTATTCTCCGCCATGAACAACTCTATGTCCAATTGAGTCAATATCATCAATAGAATCAATAACTTTATTTTCACCTTTTGTTAAGATATCTAAAACAATTTCAATAGCCTCTTTGTGTGTTGGCATAGAAATATCTTCTTTTGTTTTAGTGTCATTTGCTTCATGTACTAATCTACCATCAATACCAATTCTTTCACAAAGACCTGAAGCTAAAACTTCAGCAGATTCAGGGTTCATTAATTGATATTTTAATGATGAACTACCTGCATTTAAAATAAATACTAACATATAAGTTGATCCTTTTCGTTTTATATAAATTGTAACGCAATTTTATGTAAAACATATGTCATATTAATGACCAAAAGTTATTAGATTTTAACTTTTGGCAGGTTTATAAGTTTTATAAAAATAAGCGATGTCATAATTGCATCATTATATGCATCATGTTTTCCCATTGTAGGAATTTTTAGATCATCCATAATAGTGTCAAATCGAAGATCAATATTAGCTTGAGGAATTTTTTCTATTTTATAGTCATAATAAATAGCTGATACTTCATGTATTTTATTAGGAAGTGTGATCCCAAGTTTTGGCTTTAAATATTTGTTTATCATAGCTATATCAAATTCTAAGTAGTAACCAACTAAAGTTCTACTTCCAATAAATTCAACAAACTCTTCAATTACTTCATCAATATCTTCAGCATCTTCCAAATCACACTCTCTAATATGATGAACTTTTATTGCATCTGCTTGAATTTTTGTTTTTGGTTTTACAAACTTAACAAACTTTTTTGAAGATACAATCATATTATCTTTGATAATTACTGCACCTATAGAAATAATATCATCTGTTTTTGGATCTAAACCTGTTGTTTCACAATCAAAACAAACATATTCACCTTTTATTGGCTCATCAAAAAGATAAGAAAACTTCTCATCTTTTAAATTCTTTTTATTAAAGTAATTAGTGATTTTTTTAAACATAATTTAACTTAAAGTGATATTCTAATTTTTTCTTTAATTTAGTAACAATTTTAAATGAATCTTTTAATAAATCCTTTTGCATTGTATTTAGATTATCAGGGTTAATATAATTATCTATTTCTTGTTGTTCATCTAATTTTTCTAAATTAGATTTTAGTTTTAAATTTGATAAGAAGTTAAAAGCCATGATTAATTCTTCTGCAAACTCTTCATCTATTACATGTTTTTCAGTTAATTTTTTGATTCTTTTTGTTGTATTTGTATTGAATATATGATTTTCTAAACATAGCGCTCTAATGCTTTGTACTATAATAAAAATACCACCTTTTTTAATATCAATTTCATTTTTGTGCTCACTATCACTTGAGTCAAAAACAAAACCATCAAAGAATCCAAGAGGTACATCAAAATTACTAATTACTTTTGCAAAGTTTGCATTAAAAGTTTGAGTATTTCCTCCAACTTTAAATAGATATTCTTTTAAAGTAGTAATTAAATTTTGATCACCTGAGACGCAAACACCATCATAGAAAATTGCAGTGTTCATCATATTATCAGGACTTGGTTCATTTACCCATGAATAAATTAAATCTTTAAAATCCTTTTCTCTTCTACACCAGTAAGGATTAGAAAGCATAATATTACCTTTACATCTAGGGAAACCAAAATCCACTAATGTTTCTGTAAATAAATGTGTAAATTTTTGAATCTCTTCATCTGAAATATTACAATCATCTGAAATAATTAAGGCATTATCTTGATCAGTTCTTAATATTTGCTCACCTCTACCTTCACTACCCATTACAACTAAACATGAGTTTTGATATAGTTCTTCAGGAGCTAAAATTTTATATAGTTTATTTAATAGTTTTTTATTTAGCTGATTTATAAGCTTAGATATAAATTCAATTTTTACACCTTTTGCATTTAAGGATTTGATGATTTTCATAAATGAATGAGACGCTTCTTTTAACTCTTCAACAGTTTCAGCTTTTACAATTTTATTTGAAACTGAGAATGTATTTGTAGCAAAAAACGAAGATAAAGAGATTTGATCTAATATACCTACTATTTCTTCTTCATTATTTCTTACAACTACTCTTTTAAGTCCATGCTTGGCCATTATAAGTTGTGCATTAAATAAAAAATCATTTTCATTTACATATACTAATCCTTTAGATGCAATTTTGATAATCTTATCATCAAAATCCATTCTATTTAGAATAACTTTTTGTCTAAAATCTGAATCAGTAACAATGTAAAGTTCGCCTTCTTCATCTTTTACTAAAAGTGTTGGAACTTTTTCTTTTTTAATTTCAGTTGCAGCTTCAAAAATTGATTTATTTCCATCTAAAATTAAAGCTCTATGTACATTTGCATCTTTAATTTTTGCAATCATAATATTAGCCATATCTTTATTTTTTTCTTGATCGATATGTTTATTTAATTTTTGAGAAATTGTTTGGAAAAAGTAACTTTCTAATTCTGTATTTTCATGTAATGTTTTTATAAATATAGATCTAGGAAGTGAATAACAAATAGTTTCTTGAGCAGTGATAAATGTATGCTTTGAATAGTTTTCTATTAATGAAATTGGATCAAAAATTTCATTTTTTGAAAAAATTGAAAGTACTTCATCTTCATGCTTTTCTTGAACTAAACCTTTTAACACAAAATATAAATGTGTAGGCTCAACACCTTCTTTTTGTATAACTTCATCTTTTTTGAAATATACAATATCTATATTATCTGCAAATTCATTTAATTGAACCCTATTTAGGTATTCAAAAGGGTGAATTGAAGATAAAAATGTTTTTTGTTCTAATATACTCATTGACTCTCTTTATATACAAATTTATATCTATATGATAACAAAAAATCAATAAAATAATTATAATATTTTTAGAAAAAAAAGCTAGTATTTATAAGGTTGAGTAATAGGGTAATTATAAGTGTAGATTTTAAATAATAAGTTTTATCAAAGGAAAAATTCCTTTGATAAAATAAGTACTAGTGATCAACTGCTCCAGCTGAACCAATACCTGTATTAGCTCTAACATTTTGAGCTCTGAACATTTCTTTTTCGTTTTTTCCTCTTTCAGATGAATCTGTTTTAGAGAAGAACCAAATTGAAACAAATGCAACTGTTACTGAGAATAGTGCAGGGTGTTTATAAGGGAATAATGCTTCTGCATTTCCTAAAATAGAAACCCATACAATAGGACCTACAATAACAAGTGTAACAGCAGTTAATAAACCAATTAAACCACCTATAAATGCACCTCTAGTTGTTAAGCCTCTCCAGTAAATAGATAAGAATAAAATTGGGAAGTTAGCTGATGCCGCAATACCAAATGCTAATCCAACCATATAAGCAATATTTTGTTCTTCAAAAACAATTCCTAAAGTAACACCAACAATACCAACAACTACAACTGTAATTCTTGAAATTTTTACAATTTGCTCATCCGTAGCTTTAGGATTGATAACATTTGTATAAAGGTCATGTGAAAGTGCTCCAGCAGCTGAAAGTGTAAGTCCTGATACAACAGCTAAGATTGTAGCAAAAGCAACAGCTGAAATAAATCCTAAGAATGCGTTTCCACCTAACATATGTGATAAGTGAATTGATGCCATATTATTCCCACCAAATAATTTACCATCTACAAAATATTGTGCTCCCTCTGCAGAATTTAAGAATGCAATTGCACCAAATCCAACGATAGTAATAATAATCCAGAAATAACCAATAAAACCAGTTGCATAAACAACAGATTTTCTAGCTTCTTTAGCATTACCAACTGTAAAGAATCTCATAAGTACGTGAGGTAAACCAGCAGTACCAAGCATTAATGCCATACCTAAAGAAATAGCAGAAATAGGATCAGAAATAAATCCACCTGGTGCAAGAATAGACTCACCAGCACTATGATTTTCAACAGCTTTAACAGCTAAAGATTCGAAGTTAAAGTCAAATTGGTATAAAACCATGATTGCCATGAAAGATACACCAGAAAGTAATAAACATGCTTTAATGATTTGAACCCAAGTAGTTGCAAGCATACCACCAAAAGTTACATAGATAATCATCATTACACCAACAAGAATTACTGCAAACTCATATTCCATACCAAATAATACTTGAATAAGTTTTCCAGCACCAACCATTTGTGCAATTAAGTATAAAACAACAACAGAAATAGTACCAAACGCAGCAAGAGTTCTAATCTCTTTTTGACCTAATCTGTATGCAGCAATATCAGCGAATGTAAATTTACCTAAGTTTCTTAACTTTTCTGCCATAAAGAATAAAATAATTGGCCAACCAACTAAGAAAGATACAGCATAGATAACTCCATCATAACCTTTTAAGTAAATTAAACCAGATACTCCAAGGAATGCAGCAGCTGACATGTAGTCTCCAGCAATTGCTAAACCATTTTGGAAACCAGTAATTCCCCCACCAGCAGTATAGAAATCAGATGCTGACTTCGTTCTTCTTGCAGCCCAAACTGTTAAACCTAAAGTAAAAACAATAAAAGCAAAAAACATAATAATCGCAGGAATATTAAGTTCTCTTTTTGTAGCTTCAAAAGATGCATCACCCGCAGCAAATGCACTTAAAGCTATTATTGAAATAATTGCTAAAATTCTTAACATTATATTAGATCCTTTACATCATCTTTAATATCATTTGTTAAATCTTCAAATTCACCATTCGCTCTTTTTACATAAATAAGAGTTGTGATAAAACTGATTACTAATATTGCTAATGCAATAGGGAATGCTACTGTTGTTAAGCCATCACCGATTTTTGTAGCTAACACTTCTTTGTTAAATGCAATTGTTAAAATAAATGCATAAAACATTACAAGTACGAATACACCTAGTTTAATTCCAAAACTATTTCTTTTAGAAACTAGTTCTTGATACTTAGGATTCGACTCTATCCTTTCTACTAATTCTTCGTTCATTTTGCTTCCTTTTTTAAAATAATATAAGTTTATATTATTCCTTGAACTATTCTTCATATAACTGATACTAATGTATGTGATAGCATTAGCATAGCAATTTAAAGATATTAGGTCTTATTATACATATAAAACTTAATGGAAAGTTGAAAAAAAAATCATTTCTATGTAAAAAAAGTGTAAATTAAGTAATTTTGTAACAAAAAACACTATTATAAACTATGGTATTTAGTTTATTTTTTTAAGAAAATTTTAATATATGTGATTTGCTATGCTAATGCTAGTTTTAATGTGTATTTTTGTAATAAAAGTATAGAAAGTGTTACTAAAGAGGTAAAAACCTCTTTAGTGACTTGTTAGTGATCAACAGCTCCATCAGAACCAAAACCAGTTTCAGCTCTAACTCTTTGAGCTTCAAATGCTTTGATTTCATCTTTTGCTCTTTGCGTTTTATCAGTAATTGAGAAGAACCAAATACCAACAAATGCAACAGTAACTGAGAATAAAGCAGGGTGTTTATAAGGGAAAATTGCTTCAGCATTTCCTAAAACAGAAACCCATACAACAGGACCTAATATTACTAAAATTACAGCAGTGATTAACCCTAAGAATCCACCTATAAATGCTCCTCTAGTTGTTAACTTAGACCAATAAATTGATAAGAATAAAATTGGGAAGTTAGCAGATGCTGCAATAGCAAATGCAAGACCAACCATAAATGCAATATTTTGATGTTCAAAAGCAATACCTAAAAGTACTCCAACTACACCAATAATGATTACAGATATTTTAGAAACTTTCATTTCTTTTGCTTCGTTCGCTTTACCTTTACAAATAACATTTGCATAAATATCATGAGAAATTGCAGATGCACCTGCTAAAGTAAGACCAGAAACAACTGCTAAAATAGTAGCAAATGCAACAGCTGAAATAAATCCTAAGAAAATATCTCCACCAACTACATGTGATAAGTGAATCGCAGCCATATTATTTCCACCAAATAACTTACCATCAACAAAGTACTGTGCACCTTCATCTGAGTTTAAGAATACAATAGCACCTAAACCAATAATTGCAATAACTAAGTAGAAGTAACCAATAAATCCCGTTGCATAAACAACAGATTTTCTAGCTTCTTTAGCATTACCAACTGTGAAGAATCTCATAAGAACGTGAGGTAATCCCGCAGTACCTAACATTAATGCAAGACCTAAAGATATAGCAGAAATAGGATCAGAAATAAATCCACCTGGAGCCATAATA